>ENA-ORXT01004746-ORXT01004746.1-marine-metagenome-genome-assembly--contig:-NODE-4746-length-13842-cov-8.418380_pt1 | contig 13842 bp, 11 predicted proteins | sample MGYA00237868_ERZ511482 | MGnify/ENA metagenome assembly ERZ511482 | reverse complement strand
GCTTCCCCGCCCCGCCGCTCTCCCCCCGCCCCACCGCTAGCGGTGCGCCGCCTCCCGCCCGCGCCTCGACAGTACCTTCAACGGCGAAAGACCGCCACGAACCTGCCGTCCGCCGTCGGCCACGGCGGCGGCCAATGCCAGTGACGGCCGCGCGCGGGCGCCGGCCGCTCTGGGTGCTTGCGGCGGCCGCACCAGCGCCAGCGGTGGCCGCCGCGCTCGTCCCTGCGCCGACTGCGGTAGGCTGCCCCGAGTAAACCCCTGGTAACACCCTGGTAACACATCGGCAACACCCCGGTAACACCCCGAGAAACACCCCGGTAACACCTCGGTAACACCCCGGTAACACCCTCAGAATCACCCCAAGAAATACATCGGTAACACCCCGAGTAACACCCAGGGGGCCCAGATGAAAGAGGGGCCGGCGCCCCTTCCGTCTGTGTCAGGCCCCGCCGGGAAGCCCGATCAGGAGATTCTCCTTCGTTCACCCCCCAGGAGGGGGTGCTACGGGTGAGGTTGGGGGCCACTCCGGGCACCCGCCCGAGGGGGCGCCACACATCACCCCCCTCTGGGGAACGCCATGTGGAGACTCGCGACCCGCCCCCTCCGGCCCCGGCCAGAAGGTGGTGTCATCCGAGTCCAGGGAGATTTCGCCACAAGTATCATCCCGGTACTACCCCCAGTAACACCCCAAATAATCCCCCGGTATCACCCCAAGGAACACCCCGGTAACACCCCGGTAACACCTCGGTAGCACCCCGGTAACTCCCCAAGTAACACTCCGGAAATACCTCGAGTAACACCCCGGTGACACCCCGGTAACACCGCGGTAGCACCCCGAGTAACACCCCAAGTAGAAACCCGGTAACACCCCCAGTAACACCCCAGGTAATACTTCGGTAACACCCCCAGTAACACCCCGGTAACTCTCCGGTAAAACCCCGGTAGCAGTTCGAGTAACACCCCAAGTAACACGCCGGTAGTACCCCCAGTAACACCCCAAGAAACACCCTGGTATCACCTTCAGTAACACCCCGGTAGCACCCCGGTGACACCCCGGTATCACCCCAGTAACGCCCCGAGTAACTGAGCATTAAATGTGGCCATTGTGACCAGTACAGCCGGTGACTCGGCTGAACAAATGGTGAGAAACGATGGTAGGGCTGAAGCGACATGTTTTTCTGGATGGTGAGACTCAGGTCCGGCCTCAGCTGTTGCTCGAAACGAGGCCGTGGCTTTGACCAAGTGTCCTGCTGCGCTCCAGTCGCTGCACGGGCCATGAAAAACGCATGAGGCCAACGTGAATCGACCACACCTAGCAACCGCGTACTATGTACGATGCTATGTGGCAATTTTGTACTGATGCCATGGCAACCTAGGCGTTTTTTGCAGAGGCCGGCCTTCGTATGCATGTGGTGCTCTTCGACGCTCTGTCACTTCGCTCAGACTCTGTTCTCACTCTTCCCTGCGCGCGGAAGCATCAGACTGCCATGCTCGGTGCCAGCTCGGCCATCTGTGGAAGCTTACCGTCTGAGTGGAGCAGTGCATGTCCTTAGCATTATTGACACTGACGACAGTCATGGACTTGCCAAACAGCCAATGAAATGCGTGAATCGGTCGGTTGGCAGGCCAACCAACTGTCTCGATGTCGTAGTAGCCCCCTGCACACCCAACTGTAAGACCCCCTGCATGGCCATGTGATTATTATCATCAGCCCCGTGATGTAAATTGATTATATTCATTGAAATCAACATGATTATATTCAAATAATAATCACCTGCCACCTCTGGGTCCAGGGCAGGGCCTTTGAAGCGCCCATGATTTGGTCAAGCAACCGCGTATCTGGGAATATACAGTTTGAGGGACTGCATAAATGGCTGGGAGAGCGAAGAGCCAAGCATAGATGGACCCACCAGCCCAGTCAAGTGACTCTTTAGGGTAGATTTTTGACATGCAGTTGGGTCAAGCGACAATGGCGGCATTCACATTCGAGCGCAGTTCAAGCGCACTTTGGCAAGGAACCACACCTGCCTTAGGATCCCAGTCTCACAGCATCGACTCAGTACGACAATGAATGCGCGCTAGCCCGCACAACCGATGTCGCCGGGAGCGCCGGCTTGATTGGTAACGGCGACGGCCGCAGTTCCGCAACTGGGGGGCGGGGCAAGGAAGGACCCCGTCGCCGCAGGTGGGGCGCCGTCGTCACAACGCAACGACTGGGCTCCGCCGGCTGCTGGCCATTCACAACAAGCTTGCGGCAACTGGGGCGGGGGACAAGGACGGGCGCTGTCACCACAAGACGACGGCCACTCGGGCGGCGGGCAAGAACAGCCTTCGTTGCCACCCCGCAGCGACTGCGTGTCACCGGCTTGTCAGATCCCACTTCAAGCCGGCGGTGGCGACGGACGGCACCCGAGAAGCGGGGGACGTCCGCCTGAAGGCATGAACGGCGGCGGGTCGCCAGACCAAGGTCACCGCCCCCCGCAACACGTGAGCGCGCCGCCGGCTCGCGACTCTCTCGCGCTGGCCGGATGCAGGTGCGCGCCGCCACCGGACGGTGTGCCGCCTTTAAGGCAGCAGTCAACCGCGGAAGCGGCCGCTCACAGGCGCCACCGCCAGCCAACGGGCCGTCGCAAGCCGGCGGAAAGTCGGCACCGCCGGCTGCAAAACAACGCCAAGCCGGCAGAGCTCAGCACGTGCCGGCCGAATGCCGGCCGCCGGCAGCCATCGCGCACCCCCCGCCCGTCCCGACGTCGAGTCCCGCGGCCCTGGGGGAGGCGTCGGCGGACACGCCGGTGGCGGGCCGCGACAAGCCGGCGGTCCACGACCAGCCGGCGGGCCAGGACCAGCCGGCGTACCAGGACCAGCCGGCGGAATAGTACCAGCCGGCGGACCAGGACAATCCAGGGGACCAGGACAAGCCGACGGACCAGGACCAGCCAGCGGGCCAGGACAGGCCGGCAGGCCGAGAAAAGCTGGCGGCAGCAACGTGCACGCCGCCGCTGGTGCACAAGTAGTGGACGTTGACGCCGTCGGCTGTGGCGTTGCTGCGCCCACGCACGCACCCCCACGAATGGGTAATGGTCTGGGATGGACGGACAAGGAGCGTGCGGCGCTGTAAGAGGCGCACGTGAGCACGTCCCTGGACCTGGTTGTGGGGGCGGACCAGAGTGGGCCGACGTTTTGGACCTCGGTCGTGGCAGCATGGAAGACGTTGCTGGCAGGGCGCCCTGGCGCCCTTCGGCGCACTGAGCGCGGCGTGGGGTGGGTGCAGAAGCAGTGGATCAAGATCCGCTAGGGCGTCAACGAGCTTGGCTCTCACCACCAGGCGGTCAAGCGTATGGAGCTGACGGGGAAACTAGGTGACGAGGACATGATCATCGCTGCGATGGCGCGCTTCTGCGGCGCCAACGTGTACGAGGCGGTACTTAAAGACAGGATGGCGGACAAGGCCAAGGGCAAGGCCACCAAGTGCAAGGCCGAGCAAATGCACTGCCCGTGGGTCCCGTGCTGGCGGATGCTGCAGCACGTTGACAAGTTTTGCGGAGCGCTTACCCTTACGGGAATGGTACTGCCCGGCCAGCGCCTTGGGGCACTTGAGCCAGTGCCAGTGGGTGCAGTCAATAGAGCCGATGCAGCCCGGCGTGCCACGGGCCGCGTTACGAGTGAGAATGTGCTTTACTTGGTCCTCGGTCAGGCGGCGCAGATACGTCGCCTCCCACTTGTCGACGATGACGTTGGTGAGGTGTCGGGTAGCCTCTGCGATCGTAGACTGCGACAGGCGGCAGTACTCGTCGTGGCGGTCGTAAGGCTCCCCGTAGCCCAACACCCGCGCCGTCGCCAGCAGCTTCTGAATCGGATACGATTGCGGCCGCCCAGTTGCGTTGATCGAACGTCTCCACCACGGCTCCTTGCGCACGGCCGTGTAGAGCCGCTTGAAAACTGCTCGCGGCATGCGATTGCGCTTCTTAACATCTCGCTCGCTGTAGACGGGCGGCTCCCCACCGACGCCAAAGTAGTCGCGCATGATAAAGTGGGCGCCCAGCTCAAAGTTGCGGTCCCGGTTAGGCCGTCGGCCGGGGCGAGAACCCCCCGCCGAGCGCTTCTCCACGCGCCCGCGCACGGTCAGCAGCGCCCTCCGGATGCGTAGGCCGGTTCAATATCCAAGCACCATGGCGACGTCCAAATCGTCGTAAAAATGAACCATCTGCAGCCGCTCCAGCACCCATGCGGCGCGGGCCCGGTGTGGGCCAGAAAAAGCACAGGGTGAAGAAGACGGTGGGCACAACGGAGTGAATTCACGTGGGGGGCACGAAGACGGTGGTCGGGGGTGGTCACCACGACGGTGGGTGGGTGAGGTGGGTAAAGGGTGCGATCGCGAACGTCAGCTGGGCCACGGGTGACGAAGTCGGGAGGGCAGTGGCGCGGCCCTCTCCCCCCACCTCAAGTCAGGCCCTCAAATCAGGCCCGCTCACGCGAGCGCAGCGCGGCGACACCAGCCCCACCACGCCTGATCGGGCCACCTCGCAGTGTACCCCCTCAAATCAGGCGCGCACGTGCGGGTCCGGCCCGATCATGCGAGTTCCCACCCTCGTTGGCCCCATGGGCCCTCACGGGTCCTCAGTCCAGTGTACATCGTGGGAACAAGCGCTGCATGGCTGTGAGCGAGCCACGTGGGTCGTCGTGTGCGCTCGAATCGGGCCGCGACTCTCCTTCCACTCCTCTTCGGCCGTGACTCTCTTCCAGTCCTCGTTTTCTGAGCCTGGGCGCGCGCGAGGTGGTGTCAATACAGTTGAACAGCTTGGCTCCTCTCGAGGTACAGCATTCGCTAGGTCCTTACGGCCGTTCCAGATCGCCTGCAGGCCCTCAATCCCCTGCGCGTGTGCTGCGGCAACGTTTCCCGCACGATCACGCCGCCTGCGACGTCCCTAGATTTCGGACAAAAATCAGATGTGATCATTCGGGATCATTGGTGCTACACGTGGTGACCGCAGCTGTCGTCCGAGTCCTCCAGCACGTCGTGCCAGCAATGAGATTGGCTCTAAAATGGTTCGGATCCGTTCGAAATTTGGCGTCGACGTCCACATCGAGGCACCACGCCTAGTTGTGAGGTGGCTCTTTTGGATTTGAAAAGCAAGATGCCTTTACAAAAGTTGCCTGAAAGCGCCGCGATTCTGATGTGGCCTCCAGTGCCTCTGGTCGACACTCTCGTGTCTGAGAAGCGATTTAGCAGCCCGTCTGGCTCGCCGCCACGTCCGCCCGTCGCCAGAGCATCCCGCACCGTGCTCTTGATCGCTGTGCCGCCATCCTGCCGCCTCTCCTTCTGCCCCTTATGTTTCTAAGCACCTTGAGGGCTGGCCCTGGACGTCAACAACTATTTAGTAAAAGAGGGTCTGCATACAGCCAGGATGTGCGGTCAGCAAGACCGAACAACACGCGCTTTGCCGTCAACGAAGGCAGTCCAATTACTCTGGGCTCTTTCGTTGATAGTCTTGGGTGGACCGTATGTTTTTGGCATCATCGTGATCAGCTCTCTGAGTCGAACCCAATGGTATGAATGGAACCCATCCGACCCCCATCGGTTCGGGCATCACACTGCATGTTCTTCGAACTGGGCTCGTCAGATGTCATCTCTCGCGCATGAGAGCCGAAGACATATCAGAGACCAGCCTTCACACAGGGAGTGGACTCAAGGGCATCTCGCCTGTTGAGTAGGTGCCATGCGCTGATTGGCCCACATCCACTTCCGCAGGAAAAACTAAGGACATGGAGGTAGTAAGTGCGATGTTTTCCAACCCCACTGCCGGCCACCGCAACCGCCAATAGAGAACCCAAATTGTTGGACCGATCCAATCAGGTGGCTTCCTGGGCCCTGATATCCAAAAGAGCCGCCGGAGGCGGTCTTTACTGATGGTCGATTGCACGCATTAAGGCGCATGAGCGCGATTCATATTGGCGCGCACAGGACTCGGCAATGGAATGAGCGTTGGCGCTCCGCATGGACGCATCCTAGAGCCTACTTCATCAGCGTTTTTATTACACACTTTCAGACGGCTACGACAATAGGCTTGAGAGATAGGCATTTTTACTTGCATCCCACCGTTGTCTTGAACGCCTTTTTGTGGAATGAATGGCCCGCTGATGACGCTGCAGGCGGTAAATCGACGTGGCTAGGCAACAAAATGCGTGCCCTCGGTGCTGCGGGGATGTCTGGACGACATTTGCGGCCGTTGGTCAACATGGGCGGTGGTGGTGGGGGGCAGGTGATGCTGGTAGCCGGCCGAGAGAAAGTGCATTTCCATGGGGTGCCAGATCGGATCAATACGTGTCTTGCATCAGAAATTGGTCAGAGCCAGTTCCGGATCGGCAGAGACGAAGAGAACGGCGCGATTCTGGAGGGACAGAGAAACACCGACGAGTATCTCAGCGCTACACGATCCTTTGAGCGCCTAGTTTTTTTCTCCTTGAGTACCCATGCCACGGAGACCATTTCTGTTTACTTCTCCTGGTTAAAAAAAGTCTAGAACAGCAGGAAGAACTCTTGGCTCATGCGCCTAAATGCATGGAATATACCTTCAGGCCTGGCCCTCTATGCAGACCGGGGCCTCAGATTACGAAAGGCCTGCGTACCCTGATTTTTTTTGGTATGGACTTATCGTGGAATATTATCGGGTTTACAAGTCGATACCCTCCGTTTGTGGACGGATCCGCATAGAACCGATTGCTGTGTGTGATGCTTTCTGCATACGCTGCCACGTTTAGCCACGTTAGACACGTGGCCGCAATATTTGCGGAATGCGACATTGGTGGGTCTGCTCTAAGCTGCCAATCAGTGCGTCAGAACCTTGACCCGAAGAGCATGGCACGTCCTCATCGCAATTTTCTTACGTTATTCGATACGTGCGGTTGTTGACGCACTCTGAAGCTCAGTTCTGCAGCATAAGAACGTGTTCTCTTGCACTCACTGTCCGCACCGCCGCGAGATGCTTCTTGTGATATGAAATTTTACAAGTGGAATCCGTGCAAAACCTGGTTGCAAACCAGTGGTACCGAAAATAGGGCCACAGGGTACTGTGAGGGGGGTGTCAACAAGTTCTTGGAGTCCATTCCGTCACTCGACGCATCCATGACGGCCACACCTATCTTCCATCCGTTTAAGACTAAACCGAAACCGAGCGAGGGCCGCTGCGTATCTCGCAGCGTTTGGTACATCATGGGGGCTACTCTACAACCGAAGACACCTGTTCGGACCCACGCTGCTAAATTTGCACTTTCATGTCAAGTTACAACCGGTCGAACCAATCGAACGGAACTGTAATGGTTCCGTCCGCCCAGCGATCGACGACGGGGTGCCTGGCCATCGCCGTCCATGCCGCCGTAGACGCCTCCCCTCGACCTTCCTCTTCTCCGCCGCCCACTTCCGCACCTCTGTACCCTCACACGACGCGTACCCCGCCCCTTGCTCCTGCGCTTGCCCCTTTCCCCCCACCCCCCCTCTGCACCATGGCGTTGGTGGAAGAGAACAAGGTAACCGGCTACACGGTGAAGGATGTGGCGGCCGCGGAGTTTGTGACGGCCTACGCCGCGCACCTCAAGCGCGTCGGCAGCCTGGAACTGCCGAAGTGGGTCGACGTGGTTAAGACGGCGACCTTTAAGGAGCTGGCCCCCTATGACCCCGACTGGTACTATATCCGGGTGGCGTCGCTTGCGCGCAAGGTGTACCTGCGGTCGGGCACGGGCGTCGGCGCCTTTACGAAGGTGTATGGCGGGCGCATGCACCGGGGCACGCGGCCGTCGCACTTTTCCAAGTCCTCCAAGGGTATCATCCGGTCGGCGCTGCAGCAGCTGGAGACGCTCGGCATTGTGGAGAAGGACCCGACGGGCGGACGCCGGATCACCCGCAAGGGCATGTCAGAGATGGACACGCAGGCGGCCACGTGCTTGCAGCGGTCTTGAGGAGTGGTGCTTTAGGTGCACAGCGACGGCGGAATTGGCGGCGATGGCGGTGGGGGGTGGTCGGCTCTGATGCGGTATGGGCGGCGGTGGCGGTGGGGGGTGGTCGGCTCTGACGCGATATGGGCAGCGGTGGCGGTGGGGGGTGGTCGGCTCTGATGCGGTATGGGCGGCGGTCGCGGTGGGGGGTGGTCGGCTCTGATGCGCACCACCTCCCCGTCCTTCTCCATCCGCTCGAGCAGCTTCTGCCGCGACTTGACTTGCTTGGCCCGCGCCGGGGAGGAGCGGTACCGGCGAATAAAGCTGCGCTGCTCAGACAGGTACTTTTGCTGGCGCTCGTACGCAGCCTGCCACGCCTTGCGGCGCTCGGCCTTGAGTTTGAGGAAGGTGCTGTAGTTGCCCGGGTACTCAAACGCTTCCCCCGCCTCCAGCTCGACAATCTTGGTGCAGAGGCGGTCGAGGAACTCGCGGTCGTGGGAAACAATGACCATTGGCAGCTCGTTTTGGCGGAGGAACGACTCGAGCCACTGCACCGACTCGAGGTCCAGGTGGTTGGTCGGCTCGTCGAGGCAGAGCAGGTCCGGGTCTTTCAGCAGCACCTTGCCGAGGCCGATACGCACCTTCCAGCCGCCCGAAAAGGCGGCGACAAGCTTATCGTCATCGCCCTCCTCAAACCCGAGTCCAGGCAGCAGCCGGTCGATTCGGGCGTCCAAGTTCCACGCGTTGACCCGGTCGCACTCTCCGCGGAGCGACTCGAGGTCGTTGAGGAGCCCCTCGAGGGCGACCATGTCGTCGCCCGCCGCCGACACGGCCGCCTCGGCCGCCTCGTACTTGGCCAACAGCTCATTCTCCTCGGTACAGGCGGTCACAAACTCCTCCCGCAGCGTGCGCGTCAAGTCGAGCTCGTCCACAAACTCCTGCCGCAGGAAGGCGACCTTGGTGCGCGCCGACGAGCGCACGACGGACCCCGCGTCCGGCTTAATCTCCCCCGAAATGATCTTGAGCATGGTGCTCTTGCCGACGCCGTTGGCGCCGCACAAGCCCACCCGGTCCCCCGACTTGACCTCCCACGTCGCGCCCGCAAGCAGCTGCGTGTTGCCAAACGCCAGCTGGATGTCCTCCAACCGCACCGACGTGTACTTTTCGCCACCCGACGACGCGGCGGCGCGCTTGAGGTTCCCCTGGTTGGCCGCCGTCTTGCGCCGGCCGGCGAGCGTAAACGTTGCCATCTGATCAGAAAAGTTTTCAAACTCCTCGAGCACCTCTGGGTCGGCCTCAAAGGACTCGTCATTGGCGAGCGCCCGCAGCTCCTCCGACTCGTCTGCGTCCTCGTCGTCTGACGATGCCGCCTCGTCCGCCTCGGGCCCCGGCTCGGGCTCCTGGACCTCCTCCTTGGGCTCCTCCTGGTGGACTTCGGGGGGCGCCGCCTCCACGGCCGGCGCCGCCGCCGACGCGACGGTCACTGACGGAGCGTTGGCAGGCGCGCGCCGAGGGGGGCCAGAAAGGCCACCACGCTGCCGTCGACGGCGCGGGTCTTGGGGGGGAGGGGGGGGGTGGGTGCCGCGCAGCCGACGGGGGGAGCTCCCCGCAACGCGCCCGCGGCGCGGCGCGACGTGTCCATGACAGACCGGGGGAAAGGCCACGTGGGGTTGGGACGGACGGCCAGGTCAGGACGCATGCCAAAAGCTTTAGTCAGCCGTTTCCGAAGAGGATACGCGTCGCATAGTCGCGAGTTGCAGTAAAATCCCACGTTCAGGCGGGATTTCTATCACCTTTCATGGGATCCTAAAAAGATTTTGGTCCACACATTGGCGCACGCCTTTCGGATGAGGCGTGATATTTATCAAACACGCCCAACCCAACCGATCGGTCCTCGGCAACAAACCAAGGGATTCGAAAAAATACGTGGAAGCTTTGCATGGAAGTTCTGTGAACATTACTCTGAACAATTTGGCCATCTGCCGAGCTTGTGCTTGAATGGAATCGCACGACTCGCACGCGGTGCCCGTCGACGCGTCATGCTTCTCGCAGCTGTATGTGCTCGATATCGGTCGTCACCGCCAACCCACCGCAGCTGCTTCTTCGAGGGCAGGTTCATGCCCGCTGTGCGTCTCCATTGTCGGGGAGCCTGTCCACCATGAGGGGTGGGCGGGGTGGCACCCCCGCCACCCCCAGCATTGGGCCATCAACGGCGGTGGCGGGCAAGTGGACGGCTGGCAGTCTGTCGGGGTCGGCCAACCGGTACGCGACACTGGGAGCGTCGGCGCGAGGGGGTAGCTGGGGATATTTTCAGGCGCTCTGGGCTCCTGTGCATTAGGAGGACTGGTTTGGTCGGCTGCGCCTGACCACAGGCTGCCTGTGAGTGGATGCCGCTCGGTCAGGGCTCGCTTGCGTTTCCCCCCGCGACGGCGAGGGATGCACTCTGTGTTGAACTGCGAGGCTGCTTATGCGGACACAACGTCTGCCATCTTCTTTCGACTGACACACTGCGTCCTGTACAACGTCGGCCCCCTGTACGTTCCTGCTTGTTGTCCCGCGCCGACCGCCGGGCTCCCGGGCGTGTTGCCACCCACCCCCCGCGCCCTCCACCCCTCCCAGCATCCAAATAGAGTTGCAAACCCTCTCGGCCGCGACCTCCACCGCCGCCCCCGGCCACCTCCCGGCCTTCATGGCGGGCCCCAACGGCGCCGACCTGTACGCGTGGACCGCCACGGTCAGCGGCCCGAGTGGCTCCCCCTACAGCCGCGGCCTCTTCTTCTTTGACATCCGCTTCCCTGGCAACTACCCCTTCTCTCCCCCTGTGGTCGTCCTCCGCAGCCGCATTTACCACCCCAACCTGGTCGCCGGCACGACGGTGGCCATCCGCACGCTGTCGGAAGACGGCTGGTCGGCGGCGACGACCGTGTACGATGTGCTGCGGGGCATCCGCGAGTTGCTCGCGGAGCCCGACCCGCACGACGCGGTCGTTGGGTCGGTGGCAGAGCAGTACGTGACGGTACGTGTGGGGGTGGTTGGCTCGGGGGTGTCTGACCGTGGCCGCACGGAGGTGTGTGCGGTGGCGGGGAGTGCACCAGAGGGCGGGGTCGCACCGGTGCGCCGACGAGGTCGCAAAGACGGCCGCGGGGGTGAGGCCAGTTTGTCTGCTCCCGCTATCATCGCCGCCTCGCCGTCGCCGCGGGACTTGACGGCCAGCTCCTGGAGCCCACCTGGTTTCCACTACTCACTCGGTTGTTGGAACCGTCTTGTGTTGACCTGCGTTTCACTCGTGACGGGGGATTTGGCACGGTGGGTTACGTCGGCCTGTGTGCCCCCGTTCCCCTTTGCGTACGCCCGGGCCCGGCTGCAACAGGACCGCAAAGCTTTCGACGAAACGGCGCGGGATTGGACACGCCGCTTCGCGTCCTAGGTGCACTCGACACACTTGTTGGCAACCTCTTGCGCGACTCGGGCGCTTTGCTCGTCGACTAGGCGTTGTCTGGAAAGAACTGGTATGTACCTGATTGTTTGTTTTGTTGCTTTTTGTGTTCACAGCAGAACGACGCGTCCCCCTGCACCGCCACCCCAAACACAGGGGGGCAGGCGCTTAGACGGCCGCCGGCGCCCGCGCGGCCTTGATGTCCTTGATGGCCTGCGCATAATCGGGCGAGTTGAACACCGCCGAGCCGGCAACGAGCGCGTTGGCGCCCGCCTGCACCACCTTGTACGCGTTGTCGCCCTTGACGCCGCCGTCCACCTCAATCCAGAGGTTCAGGCCCTTACGGTCGGCCATGGCCCGCACCTCGGCGACCTTCTCCGTCGCGCTCTCAATAAACGACTGGCCGCCAAAGCCCGGGTTGACCGACATGATCAACACCAAGTCGCACAACTCCATGACGTACTCGAGGACCGACACGGGGGTGGCCGGGTTGAGGACCACGCCCGCCGACGCGCCGAGGTCCTTGATGAGCTTGAGCGTGCGGTGGAGGTGGATGGTGCTCTCCCCCTCGGCGTGGACCGAGATGATGTCCGCGCCAGCCTTGATAAAGTCCGGGATGAGCAGTTCTGGCTGCACAATCATCAGGTGCACGTCGAGCACCTTGTCCGTCACGGGCCGGAGGGCGTCCACAACCAGCGGGCCAATCGTAATGTTGGGCACAAACCGCCCGTCCATCACGTCCACGTGCACCCAGTCGCAGCCGGCCACGTCAATGGCCTTGACCTCGTCACCGAGCTTGGCAAAATCCGCCGACAGGATGGAGGGGGAGACAACGACCTGGCCCTTGGTCGGCAGGCCCACCTTCTCCGACCCCATCCGCACGCTCGTCGCCGCCACCGCGGGGGGGGCGGGCGCGGAGCGGGTGACGCCAGCAAACGAGCTCCGGGCCGACCGCAGGGGCGCGGCGGCGCCAGCGACAAAGGCAACCATGGCGGCGGGGGGGGGGGTGCCGGCGAGACGTAAGGGGCAAGGCAGAGGGGGTGGCGTCACGGTCGGGCGAGGAGGCTGGGTAGAACGACGGTGAGGGGGCGAGTGACGAGATGGCGGTTGGCTGGGAGATGCGGGGATACGCAGCGCAATGGCAAAGTAAGGTTGGAGAAGAGAAACCGGGGCGCAATCGCTCTCGCCGCTCCGCGTGCACGAGCGCGTCGCCGGTGCGCGGACGACGTGTGTGGCTGACGAGCGGCCCGTTGTGGATGGGTGTGGTCCCGCGTGCTGTCACCTCGGCCCACCTCCAATCTCCGGGGTGGAACTGCGGCGCATGTGAGGTCGGTCGCCGCCAGCACACGCGCCAATGAGCGCTCAGAGCACAATATGGCGTGCAGATTCGATCCAACCGACCTCCTACAGTTCACTCGGCATGCTACCAAGATCGCACCGATCGAAAAGAAATTATATTTCAAGCGCATCACCTTCAATCGCTGCCCGTTTACGGACACGTCGCGGTAGGGTTGCGCCTTCGCGTCTCTCCCGCCAGGTCTCATTCCTGCGAGGCTCTGGTTGTGACCTCACCTCCCTGGCACCAACCCCACGGTCCCCCCACCCTTGCCTCTCCAATGGCACCGGCTCACCCGCTTCTGCGTCGCTCCGCCGTCGACGCGGCTGCAGACGCAGCCGTCAATGGTGGGCGCCCCCCCCCTTCCGCGCCGCCCTGTCGGCACCCCCCCCCTGCCCTCCCACCCCTCGCGCATTTGCTCCTCGCTGCCGCCGCCGCCACGCCACGGCGCTCTCCGCCAACACTTTCGTGCAGTATGTGGTGCCCGCACTCGGCACGGGTCACAGGGAGCGTGCGTCCCTCGCCGCCGCCGGCTGGGGTGGCGGCACCATCTTTTACACGTGCCACGGCAACGTGGCCTCCGCGCTCTACGCCACCGCCGTCACCGCCGTTGCGGCGTGGGAGGCGGCGGGCTGGTCCCGGGGGGGAGGGGGGGGGCGCGGCCTGTGGCGTGCCCTCGACCGGTTGGTGACGGGTGGGGAGTGGTCCCCGTCACGGCCACGACGGTGTTCGTGTGTGTGGAGTACGATGAGCTCGTCCATTTTCATCCATTGTACGCTTGATGCCATATGTGGGGTGGGGAGCAGCGGGGAAGACGGAGGGGAAGACACGGAGATGCGTGCCGTACGGCTGGTGAGCAGCTAGCTCGCGGCGCAGAGGTGGTTCCACGAGGCCGCCGCCCTTTGATCCGTCCCGTCAAGTTAAAGAATGCGCGAAGCGCAACGAACAGCCTCGGAGCATACACCCCCAAAACGCCCGGGCAAGGCAAGCGCCACAGAGAAACGACAAGCGCTCGACACGCCGGGACCGCGGACGCCCGACCGCCCACCGTCCGACGCGGCTGATGCCGTGCCCCGCGCCGCCGCCGCCGCAGTGCGGCGGTGCCGGCGGCCGCCACGGTGGCAGTGACGGCGGCAGCGAC
>ENA-ORXT01004745-ORXT01004745.1-marine-metagenome-genome-assembly--contig:-NODE-4745-length-13848-cov-10.404328_pt1 | contig 13848 bp, 11 predicted proteins | sample MGYA00237868_ERZ511482 | MGnify/ENA metagenome assembly ERZ511482 | reverse complement strand
TCGCCTCCGACGAGGCGGCGTTCGTGACCGGGCAGAGCCTGAACGTGGACGGGGGCATCGTGTTGAGCTGAAGCCCGCCACACCCTGTCGGCCGGCGAGGCGATTCTGCAGGCCCGGTCCGTCCCGGCGAGCCAGCCGCGAGAATCGGCGCCTCCACATCGCGGCCGCCCCCCGGGGGGGGGGCGCGTGCCCATCCGTTCCACGCACCGCTCACGCCTCCCTTCATGTTCGAGACGATCGACCAGCGCGATATCTACTACGTGCTCCTCGGCTTCGCCTTCCTGGGACTGACGCTGGCACCGGCGTTCTCCCGCACCCGCTGGTTCAACCCGCCGGCGATCTACATCGGCATCGGCGCCCTCGTGGCGGGGCTGGGGCTGCCGCTGCTCACGCCGCTGGACGACGAGGTGGGGTTGAAGGTCATCGAGCACGCCTCGGAGCTGATCGTCATCATCTCGCTGGCCGGAGCGGGGCTCGCGATCGACACGCGGGCCGGCTGGCGCAGCTGGCAGCCGACCTGGCGCCTGCTGATGGTGGTGATGCCGATCAGCATCGTCAGCGTGGTGTGGCTCGGTCAGGAACTGCTGGGCATGGGGCTGGCCGCGGCGATGCTGCTGGGCGCCGCCCTGGCACCGACCGATCCGGTGCTCGCCCGCTCGGTGCAGGTCGGCCCGCCCGGCGAGGACGAGCAGCCGGTCAAGATCGCGCTGACGGCGGAGGCCGGGCTGAACGACGGGCTGGCCTTTCCGTTCGTGTGGCTCGCCATCACCTTCGCCTCCCTGGGCGTCACCGAGTTCTGGTCCACGCTGCCGGACTGGTTCTGGGGCTGGTTCGCCCACGACGTGCTGTACCGGGTGGCTGCCGGTGTGGCCGTGGGCGTCGTCACCGGCAAGCTGCTGTCCCGGGTCGTGTTCAGCCCGCTCGGCGACGCCACCAACGGTGCCGCCAACCCGACCCTCAACTTCCTGGCCTGGACGCTGATCGCCTACGGGCTGGCCGAGGCGATCGACGGCTACGGCTTCCTGGCGGTGTTCCTGTCCGCACGTACCGGACGACGCGAGTCACCGGACGAGGACGACAGCTACGGGCGCGAGGCGCACCACTCGGGCGATCAGCTCGAGGCGATCCTGCTGGTGCTGCTGCTGCTGTGGCTGGGCACCTTCATCGCCAACGGCATCTGGCAGGCGTGGACGTGGGCCGATCTCGGACTGGCGCTGCTGCTGATCTTCGTGGTGCGCCCGGTATCGGCGCTGATCGCGCTGGTGGGCGTGACCTGCAGCTGGGCCGACCGGTTGCGCATCGCGGTGTTCGGCGTGCGCGGCATGGGCTCGATCTTCTACATCGCCTACGGCCAGAGCCATGCCGAGTTCGGCGACATCGACATGGTGTGGCGGGTCGCCTCGCTGGTGATCCTGATCTCGATCGTGCTGCACGGGTTCGGCGCCCGCATCGCGATGCCCGAAGACCCCGAGGATGCGAAGGCGCAGTAGTGCGGGTACGGGCCCGTGGAATACGGGTCCGTGAAATATGGGCCTGTCGATACGGTCGGCCCGGATCTCGCGTGGCACCGGTAGTCGATCCTGTCGACCACGCCTCGGTATCGGGCGAGGGTATCGGGTAGCGTCCGGACTCGTCTGGAAAGGGAGTTCTCGACATGTCGCACCACCGAGCCGTGGCACACCGTCCGACCCTCACCGGGGCGGCCGTCGCCCTGTCCCTGCTGCTCGCCGCCTGCGGAGGCTCGGGGGGTGGAGGCGGCAGCGGAGGCCCGGATACCCGGGCCATCGACGGAGCGGGCACCGATACGGACGGCGGTGCGCCGTGCGAGGAGACCGCTGCCGCGACGCTTGACGGCCTGCTCGATTGCCTCACGGGCCTGCAGGACGACATCGACGCCGGCCCTCCGGATGCGAACGCGGGTCCCGGCGCCAATGCCGGACCGCTGGCCGACGACTCGCTGGTCGCCCTGGTGCCCGGCAGCGGCCTGTACTCGGAGTCGAACACCGCTTTCGTCCACGACAACCCGCCACCGCGCAGCTTCGCCACGGCCGACCCCGCGACGCAGCGCCGCGAGATCCCGTTCACGGTCCTTCAGGGCAGCGATGCGGTCCGCATCGATCGGCTGTTCTCGCTCGCCCGTCCGGGATCCGAGGATATCGGGATCGAACTGGTCGGCATCGCCACCAACGTCTCCGAGGTGCTGCAGTGCCGGTTCATCAGCCGGGCCATCAGCCTGGGCAAGGTGACGCTGACCGGTGACGGGGCCGGCCAGGCGCCTCGCGAAGTGAGCTCCACGGGGATCCTGGAGATCGACGGCTACACCGCGATCAGCGGGCAGAACGATCTGCTGGCCGGCGACGACTACTGGAACGAGTGCATCGCGCCCGGCGCGTCGGTCTACTTCAGGGCCGAGGACGTGAAGCTCAGGGGGTCGGGCCTGAACGAGCGGCTGGCCTTCGGCTCGCTGGCCTCGGTCGAGATCGAGCGGGTACAGTTTCGCGAGCGGGAGGCGCAGCTGAGCGCCGATGGCGCGCTGGCCACGAGGCTGGATGGCCAGCAGGTGATGACGATCAACACCTCCAACCGGGCGATGGACATCGACTCGATCGCTGTCTACAGCATCGACGACACCGGGTTCCCGTTCTTCGTCGAGGTCTCGGACGGGCCCCCGCGCGATCTCGAACCGGGCGAATCGTTTCCGCCAAACGCGATCGGCGGTTCCATCGGGACGAGCTTGGCCAACGCGGCACGTCTCCTGGTCGTGGTCCGGTACGAGCGAGACGAATGACGGCGGGCTCACCGTAGCCGACGGGTGCCCGCGGGCAGGCCCTCACCCCTCACCCCTTGCCCCGCTTCGAGGCGCGCCGGTCCACCGCGACCGCCGTGGCACCGGGCCCGATCCGCACCCCGGCCATCGACCCGCCCCACACGCAGCCACGGTCCAGCGGCACGGCGCCGGGAGGTGCCATCGCCGGATGGGCGGACCAGTGGCCGAACAGGATCGGCTTGCCGATCGCGCACCGCCCGGGGGCCCGGTACCAGGGCAGCAACCGGGGCTCCCCGGCCGGCGGGCCGCTGGCATCGAGATCCAGCGTCCCGTCGGCGTCGCAGTAGCGCATGCGCGTGAACACGTTGACCGCGCTGCGCAACCGCCCGGCCCGGTTCGCGGCCGCGTCCGGGTGGCGCGGCGCGTTGCCGTACATCACCTTCAGGAAGCGGCGGTAGTCGTCGCGGCGCAAGGTGCGTTCGAGTTCGGTGGCACGCCGTTGCGCCTCGGGCAGCGACCAGCCCGGATGGATGCCGGCGTGCACGCGCACGTGGTTCGCCGCCTCGTCGACCTCCAGCAGCGAGCGGCTGCGCAGCCAGTCGGCCAGCTCGTCGCGATCGGGGGCGCGCAGGATCTCGTCCAGCGTGTCCTTCTTCGACGGCTCGCGAATGCCGTTCAGCACCGCCAGCAGGTGCAGGTCGTGGTTGCCGAGCACCACCGTGGCGCGCTCGCCCAGATCGCGCACGAAACGCAACGTCGCCAGCGAGTCGGGGCCGCGGTTGACCAGATCGCCCAGGAAGTGGAAGCGATCGCGCTTCTCGTCCGCACCGAGGCGCTCGAGCAGCCGCCTGAGCGGCTTCAGGCAACCGTGCAGGTCGCCGATGACGAAGCGGGGCACGGGGCCTTTCGCCTCCCGGCGCCCGACGTCAGTGCAGGGTGCGCGGCGCGCTGAGCAGGAAGTCGGCGATCGGTGCGCGGAACTCGTCGCCGGTATCGGTCACCATCATGTAGCAGCCCCCCATGGTGCCCATCGAGGTCTCCAGCAGCGCCCCGCTGGTGTACTGGAACCCCTCGCCGGGCTTGAGGTGCGGCTGCTCGCCGACCACGCCGTCCCCCTGGACCTCCTGCACCTTGCCGTTGGCGTCCCGGATCACCCAGTGGCGCGCCAGCAGCCGGGCCGGCAGGCTGCCCACGTTGCGGATCGTCACCGTGTAGGCGAACACGAAGCGGTTGGTGTCCGGATCGCTCTCGGATTCCACGAACAGCGTCTCGATCTGGACGTCGATGCCGTCGCCGGGCTGGTCGCTCATGGCCTGTCTTGTCGGTTGTGCGTTGCGATGGTAGCAGTCCGTGACGGGTCGGCGTCGAGCGCCCGGGCCAGTCGCAGGAAGCCCGCCAGATCGATACGTTCGGCACGTTCACCGGGATCGATTCCGATCGCCTCGAGGGCGTCGACGTCGAGATGGCCACGAAAGTTGTTGCGCAGCGTCTTGCGGCGGTTGGCGAAGGCGATGCGCGTGGTGCGCTCCAGCGCGGCCAGCGTGGCGGTGTCCGGGCAATCGGCGCGCGGTATCAGCCGGATCACCGCGGACTGCACCTTCGGGGCGGGATCGAAGGCGTCGGGCGGCACGTGGAACAGCGAGGTGATCTCGAAGGCCGCCCCCATGATGACCGACAATCGCCCGCGGTGCGAATCCCCGGGCGGCGCGTGCAGCCGCTGGGCCACCTCCCGCTGCACCATCGCGTGCACGTCCACCAGCGCGGGGGTGCAGTGCGCCAGGTTCAGCAGCAGCGGCGTGCCGATGTTGTAGGGCAGGTTGCCGATCAGGCGCAGCCGCGGCGCGGGGTCCGTCCCGCTGCCCAGCCGTGCCGCGAAATCGGCGAAGTCCACCTCCAGCACGTCGCGCTGGTGCACCGTCAGGCCGGGCAGGGCGCGTTGCTCGAAGCGGGCCACCAGATCGCGATCGATCTCGATGGCGTGCAACCGTCCGGCGCGCGCCAGCAGCGGGCCGGTGAGCGCGCCCAGTCCGGGGCCGATCTCCACCAGCGGCGGCGCGTCCGGATCGGGCAGCGCCGGCAGGCGCAACGCCTCGACGATGCGATCGATGACGGTGCGATCGACCAGGAAGTTCTGGCCGAAGCGCTTGCGGGCCCGGTGGGTCATCGGGGTCGGGGGTGTCGGGGATCGAGGGTGCCGTGCACGCGTCAGGCGATCTCGATGGCCAGCTCGAGCGCTGCACGCAGGCTGCCCGAGTCGATGTCGCCCGAGCCTGCCAGGTCCAGGGCGGTGCCGTGATCGACCGAGGTGCGCACGATCGGCAGTCCCAGCGTGACGTTGATGCCCTTGCCGAACCCGACGTGCTTGAGCACCGGCAGCCCCTGATCGTGATACATCGCCAGCACCGCGTCCGCACCCGCCAGGCGGTGCTGGGTGAACAGCGTGTCGGCCGGCAGCGGGCCGACCAGCTTCATGCCCTCGTCGCGCAATCGCGCAAGCAGCGGCTCGATGATCTCGATCTCCTCGCGTCCCAGGTGCCCGCCCTCGCCGGCGTGCGGGTTGAGACCGGCCACCAGGATGGTCGGATCGTCCAGCCCGAATCGCGTGCCCAGATCGTGGTGCAGGGTGCGCAGCACGTGCTCCAGCCCGGGGGTATCGATGGCGGCGGCGACCGCGGACAGCGGCAGGTGGGTGGTGGCCAGCGCGACGCGCAGGGAGCCGGCGGTCAGCATCATCACCGGTTGCGCTCCCAGGCGTGCGGCCAGGTACTCGGTGTGACCGGTGAAGGCGATGCCGGCATCGTTGATGACGCCCTTGTGCACCGGAGCGGTCACCATCGCGTCGAAGGTGCCGCCCAGGCACCCGTCCATCGCCACGTCCAGCGTGGCAAGCACCGCGCGGGCATTGTCGGGCTCGAGATGTCCGGCGCGCGCCACCCGCTCCAGCGGCGCGTGCTGCACGCACAGCGTGCCGGGCGGGTCGTCGGCCTCCGCGGCGCTCGGGTCGAAGGCTCGGATGTCGAGCGGCAGTCCGAGCTGCTCGGCGCGCGCGGCGAGCATGTCGCGGTCGGCGATGACCACCACCTCGGCCGCCCGCCAGGTCTGCGCGAGCATGACGCTCAGGTCGGGACCGATGCCGGCCGGCTCGCCCGGGGTCAGGGCGATGCGGCTCACGAGCCCGACTCCGGGTCCGGTGCCGGCCGCGCTGCGCGGATGTCGACGAACGACTCGTCGCGAAGCTTGAGCATCCAGCGTTCGGCCTCCTGTTCCACGCGACGCTGGCGGATCGCCTCGGTGGCACGCTCGCGCACGGTGTCGTCGTCCAGCCGGCGGCTGCGCCGCTCCAGCACCTCGAGCACGTGGTAGCCGAAGCGGGTGCGGAACGGTTCGCTGACACGTCCGGGCGCCAGCGTGGCGGCCATGGCCTCGAGCTCGTTCGGCATCTCGCCGTCCGAGAACCACGGCAGCTCGCCGCCGTTGTCGCGGCTGTTCGGATCCTCGGACACCTGTGCCGCCACCGCGGCGAAGGACTCGCCGGCGCGCAGGCGCCGCAGGGCCGCCTCGGCCCGGGCGAGCACCGCGGCACTTCCCGCCGCGTTCGCACCGGTGTCCTCGAAGAACAGGTGACGCACCAGCGTCTCGTCGCGCTCGCGCGGGTCGCTGTCGCGCACGTCGTGCAGCCGGATGACGTGCAGGCCGTTGGGCGACTCGAGCGGCCCGGCCAGGTCTCCCGCCTCCATGCCACCGAGCGCCTCGGCCATGAACCCGGGAAACTCCTGCAGCGTGCGGTACCCCAGGTCCCCGCCATCGAGCGCGCGGGCGCCGTCGGACTCGGCCGCGGCGACGTTCTCGAAGGTGGCACCGGCGCGCAGGCGTGCCAGCAGGCCCTGCGCCTTCGTCACGGCGGCGTCGCGCTGCGCCACGTCGGCGGAGGGCGGCACCGCGATCAGGATGTGACCCACCCGGTAGCGGCGCCGCTCGCTGGCGTCGTTGTCCAGCGCATCGACGAAATCGTCGATCTCGCGCTCGCTGACCCGGATGCGCGACTCGACATCGCGCTGCACCAACCGCTGCAGCAGCAGCTCCTGCTCGATGCTGTAGCGGTAGCGATCGTAGTCCAGGCCCTGCGAGCGCAGCGTGTCGCGAAAGCGGGCCACGCTCAGGTTGTTGCCCGCGGCGACCTGCTCGATAGCGCGGTTGACGCTGCCGGCATCGATGCTGACGCCCAGCCGCCGTGCGTGCTGGCGGCGCACCTCCTGATCGATCAGCCGATCGAGCACGCGCTCGCGCAGCACGTCCCCTTCCGGCAGCGGCTGGCCCTCGGCCGCTGCCTGGGAGACCAGGAACCGGCTCTCGGCGCGCACCTCGCTCGCCAGCACCACGCCCTCGTTCACCACCGCCTCGATGGCGTCCAGCGGGACGTCCTCCTGCTGGGCCGTGGCGAGCAGCGGCAGCGCCAGGCCTGCCAGGGCGGACAGTCCCGCCAGGGCGGACAGCGCGCCGAACGGGCCGGGCGTGCGGACGCGCGCGCGCGGCGTCGCGGTGGCACGGCGAGGGGTCGGGGCACGGGGCTTGGGGTTCACGTCGGTCAGCAGGGCGTCGGTGGGGTGAGCGGGCGGATCAGTACTCGTCCTGATAGCCCGGAATGGCGTTCTCGAGCACGCGCCCGTAGTTCTGGCCCAGGGGGGCGAGTCCCTTGAGCACCAGCTGCAGGTAGACGCTGGTGTCGTGATCCTCGTTGTCGTCGGCAATATAGCGCCTGGCGGCGAACCGTAGCGCGTAGCAGCAACTGTCGTACTCGATGCCGATCAGGTTCTCCAGCGAGATGCCGGCATCCAGCGAATGGTTCCAGCGCGCGTTGAGGTGCCAGGTGTCGCCGATCGGCCAGCGTATCGACAGGTCCAGCTGCTCGGTCTCGGCCAGGCTGCCGGTGTCGACGATGCGGTGCCCCAGGTTGATCAGCCGGTCCGCGTCGGGGCGGTAGCTGAGCAGGAAGGAACCGCGCACCGTCTCGTTGCGGTCCGCGTTCCACTGGATCGACCCGCGCGCCAGCCAGGACCGGTCGAAGCGGGTGGCCACCTCGGCGACCAGGTCCGAGCGGTCGCGCTCGTCCGGCGCGCCGGACGGGGCGAACGCGCTGTCCGGCAGGGTCACGCGCGAGTCCCGGAAGTAGAGGATCTGGCCGATGGAGGCGCGCAGCGTCTCGCGACCGTCGTCGCCGTCGATCACGCGGGTGGTCAGCGCCAGCGACAGCTGATCGGCGTCGGCGATCCGGTCCGCACCGCTGTAGCGGTTCTCGCGGAACAGCTGCGCGAAGTCGAAATCGAACGCCGAGGCGTCGAACACCGGCAGCGCGTCCTGATCGACGTACGGCACCTTCAGGTAATGCAGGCGCGGTTCGAGCGTCTGCACCGTGCCGCGCGTGCCGATGCGCCGGTCCAGGAACAGGCCGGTGTCCAGCGACCAGGTGTCGGTGTTGCGCACCACCGTCTCGTCGATGCCCGCCGGTGCGCCCTCCAGCCGGTACAGCGTGAGCCGGTGGGAGACGCTGGGGGTGAAGAACCAGGCCTCGCCGTTGAGCGGCAGGCTCAGGCGCGGGGCGAGATCGGTACGGGCACCGACCACCGAAGCGCGCCGGTCGAAGTAGACGAACTCGCCGTCCAGCGTCGCGCTCAGGCCCAGCGGGGCGACCGGTGCGCGGGCGCTCACCCCCAGCTGCGGCATGCGTCGGTAGGGGCGGTCCTCGGTCGGCGGGGCCCCGTCCCCGCTGGCGCTGGACAGGTCCACGGTCTGGAACCCCTGCAGGCGCGCGAATGCCAGCGTGTAATCGTTCTCGTAGACCAGCTCGGCCACCCGCTCCAGGTGGGTGATGCGAGCGCGTCGCAGGCTGCTGCCGAGGTCGTCGAAGTAGTCGCTGTCGCTGACGCCCGAGAAGTCCACCCGGCTGCGAAACCGTTCGTCGAACGCGCCCACGTGCTGCAGGCGGGTGAAGTGCCGCCACTCGTGGTCGCGCGCCCGGTCGCTGAGCACCTCGTTGTTCAGCGTCCAGCGGCCTTGGCGGTTCAGGTAGCGCGCCTCGGTCTGCCACTGCAGGCCGCGACGCTGCATCAGGCGGGGCGTGAACGTGGCGTCCAGGTCCGGACGGATGTTCCAGTACCAGGGCACCAGCAGCTCCAGCCCGGTATCGTTGGAGCGCGCGATCGCCGGAGACAGGAACCCGGTCTTTCGCTGCGAGCCGATCGGGAAGCTGAACGCCGGCAGCGCGAAGATCGGCACGCCCTTGAACCGCAGGCTGATGCCGTTCGCCACGCCGATGCCGTTGTCCGGATCCAGCATCAGGCGGTCGGTGCGGATGTACCAGTCGAGCTTCTCGGGCGGGCAGGTGGAGTAGGTCGCCCCCTCGAGCTCGAAGCGCCCGCCGGGCAGGCTCGCCAGCCGTTCGGCCGAGCCGGTCGCGCGGCGACCCTCCAGATCGATGCGGTACTCGGTGTTGCCGGCCACCAGGCGCTCGTCGTCGATGTCCACCCGCGCACGCTCGCTGCGCAGCAGCAGGCCCGGACCCTCGAGCGTGAGCGAGCCGTCGATGTCCAGCTCGCCGGTATCGCGCCGGTAGGTGGCGCTGTCGGTGGTGACGCGCTTGTCCTGCCAGCCGAGCATCGCGTTGCCGTCCAGCGTGACCACGTCGCCGCGGCTGACGACCCGGTCGGCCGAGGCGTCCAGCGGGGTGACGGGCCCGGTGTCGTAGCCGAAGCGCTCGGCGGGCACCACGATCGGGCAGGCCGCGGCGAGCGCCTGCGCTCCGGGCCACGCCGGCAGCACCCCGGCCAGCAGCACGCCGGCCAGCAACACGCCGGCACCGGGAACGCGGGCGCCGGGCGGATTGCGGCACGGCGCGGTCACCGGCACGGCCACGGTCGGGCGGAAGGGCAAGGGGCAGGACTCGCGGCGGCGTCGGACGCAGAGCATAGACGCACGCTCCGGGCGACTCAATGTGCCCGCGATGCGGTTCGGGTGTGCCGTCGCGCCGTCGCGCCCTCTAGACTGGGCGCATTCCGGGCCGACGCGCCCGTTCCTGCCCGACGATGCCCGCCTGACGACATGTCCGATTCCGATTCCACCTCCGGTGCCGCCCCTGCCGCCCCTGCCGCCTCGTCCGGTGCCGCCATCGATCCGAGCTGGCAGCCGCTGACCTCGCGCGAGTTCGCCGCGGACTACATGCGGGAGCTGCGCACCTGGCTGGCCGGGCGCAAGGCGGCGCGGGCGGTCATCTACCCGCACAGCAGCAACTGGTTCCGCGCCTTCGCGCTCACGCCGCTGCCGTCGGTCAAGGTGGTGATCCTCGGCCAGGATCCGTACCACGGCGCCGGTCAGGCGCACGGGCTGAGCTTCTCGGTGCCCGACGGCGTGCCGCCGCCACCGTCGTTGATGAACGTGTTCAAGGAGATCGATGCGGACCTGGCCAACGGCGAGCCGCGGCTCGCCCGCCGGCGGGCCGGCAACCTGGAGTCGTGGGCGCGTCAGGGCGTGTTCCTGCTCAACAGCGTGCTGACCGTGGAGCACGGTCAGGCGGCCTCGCATCAGGGGCGGGGCTGGGAGAGCTTCACCGATGCCACCATCGCGCAGCTGAGCGAGCAAGGTGAGCACCTGGTGTTCCTGCTGTGGGGCAGCCATGCGCAGAAGAAGGGCCAGATGATCGACGCCGAGCGGCACCTGGTGCTGCGCTCGCCCCACCCGTCGCCGTTGTCGGCCCGACGCGGCTTCTTCGGCTGCCGGCACTTCTCGAAGGCCAACGAGTGGCTGGTGGAGCACGGGCGCGAGCCGATCGACTGGTTCGACGTCGGAGGCGGGCGGTGAGGGTCCGGGGCGGTCCGGGTGCCCGTGCGGCCGGCCGGCGCGCCGCCATCCGGCTGTGCACCGCCACGGTCCTGCTGGCGAGCGTCGCCACGGCCGGCGGCGAGGAGCGGGTCCCCGAACAGGCGCCAGATCAGGCGCGAGGTCAGGCGCCAGGGCAGGTCGACGCTCGGGCGTACGGCGAGCGCGGCGAGGTGCAGGACTGGATCGAGGCGGTGGTGGCCGAGCGCAGCCTGGACCGCGACGCGGTCCGGGGCCTGATGGACGGGCTGGCGCCGAACCTGGAGGTGCTGGAGCTGATCGCCCGTCCGGCCGAGAAGCGGCTGGAGTGGCGCGACTACCGGCCCATCTTCATGACCGACGAGCGCATCGCCGCGGGACGCGCCTTCATGGCCGAGCACGCGGTGGCGTTCGGCGACGCCGAGCGTCGCTACGGCGTGCCGCGTCACGTCGTGGCCGCCATCATCGGCGTGGAAACCTTCTACGGGCGCATCACCGGGCGCTTCCCGGTGGTGCAGGCACTGGCCACGCTGGGTTTCGACTACCCGCCACGCAGCGCCTTCTTCCGGTCCGAACTCGGCGAGTTCCTGGGGCTGGCACGCCTGGAAGGCTGGGACGAGCAGGCGATCCTGGGCAGCTACGCCGGTGCGATGGGCCTGCCGCAGTTCATCTCCAGCAGCTACCGGCGCTACGCGGTCGACGGCGACGGCGACGGGGTGCGCGACCTGTTCGACTCGCCGACCGACGTGATCGCCTCGGTGGCCAACTACCTGAGCGAGAACGGCTGGCGCCGCGACGGCCCGATCGCCGAACGCTGGTGGCAGGGCGTCGACGGCGCCGGCGAACTGGTGCGCGAGGCGCTGCAACCGGTCATCGAGGCGGATACGGTGCGCAGGTCCGGGTTCGACAGCCCGGACCTGCGCGCCGCGACGGCGTCCGGCGAGCCGGTCTCGGTCATGCGGTTCGCCGGCGAGACTGGCGAAGAGTGGGTGGTGGGCTATAACAATTTCTACGCGATCACCCGCTACAACCACAGCCGCCTGTACGCCCGGGCGGTCACCCAGCTGGCCTTCGCCCTCGACTGAGTCCGTCGCGCACGCGGCCCGTCCCGGTACGAGGTCGCCTCCGCCGCACACCGACCCGTCGAAGCCCCCCATGCTGCCCAGCCCGTTGACGTGCTCCCTTCCGGTCCGCCCGTCGCCCGGTCCGTGTTCCGGCCCGCCGCGAGCGCAGCGATCCGCACGTGCCGCGCTGCTGCCGATCGCGCTGGCCGCCCTGCTTGGGACCGGCTGCAGCTTCACGGGCGGCGCCGGTACCGGTGGCTGGCGCGAGGACGCTCCGCCACCGGCGAACGACGGGCCCGGCGACCTGACGCGTGCCCGGCTGGCGCTCGATGTCGATGTGCGCGACCTTCCCAAGTCCCGCATCGGCAACCCGCCGGACTACACCGTGTTCGGTCAGCGCTACGCGGTCATGGACACCGCGGCCGGCTTTCGCGAGCAGGGCGTCGCGTCCTGGTACGGCGCGAAGTTCCACGGACGCGATACCTCCAGCGGCGAGCCCTACGACATGCACCGGATGACCGCGGCGCACAAGCACCTGCCGCTGCCCACGTTCGTGCGGGTCACCCGCAGCGACACCGGTCGGAGCATCGTGGTCAAGGTCAACGATCGTGGTCCGTTCGTCGGCGATCGCATCATCGACCTGTCCTACGGGGCCGCGGCCCGGCTGGACATGCTGGAGAGCGGTACCGCCCCGGTCAGCATCGAGGCCCTGTCCACGCACCGGCCCGGCAGCGTCAAGCCGGTCGAGACGCTGGTGGCGCGGGTACGCGAGACCCCGGAGACGGTCGAACCGGTCGAACCGGTCGAGCCGCGCGGCGCGTCGGGCGACACCGCCGTGCCGGCAGGGCCGGCGCAGTGGATCCAGATCGGTGCCTTCACCGACGGTGACAACGCGCGTGCCGCGCTCGCCTCGGCAGCCGGCACCACCGGTCTGGGCGGGCGGGTCGAGCTGGACGCCCGCGACGCGCTGTACCGCGTGCGCATGGGGCCCCTGAGCGAGACGCGTGAACTGGACGGCGCGATCGCGGCGCTGGCTCTCGCCGGCGTGGGCACCTATACGATGGTACCCGCCACGCACCGGGCGGCGGACGATTGACGCCGTGCCGACGCGCCGTCGCCCCCCTTCACGCTTTCCCTGCCGATGATGCCTGCCGTGTCGTTCCTCCGTTCCGCACCCGCCCTCGTCGCCGATCGGGCCCGTTCCACGCGGCGGGTGCGATGGCGTGCCGCCCTCGTCGCCCTCGTCGCGATGGCCGGCCACGCCGCGACGGGCAGCGGTGTCGCGATGGCCGCACCGCTGCCGTCCCCGCCCCAGTTATCGGCCGACAGCTTCCTGCTGATCGATCACCTGAGCGGCACGGTGCTGGCGTCCAAGGAGCCCGACAAGCGCATCGAACCGGCGAGCCTGACCAAGATCATGACCGCCTACCTGGTGGCGGCCGAGATCGATCGGGGTGGCGTCACGCTGGACGAGCCGGTGATCGTCAGCGGCGATGCGCAGGCGATGGGGGGCTCGCGCATGTTCATCGAGGCGGGCAGGACCGTGCCGCTCGTCGACCTGATGCGCGGCCTGATCATCCAGTCCGGCAACGATGCGGCGGTGGCGCTCGCCGAGCACATCGCCGCCAGCGAGCAGGGCTTCGCGGACATGATGAACCGCATGGCCGAATCGCTGGGCATGGACTCGACCCACTTCGTCAACGCCTCGGGGTGGCCCGCACCGGATCACTACACCACCGCCTCGGATCTGGCGATCCTGGCGCGCGCCATGATCCGCAACTTCCCGGACACCTACGCGCTGTACCGGGAGCGCGAGTTCACCTGGAACGACATCACCCAGAGCAACCGCAACACGCTGCTGTGGCGCGACGACAGCGTGGACGGCATGAAGACCGGCCACACCCAGGCGGCCGGCTACTGCCTGGTGTCGAGTGCGGTGCGCGAGGGCATGCGCCTGGTCAGCATCGTGCTCGGCACCGCCAGCGACAAGACGCGCATCGCGGAGAGCCAGCGGCTGCTGAACTACGGGTTCCGCTTCTTCGACACGCGCCGCGTCTACGCGGCCGGCGAGCGCATCAGCGATGCTGCCGTGTGGATGGGCGAGACGGACACGATCGCGCTCGGCGTCGAGCAGGACCTGTACCTGACGCTGCCGCGCGACCGGTTCGA
>ENA-ORXT01004744-ORXT01004744.1-marine-metagenome-genome-assembly--contig:-NODE-4744-length-13851-cov-4.406273_pt1 | contig 13851 bp, 1 predicted proteins | sample MGYA00237868_ERZ511482 | MGnify/ENA metagenome assembly ERZ511482 | reverse complement strand
CTATGATTATGATTTGGATACCGATGCAGATGGAGGCGGAGAATATCCACCAAACTGTACTTTCGGACGCTATGATATTACTGTTTATCCAGAAGCTCTAACAGTTGACATTACCGATGATGGAACAACTTGTAGTACGCCTTCGGCTACCTTAGAATCAGCAGATGGAACGGAATGTTTTACCGAAACCAAACCAATGGCTTGTGCCGACGATAGTGATTCGTTTATGTACGATTTCTCAGACGATGTCACTTGGGCAGGTATGGAGCCAGCCGCTTGTGCACTGCCAACATTAACAGGAACGATCAACTGTTCAGGTTGTATAGTTTGTCCCGATGTCGATTTTACGGTAGCAACGAGTGTTTGTAGTGAAGAAACAGTGAATTTTGCTGCCGGCGGAACTTGTTCGGTGAATGGCAGTGCAGGAAACGGACAAGTTCTTGATTTGTTTGTCTATGCCCCAGGTGGAATACCAGGAGAAGCTCCAGCAGGTTTTATGATTGATCGTCAAGCTCCAACCGAATCGCCTGCTTTACGTATAGGACCCGCAGCAGTTGGCGACGCACAAGACATTGATATCCGCAACCCCGATATAGAACCAGAAGGCTTCGATTTTAATTGTACCGATAATCCACCAACCTTAACGGCAGTTGAAAACCAAAGTTGTGATCCAATTACGGTTACTTACTTCTTAGTGGTTTATGATTACGACTTAGACAGTGGAGACGATTTGTTGTTGGTTGAAGCAGAATACCCACCGAACTGTATGTTTGGTCGCTACGACATTACCATTTATCCAGAGGCCTTGGTTGTTGACATTACCGATGATGGCACAACTTGTAGTTCGCCATCGGCAACATTAGAATCTGCAGATGGAACGGAATGTTTTACCGAAACCAAGCCAACCGCTTGTGCCGACAATACAGAATCCTTTATGTACGATTTTTCAGACGATGTCACTTGGGCAGGAATGGAACCAGCCGCTTGTGCGTTGCCAACATTGAGTGGCACAATTGCTTGTTCCAATTGTATTATTTGTCCTGATGTCGATTTTACAGTTCCTACTGCTGTTTGTAGTGGTGAAACAGTTGACTGGACAGATGGCCCAACTTGCTCGGTCAATGGCAGTGCAGGAAACGGTATTGTGGTAGATTTATTCTTATATGCCCCAGGTGGAACACCAGGCGAAGCCCCAGCAGGTTTTATGATTGATCGTCAAGCCCCAACCGAATCGCCTGCTTTACGTATAGGACCCGCAGCAGTTGGCGACGCACAAGACATTGATGTCCGTAACCCCGATATAGAACCAGAAGGCTTTGACTTTAATTGTACCGATAATTTACCCACCTTAGAAGTGATAGAAAATCAAACGTGTGCGCCTATTACAGTAACTTACTTCTTAGTGGTTTATGACTACGATTTAGACAGTGGAGACGATTTGTTATTGGTCGAAGCAGAATACCCACCAAACTGTACATTCGGTCGCTACGACATTACCATTTATCCAGAAGCTTTAACGGTAGACATTACCGATGATGGTACGGCTTGTGGAACACCTTCGGCAACTTTAGAATCCGCCGACGGCACGGAATGTTTTACCGAAACCAAACCCACGGCTTGTGCAGACGACAGTGATTCGTTTATGTATGATTTCTCAGATGATGTAGTATGGGCAGGTATGGAACCAGCCACTTGTGCACTGCCAACATTAACAGGAACGATCAACTGTTCAGGTTGTGATGCTTGTGTAGAGGTAACCATCAGTAATTATGTTTGTGATGCAACCAATACCAGTTATTGCTTTGATGTAACCATTGGAAACGACGAAGGAGCAGGAGCATTATACGACATAAGTGTTCCAACCACAGTAGGTGGAGTAAGCGTTGATTTGATTTTTGAGAACGACGTGCCTGCTGGAACCTATAATATTTGTCCAAATCCAAATACGTTCTTCTTAACGGGTGTTCCTACCAGTATAAAAGTAGAGAACATAGAACCTTTGTCTACTTGTAGTGTGACAGAATCAGTTGTCTTTAATTGTATTGTGGTAAACGATTGCCCTGAGTTTACAGGAGTGCCTTTTGGTTATACTTGTGAAGCTGGAGATATCAGTTATTGCGTAGATTTAGCTGTTGTATATCCAGTAGCTGCCATTACCGGTAATGGTGCGGGCTATTCTTATATTGTAAACATAGAAGGGATGCCTGTAGATACCATTCTAATTGATTTTGATCCGTTGAATGGAGATTTAGGTGATACCACCACCATTTGTGGCATTCCGCTTTACAATCAAGCAACCATTACAGGGGAGCTTATTTTATTGGATGAAAATGGAGATGTAGTTTGTACGGGTACAGATTTAGAGTACCCAGAACCTCCTTGTCCAATTGATCCGACTTGTGCGCTATTTGGTGCCATTCCTTTTGGTTATACTTGTGAGGCAGGTAATACCACTTACACTGTTGACTTAGCGGTTAATTATCCAATAGATGCCATCATTGGCGATGGAACTGGCTATACGTATGTCGTTTATATAGAGGGTGTTGCTGTGGATACTTTACCCATAGATTTTAATCCATTGATTGGAGACTTGGGCGATACAGCGACTATTACAGTACCGATCTATAATCAATTATTGATTACTGGTCAGTTGATTTTATTTGATGAAAATGGCAATACCGTTTGTATCAGTCAACCACTAGAATATCCAGAACCTCCTTGTCCAATCGATCCAAGTTGTATTGGTTTTGCGGCAATACCTATCAATATTGTTTGTGATTTAGACGACGATGAATATGCTGTTGATGTAATTTTTAATTATCCTGTGGATGCTATTGGCGGAACGGGTGGTTCATTTGTATTTTATATACAAGGGAATGCAGTTGCAACCACTCCACAAGATGGTTTAATCGTATTGGATACAGTTACTTTATCTGATATTCCAATTGATGTCAATACCCTATTGATTTCGGGCTACATTGAATACTACGATGCTGCTGGCAATTTGACTTGTACCAGTCCACCAGTGACCTACCCACAACCTACTTGTGAGCGTTGTTTAGAAGTCATTCCTGTTCCATTCAACATTGTTTGTAATACAGAAGATAATCCACCAACCTATGATGTGGATGTTGCCTTCCCGTATCCAACAGACTTTATCTTAAATGGAGTTCCAAGTGGAGCCTATGTAGTGGCTTGTATCAACAATGCAGCAGTAGATACTTTCTTGGTAGACGACGGTTTATTAACGGTTGCCGATACGGTAACATTAACAGACATTCCTGTGTTGGCAGGTACACTAACCATAACTGGTACGCTTAAATTTTATGATGAAGATGGAGAGTTGATTTGTGCAGGAACATCCTTTATATATCCACAACCAACGTGTAGTGTGTGTCCAGAATTTGCCATCATTCCATTTGGATATATTTGTGAAGCAGGGGATGAAACCTACTGTGTTGAATATGCAGTGACTTATCCAGTTGATGCGATATTAAATGGTGGTGCAGGTTATTCGTATGTTATTACAATAGAAGGCGAAACCTATGATACCATTCCAATAGATTTTGATCTCTTGGCAGGAGATTTGGGCGATACGGCTACTTTATGTGGTATTCCTATTATGAATGAAATACTTCTTACGGCTCAGCCCATTTTATTAGATGAAAACAATGAGGTGGTTTGTTATGGTGCAACTTTAGAGTACCCAGAACCCCCATGTCCAATCGACCCAAGTTGTTTGACTTTCTTGGCAGTTCCAACGAACTATACTTGTGAGGTAGGTGATACGAGTTATTTGGTAGACATCATCATTGCTTATCCACCAACGGTTATTATCGGAGATGGTACAGGTTTTACTACAGTTGTTTATGTAGAAGGAGTAGCGGTTGATACGGTTGCCGTTTCTATAAATCCATTGGGCTTAGATTTGGGCGATACCACGACTATTTCATTGCCAATAACAATGAATACTTTGATAACAGGTCAGCTGGTTTTATTTGACCAAAATGGGCAAACGGTTTGTATCAGCCCAGCCATTGCCTATCCAGAACCTCCATGTCCAATCGACCCAAGCTGTTTGGCATTTGCCGCCATTCCAACGAACTATGTTTGTGAAGCAGGCGATACGACTTACCTAGTTGACATCATCATTGCTTATCCGCCAACGCTTATTGTAGGCGATGGTACTGGTTTTACTACAGTTGTTTATGTAGAAGGAGTAGCGGTCGATACCGTTGCTGTATCGGTTGATTTATTGGGCTTAGATTTGGGCGATACCACAACCATTTCACTACCAATAACAGGCAATACCTTAATTACAGGTCAGCTGATTTTATTTGACCAAAATGGTCAGACGGTTTGTATCAGCCCAGCCATTGCCTATCCAGAACCTCCTTGTCCAATCGACCCAAGCTGTTTGGGTTTTGCTGCTATTCCAACGAATTATACTTGTGAGGTAGGGGATACCAGTTACTTAGTGGACATTAATATTGTATATCCGCCAACAGTTATCATCGGAGATGGTACTGGCTTTACAACGGTCGTTTATGTAGAAGGAGTAGCGGTTGATACGGTTGCCGTTTCTATAAATCCATTGGGTCTAGATTTGGGCGATACGACGACCATTTCACTGCCAATAACAGGAAATGCTTTGATAACAGGACAGTTGATTTTGTTTGATGCAGATGGCAATACTGTTTGTGTCAGCCTTCCATTGGAATATCCAGAGCCGCCTTGTCCAATCGATCCGAGTTGTTTGAGTTTTATTGGTGCCGCTTTAAATACTGTTTGTAATGGAACCGATTCTTATGATGTTGACTTTGCCATCATTTATCCATTGAATTTAATTATTGGAGATGGAACAGGTTTTTATACTGAAATATACATAGAAGGAAATTTGGTATCAACCGATAACATCAGTATTGATTTATTAACTGGTGATGTCAGTGATATTGTTTCTGTAACGGGTGTTCCTTTAACTGGAAACACCTTGACGTCTGCCCAAATAATTTTGTATGATTCAAATGGTCAAACGGTTTGTATTACGTTGCCAATTACCTATTTGGAACCCGATTGTGGATTGTGTCCTACGACCGATTTCGATGTACCTACAGATGTTTGTAGCAATCAGGCAATCGTTTTTGAATCTGGTCCAGGTTGTGGCGGTTTCACAGGAACAGAAGTTGCTGGATTACCCGTTGCTGGAACCTTTGTGGACTTATACTACTATTCTGATGGAACCACTTTTGAAGCACCTGCTGATTATGAAGATATGACGCCTGTTGCTTATCCAGATCCTTTTGGAGATGGAAATTTAGTGGAAGTAATCATTGACCAACAATGTAATACCCTTATGGGTGGTGCCTTTGTCAATGAAACTTGCGACCCTTATACGGTAACTTTCTTTACCTTGGTGTATGACTATGATTTAATCTCTATTTTACCAGGAGAAGTAAGAGTCGGTAATGGCTATAGAGAAGATTGTGAAATCATCAGATATGATGTAATCATTTATCCAGCTCCATTTACGGCTTCAGTAAGTACTGCTTTGGCTTGTGATGCAGGTGGAAATGCTCTTTGGGAAGTTGTGGCGGTCAATGGCAGTGTTTGTTATGACGCTTCTGTGGCGCAACCAACGACACCTACCGAATGTGGTATGACCAATACAGCAGTTTTATCCGATTCATTTAGTCCAAACTTTGGTAATTGTCACAATGAGCCTTATATGGTGAATGAAATGCTTAGTTGTTCGTCTCCAAATTGTCCAGGTTGTCCAGCTGGAGTAAGTGCTACCGCACCAACGGAAAGCTGTAGCGGTGATATGGTTGAAGTTTGTGTAGACTTTGACATTGCAGTGGATGCAACCACTTCTTTGACGGTTAATGGAACCACAATGAGTGGGGTAGTGGGTGAAACTCAAATTTGTGTGATGCTTACACCACCAGCCAATACGACTTGTGCCCCTATTCCTTACAGCTATATGGCTTCGGCTTTGTGTGGAACGACTGGTATAGATTTAACGGCATTGGTTATTGCTCCTACAATGGTTTATCCAACCGATGTAACAGCATTTTTAACGCCTCAAGGTGGTGCTTGTTCTACCAGTATATTAATTGATTCGAGTTGTGCTGGAAATGTCAGTGTTTCTCCAGCTTCTCAGAATGCAAATGCAGGAGATGGCATGGGTACACATACTTATACAGTGTCTTGGATTGGTGGTGGAAATTGTATTGTTGCACCAACGACCATTGATGCAAACTACAATTGTCCAGCTGAAGTCAATTGTCCAAACATTGCATCAACTTCAACAGCTTCTGAAAGTTGCAATGGTGATGTGGTTCAGGTTTGTGTAGGTTTTGATACCTTCATTGATTTGAATACGACTGTTGAATTAAATGTAAATGGAGTGACTCAAGTGGGAACAGGAGGGACCGAAATTTGTGTTGATTTGAATACGACTAATACCACTTGTGCACCTTTCGATATTACGTATAATGTTCAAGTAATTTGTGATGGTGATCCAATAGATATGACAGGATTCACTTTTGATCCAACGACGGTTTATCCAACCGATGTCTCTGCTTTCCTTACCGTAAACAACGGAGGGTGTAATACCAGTGTAACGATAGATCCAAGTTGTGGAACCAATGTAACGGTTTCGCCTACTTCTCAAAGTGCGCCAGGTTTGGGTACTTTTGGAACGCATACTTATGCTGTTACTTGGACAGGTGGTGGAAGCTGTATGGTTTCTCCATCTACTGTAACAGCAACTTATACTTGCCCTGTTCCTTGTCCAAACGTTACAGGTGTTACAGCACCTACCGAATCTTGCTCTGACGAGGATGTAACAGTTTGTGTCAATTTCGATGAATTTGTTGATGTCAATACGACCTTAACAGTAAATGGCGTAAGTGCATCTGGTGTGGGTGGCATGCAAATATGTATAGACGTAAGTCCCCCAGTAAATACAAGCTGTGGACCAATAGAATATCCATATTCAATCAGTGCTGTTTGTAACAATGCTCCTTTAGACTTTACAGGTTTTATGCCAATGCCAACACAAGTTTACCCAACCGATGTTTCAGCATTCTTGACCATCAATCAGGGGACTTGTAACACCAGTGTGACTGTAGACCCAAGTTGTGGTGGAAATGTAACGGTTTCTCCAGCTTCTCAAAATGGAACACCAGGTGATGGTGTAGGTTCTCATATTTATACCATCAATTGGACTGGTGGAGGCAACTGTATGGTCGGTCCTAGTCAGGTTTCTGCGACCTTTGTTTGTCCAGAGCCTGGTGCAGATGTTTGTCCTGCTGTTGTAAGTATAAGCACGCCAACCGATAATTGTAGTGGCGACAATACAAATATTTGTGTTGCATTGGAGCAATTCCCTGTTAATTTAACGGTAAATATTACGGTTAATGGAATGACTGCTACAACCACTGACGGTTTGAATTACTGTGCGAGTATTGCCTCGGTAAATACCACTTGTATGCCTACGACCAATAACTTTACCCTAACCGCTACTTGTAGTGATGGTCAAACAATGGATTTCAATGGAACACCATTGATGAACTTTGATGCAGGCAGTAATACTACTTATCCTGATCCCGATGAGTTTACCTTGGTGATAAATACCGATCCAGATTGTAATACCGCACCTATGGTTGTTGCAGGAGTTTGTGCCGTATTTACCGAAGGCTACGAAAATGATGTTCTACCTATGGATGGTTGTTCTACAGATTTCAATCCAAACAACGATCCTGTTTCTGCCAATTACCAAGTAATGTCTGATTACTCAAACAATACTTGGATGGCCGATGCAATGGCGGTAGGTTGTAGCTATCCAATGTATGATGAAACCATATTGGTAGAGGGCTGTGATGATGTAGGTTGTATAGATGCTTTTGTGGAAATTTCTGATCCTTGTGATTGTACCAATCCAAACAACATTTTAGATGCCAACGGTGATGTTGCTTTTGTTGAAGATGTAATCACCATTACGTCATTGAATACTGGTGAGGTTTGGACCGTTACAACATCTGGAACGGCTCTACAATCAGATACATTGACCTCTATTAATGGTCAGGTTGCTGTAGAAGTTGCACCTGGGGTGTACGAGCTATCTGTTTACTATCCAGCAGATGGTTCTGGTTATGGAACAGTCGTCTTTACCAATGGAAACAATGAGACCTTAATGATTACCAAATTGGATGGCGAAGGCTGTAATTGTAACAACGCTTGTGATGAGATATTCCTATTGGGCTTTGTCGATATTGCAAGAGTTTGTCAAGGAAATTCGATTTATGTCATTGACTTTAATGCCATGGACAATACAACGCCTTTCCCTAGTGGTCCGAATTATACTTTTGAATGGTTCTTAGATGGTGTTTTGGTTGCGACCATTGTTGGTCAACCTTATTATTCACCTTCAGCTACTGGAGTATATACTGTGGTAGTAACCGACTTTAATACTTGTGCTCAATTTACCAGTAATCCACTCGACTTAGGCTTTGATGTGGACGAAATCATAAATTGTAAAAATTGCGATTAATATTTTCATCTCTTTAGTTTCTTCTGGTTTCGCACTTCTAAATTTCAACCTTTAAAAGAGGGTACCAGAAGATTTTAGAACGATAGCATTACAAAGGTTTATTATTTAACCGGGTATCCTTTTTGGGGGTATCCGGTTTTTTTATTTTAATAAAAAAGGGTCTGCTCCAAGATTTAAATCTTGGAGCAGACCCTTTTACAGTAGTGTCCGAAAGTTTAACGAATGTTACGCTTCCCTACAAAGTCCCTCTCAAAGCTTGTTCTCTTTCAATGGCTTCAAATAAAGCCTTAAAGTTTCCTTTTCCAAAAGAAGTCGCTCCCTTACGTTGAATGATTTCAAAGAACATTGTTGGACGAGGATTGATGGTTTTGGTGAAAATTTGAAGCAAATATCCTTCATCGTCTCTATCCACCAAAATACCCAATTTAGCCAATTCCTTGATGTCCTCATCAATATCTCCGACTCTTGCTTTTAAAGCATCATAATAGGTTTGAGGAACGATTAAAAACTCAACGCCTCTCTCCTTCATTTTAGTAACGGTATCAATAATATCGTCGGTTGCTACTGCAACATGCTGAACACCTGCACCTTCATAAAAATCGAGGTATTCGTCTACCTGAGATTTTTTTAATCCAGGAGCTGGTTCGTTAATAGGGAATTTAATTCGACCATTTCCATTACTCATTACCTTACTCATCAAAGCCGTATATTCAGTCGAAATATCGTTGTCGTCAAACGACATAATTTGTTTGAAGCCCATTGCTTCGGCATAGAAATCAACCCATTCGTTCATCTGTCCCATCTCAACATTACCAACCATATGGTCCACAAATTTTAATCCCAAAGAAGAAGGGTTGTAGTGTGTCTCCCACTTTTTATAACCAGGCAAGAAAAGCCCTTTATAGTCTTTGCGCTCAATAAATAAGTGAACGACCTCACCATAAGTATGAATACCCGATTGAATAATGTGTCCGTGTTCGTCGCTAATTTTTTCGGGAGCCAAATACGATTTTGCTCCACGGCTGGTTGCTTCCTCATAGGCTTTGGTCGCATCGTCTACCCAAAGTGCAATGACCTTCACACCGTCACCATGCTTATCAATGTGCTTACCCATTTCAGAACCACTGTGTAAAGGCGAACTCAAAATAATTTTGATTTTCCCTTGTGAAACCACAAAAGACTCATAATCGGTATTGCCTGTTTCCAAACCAGAGTAGGCAAAAGATTCAAAGCCCATTGACGCCTTCAAATAGTATGCCGACTGTTTGGCGTTGCTGCTGTAAATATGAACGTAATCGGTTCCATTAATGGGCATAAATTCTTCTAGCGTAGAATCAGCTGGGTTTTCTTTGGTTAAATAATCCATGGTTGTATTTAATTTTATTGAGTGAAAATTTAGATGCTTTCTGCAATAGCAAAATTACAATAACATACCGTTTGGTACAAAAAAAAACTGTTATTAGGTCTAATTATAGAATAATATTACTTTTTTTAGTAAAATTCATAATAATATACTATTTAGATGCTTATTTTTACCCATTTATAGAATAATAATCCTCACTATTAGACATTTAGACGCTAGATGTGAGATATGAGATATGAGATATGAGATATGAGATGTGAGATGTGAGATGTGAGATGTGAGATGTGAGATTTTAGACTTTGAAGTTTAAGCAAATCGCTAAAAACCCTTGGGTTTTTTAGCGAAATTGAGTCTCACATCTCACATCTCAAATCTAAAATCTAAAATCTAAAATCTCTTGCCATCACCTAATCAAGGTTACATTGCCTTTTAGGACAACGTCTTTCTGATTGCCTTGACAGTCGATAACCCTAGCCTGACAAACCCATATATAAACGCCCATTTCGGTAGGTGTGTTTTCATAAAACCCATCCCATCCTTCTTCTATATTTTGCGTTGAATAAAACCTTAGTCCCCAACGACTGAAAACAGAGAATTGGTAGTCGATTACTTCGCCTTCGACCATTGGTTTGAACAAGTCATTCAGCCCATCTCCATTTGGGGTAAAACTACTTGGCATCAATAATGGATTTTCTACTGCTGCCGATGAACTAAATTCAATTTGTATTTTATCTTCAGCTGTTCCACAAGCGTTGCTTACTTTTACGACATATTCACCCGTTTCATCTACCAAAAACGAATTTCCAATAGAACCATCTTGCCATTCATATTCATTGCCATCATTGGGTACTTCCAAAAGGACAGATTCTCCACTACAAAGTCTTTGATCGACACCCAAATCTAGTATGGGAAGCGGAGGGTAAATCTCAACTGAAACACTTTGGGTTTTAATACATCCATCTATGTTTATCTCGACTTCATAATCGCCTGATTCTTCTACCATAAATGTAGGCTGTGTACTTCCATCTTGCCATAAATAACTTACCTGATCATTACTATTCTCTATGGTAAAATCCAATAGCGTTTCTTCGCCATCACAAATGACCAAATCCGGATCGTCTAGCAAAGATATCTCTATTTTATTAACCAAAGTAGTATCTCTAAATTTACATTCTGTAAACATATTGGTCACTTCTACCCAGTATATTCCACTTTCATAAGCAGTAAAACTTGGAGCAGTAGAACCATCTTGCCATTCGTATATCACATCTGCATTATTCAAATCGGCATTTAAGGTCTGTTCTTCGTTTTCACATATAAATACGTCTGGTCCCAAATTGGGCTGATTGTTGATGATATCCACCACAATCGTATCTGATTTTATACAAGTACCAACACTCGTCTCAATACTCACCGAATACGTGCCCGACTGAACAGCTTCATAAGTTTGATTGGTCGAACCATCTTGCCAGGTATAAAAATATTGAACACTCGGATCGGGAGAAATAGGAGCCGTTAAGGTGGCCGTTTCATTTGGACATAAGGTAATGTCATTCCCCAAATCCACAGCAGGGCTTGGGATCAGCGTAACTTCAATAGAATCTCTTTTGGGACAGCCGTTGATGGTGGTTTCGACCCAATACAATCCTCCTTGCGAGATGGTATAAACAGCATTAGAGGAATTGTCTTGCCAAATAAAATCACTTCCAATACTCGATAAATCTAAGGTAATAAAATCACCCGAACAGAGCGTCGTATCAGGAGTCAGTCCAATGGCATCATCAGGAACAGTATTGACACTTACATTAAATGTATCCGTTTTTATACATTCATCTATATTTGTACTTACCCAGTAAATACCTGGAAGTCCTTGTGTATTAAGGGTGTTGTTGGTACTTCCGTCAGACCATTCATAAGTAGCGTCTAAAACGATGGGCACTTCTAGTATCAATGATTCATTATTTCCACAAATATTTATATTTTCAACAATGCCATCACCTGGACCATCAAATACAATAATCTCGAAGTAATCAATATCGCTTTCATTACAAGAGTTGGGATCAGAAACCACGAGAGAGACCTCATATATTCCTGCATTTTGAAAAGTATGTGATGGTTCACCTATGGTACTATTTCCACCATCACCAAAATCCCATTCAAAAACGATTCCATTGCTTCCTTTATTGGTAAAATCAACTGTAAAAGGGGCACAACCAGACACTGGACCATTGACACTGACTTCTGCATTGGCAATAGGTATTTCAAAGTCTAACTTAAAAACAGCTACATCGCAGTCAAATGTATTTTTTGTATTACTCCAAGCGTTGGGTGTTGCATCAAAAGGATCGGAATAACAATAACAATGTGTTTGATAAATAATCCCATTATTGTCATAACGGCTGGTTCCACCATCGGTATGGTCTCCTTGGGCATAAGTTGCGAATGAAAGCCCCTTAGCTTCTGGCTCTAGAACTCCTAAATAAATTTTTTGATTGTCATTCCAATTGGGATATAATGCATCGGGAGTGGTTTCAAGACCCAATGTGGCAGAGTGCCCAGAAAAGTAGATGTTGTTACAATTGTCTATCATAAAGGCAGAGGGAACCAGCCCATAATTACCAAAATCGTTCCCTCCAATATTTGTTGAGTAGATTAATTCACTTAGGTCATTGGAGAATGCGGAGATGAATTGCCTGCTATTGGGTTGGCTATAGTTGCTTGGAGGGACAATGTCAAAAGTCCCTAAGCTTTGTCCAAAAACAACGACATTGTCTTCATTATCAAAATCAATAAAATAGGCAACATCCATCGACTGAGTACCAAAATAGGTGGAGCCTAAAATATTAAATCCATCTTTAGAAATTTTCATAATAAAAGCATCGTGTGACCCACCAGCAAAAAGAGGTTGATAGCCTCCTGGGACTGCAGGAAAACCAAGACCACTTGCTGTCCCACAAACATAAACGTTTTGGGCATAATCTACTCGCAATCCAAAGCACATATCAAATTCATCGTTAAAAAGAGGGTTGTCAATTGCACCTAAATAAGTAGACCAAATTAATTGAGAAGCCGATTCGTTCATTTTAAATACAACGCCATCTTGCTGGGATTTTAGGTTTGGTTGTATGCAATTGGCAGTAGTCGGAAAATCACTAGATTGAGAACAACTGGCAACATAAATATTTCGTTGATCGTCAAGATAGATTTCTCCCTTAAAAGTATCACTGTAATTATATGTAGCATAATTGGTTCCATCTATTTGATTGCCACCAATATAGGTAGAACCAAAAAGTGCATCTCCTCCAATATCAAGTATGGTAACGACTATATCATAATTTACAGCAAGTGTATTATCAAAAGCATCACCTGTAGTTGGGTAATCGAAGGATCTTGAGGTGCCATATATGTATAGTTTACCATCAGAATCTGTTATAATACTGTGTGGTGATTCTCTATCTGCACCTCCAATATAAGTGGCATAGATTAGGCTAGAACCATCGGAATTTAGTTTGCTGATACACATATCGGTATCTCCTCCTTTAAAAACAACTTGAAAAGCTCCTATGGTTGTTGGATAGCCCGTTCCAAATGAAATTCCACCAGTATAAATATTTCCATCTAAATCATAAGTAGCACATTGGGCAAAGTTTCCTATTGTTGAACCAGAAAGAGTTGAAGCAACTAAAACAGGATCAATGATGAGTGTTTCACGAGTATTATAGCCATTGGGGAACTCAAAATGCAGTACATCGTTTTTTAATACATAGTTACAAGCAATTTCTATGGTTTGCCCCTCAATAATTTGATAGGCATAAGGGGCTTGCTCTATGACGGTACCCACCGAGGTTTGAATCCACAACTGTCCTTCGTGGACTTTGATTCTGTCTTGTCCTTTGAACTGTAATTGTATTTGTTGGGGTGAAACTTGGGGAGC
>ENA-ORXT01004743-ORXT01004743.1-marine-metagenome-genome-assembly--contig:-NODE-4743-length-13851-cov-13.625236_pt1 | contig 13851 bp, 12 predicted proteins | sample MGYA00237868_ERZ511482 | MGnify/ENA metagenome assembly ERZ511482 | reverse complement strand
TTCTGTCAGAAGTGATATTTATGACGTGTTCTTAGACGTTTTTTTTGAAAAACAAAAGGAACAAAAGAAACAAAAGGGTTTTCACAAAAGTTTTTTATTTTTTGAAGCATACCTATAGAACGTAAAACATATAGTTAACTTTTGTGAAAACCCTTTTGTTTCTTTTGTTCCTTTTGTGTTTCAAAAAAACGTCTAATTACGTCTAAGAACACGTCATACATCTGACTTCTGACAGAAAAATGTAATTTTTCGGTCTGACTTCTGACCTCTTTTTTTTCTATTCCTTAATAAATTTCATAGAAATAGAATTAACACAATGCCTAGTATTTTTGGGAGTCAGTCGTTCCCCAACAAAAACATGACCTAGATGTCCGTCGCAATTGGCGCATAGAATCTCTGTTCTTCTTCCATCTGCATCAGTTTCCTTTCTGACTGCCCCTTCTATTTCATCATCAAAACTAGGCCAACCGCAACCCGATTCAAATTTATCTGCGGAGCGATAAAGCGGCGTATCACATTGGCGGCAAATATACGTACCAGAGAGTTTATTCTCGTTCAACGCTCCTGTAAATGCACGCTCTGTGCCTTTATTAATAATAACGCGCGCTTCTTCGGGCGTTAATGGATTTAGTTTTTTCATTAATTAAGCTATTGGTAAATGATAATTTCGCTATTGAGAGCAGAGATGCGAGAACAGAGATGCGAGAAGCGAGATAAATATCGTTTACATTTAACAAGATTTCATTTTTTAAACGAAATCTATCTCTGTTCTCGCATCTCGCTTCTCTATTCTCGCTTCTCAATCATTAATAACCAGTTTCTCTCTAAACTGTTTTCTAAATTTATTGACTTTAGGGTTAATGATGGCTTTACAATAACCATAATTAGGATTCAGTGTATAAAAATTTTGATGGTCTTCCTCTGCTTTATAAAATACACCTAAGGATTCTATTTCTGTTACGATAGGGGCATCCCATAGCTTTGCTCCTACTTCTAATTTAGATTTGGTTGCAATTTCTTTTTGTGCTTCGCTATTATAGTAAATACCAGATCGATACTGGGTACCCACATCATAGCCCTGTCTATTAAGAGTAGTTGGGTCATGGGTTGCCCAAAAAACTTCTATCAATTCGGCTAAAGAAATAATAGTCGTATCGTAGGTTACTTTAGCAACCTCATTATGACCAGTCGTGCCCGAACAGACTTGTTTATAGCTTGGATTCTCTGTCTGCCCACCCGTATAGCCAGAAATAACAGACAAGACCCCTTTCAATTCTTGAAAGACGGCTTCTACACACCAAAAACAACCTGCGCCAAGGACGATGGAATCTATATTTTTATCCTGCATATTCGTTGGTTATTAACGTTTTTGCTTACGTTTTGCTGAAATTAAATTCAAAAACTAAAATCAATTCTTTGATATAGAGCGTCAGCTTTTTAGCTAACTATTATTCAACAAAGAAGTAGCTGCTGCTACATCTTTTTCTTGCACATATATTTGAATTTCTCCAATCATAACATACGCAGAATCTTGTTTGTTCATAATATAACTCTCTATATCTGCTTCTTTTAAACGAGCCTCAATTACTTTAGCTTCATAAAGCTGAGTTGTGCTTAATAATTTCTTCCATTCCTTTTCCATTATATTTTTTTTAGTGATGATACTTCCAGTATCTGTAGTCTGACATCTGATAGAAAAATGTAATTTTTCGGTCTGACTTCTGACCTCTTTTTAAATATGTTTGCTATAAATATACAGTAAAAAAGAAACAAATTGTTTCAATTTAATGAAAATTGTTTTAAATTTGTATTAATTAAAACAATTTGTAGTATGTGTTAATAAAAGCTTATGAATAAACCTCAACCCTTATCTTATACTTTTACTTTTAGAAACCCTATCCGGTGGAGGCCTTCTTATCAGTGGATTAGTACTCACTGGTTTAAAGTGTGTTTAGGTGCATTGTGTATACATCTAATCTTGGTTAAAGATGTAAAAGTTTCTATACAATTCAAAGAAAACCCAACTTTAAACGCAGCTTTACCAGTAGCAGCTTCACAACCCGTTTCATCGAAATCCATCTTAGGTAAATTAGATGCAGTTAGCAAGCCGTCTTTAAATACAAGTGGAACGGTAAACAAGGCGCAAACCTTCTATAATCTAACGTTTATTTTAAGTCCTGATTATGCTGCCAGAAAGGGAATTCCTGTCTCTGTCGTGGAGGAAAAACAAGAAATACTTGCTGCTTATTTAAGGCGATTTTCCAAAATAGCTTTAGAAGAACAACAAAATTATGGTATTCCTGCAAGTATTACTTTAGCGCAAGGTTTGCTTGAATCCAATGCAGGGCATAGTCGCCTAGCTAGAGAATCTAACAATCATTTTGGTATTAAATGCAAATCTAAGTGTAAAGGTTGCACTTGTCGAAATTATCACGATGATGATTTTTATGATATGTTTCGAGTATTTGAAAGTACTTGGGAAAGTTATAGAGAACATTCCATCTTATTGAATACAGGACGCTATAAACATCTTAAAGACTATGGAAAGGATTATGAAAAATGGGCGCATGGCCTAAAAGCGGCAGGTTATGCAACAGATAAAAAGTACGCAGAAAAACTAATAAAAATTATTGAAGCTTTGAAACTTTATAAGTACGACTAATGAATAATTAACTAGACGTAGTGGAACATTTTAAGTAGTGCATATTAATTAAACGGATAATTTCTTTTTCTTGAAAAATTGCTGGATAATTTCTGATTATTCAGCAATTTTAAAAGGTAATTTCACCCGTTTAATTGACATGTACTACTTAAAATGTTCCACTACGTCTAGTTAATTATTCATTATTCATTTTTATTTACTCCGTAAGAATGCCTCGAATATTCCAATTAATACTCTCTCCTGCTGCTCGTTGACGGAAGGTTCTCCATACACCATCCGATTCTTGGAATAACCAATCCCCCGCACCAGAAGTGGGACCAGCATCGCAACCAATAGATTGCTGCGTTTTAGCATGTCGAAGGCGCAAACTAATCCATAAACCGCCACCTGTTATATCGATGGGTGTAGCAAGGACATGACTATTCCAATCATTAGCGGTCAGACTTCCTGTTAATGCTTGCTCATATAACACTTCTCCTGGTTGATTGCCATCTCCGCCATATATAATTAATGTAGTACTAAGTGGCGGTTCATACATGTAAAAGGAAACTTCGGAGAGTTTTTGCCCTATAAAAGGAGTTGTTTCCGCAATAGTAAATTGAGCAGCGGCTTCATATATATCTTCTAGTAAATTTGGAGAAGTAACATTATCTCCATCATGGTTTAGAAGCGTTTCGACTATTCTGTCATCATCATCATTGCAAGCAACAAATAAGACAGCTATGGCTAATACTAAATAGGTTATTTTTTTCATTCTTATATTTGTTAGGTAACGATTAAAAAATAAATAGGACGTTTTTAAAATGAGTCCTTTTTTTAATGGGTTGAAAACATATTGAAAAAAGACTCAATTTAAAAACAAAAAGACCTATTTATTTTTTAATAGACTTGTTACCCTTTAAGAAATGCCTATATGAAATAGCTATTTTTTTGTTAGTTTTCTTTAAAAAATCACTGAATAATCATTTTATTGAGTTATTTTTTAGAGGAAAATAACAGAAAAAGAGCATTTCAGATAGGTGTTTCTTAAAGGGTAACAAGTCTAATCAATACTAGGTGATTTTGTAGATTGTCAATTCAATGATTAAAATTCACTTGCTCTGGCTAATATTGCAAGTAGTAGGTTTCTTTTAACATAAGTTTATAATTTTTATTGCTAAAAATACTCATTCTTAACTGGACTTTAGCTATTGGTCTTTAGTCTTTGGTACGCTTATGCTTTACTGTAGGAATTAGCTAAATACTTTGTTTACACTAGAATATGGACTTTAGCTAATTCCTACTGCCAAGCATAAGCGTACTAAAGACTAAAGACCAATAGCTAAAGTCCAGATAAAAGATTTAATAACTTGATATATTCCTCTAAAGCAGACCAGATATTTTTTAAAATCATACAATTGGCAACTTGTACCGTCTTTTTAGGGCGTGCTTGGCAACATTGGCGTTGGGATGCGCCTTATCGGGCCTTACTTTGGGACGAGCAGTGGATGAGTGGGGTAGTCGCCAATCTATTAAGTATGGACTGGGAAACCTATATTTCGGATTTACAGGTAGATAATACAATTCAATTGGCTATTAAATCCATTGGTATCTTTTATTTCATCTGTGCTTTCGTGGCTTTATTTATTAAAAAATTACCTACTTTTTTTCGGTATCTACTATTGCTAGGTGCTATTAGTTTGATTGTATTGGCTATTTTATATTGTAAAGAAAAATTCTTTAGTATTGGTCAATTTTTTGAATATAGTTTGCAGTTTGGTAGTCCATTGCTATTGGTCTATTTATCAAAATATCCCAAGGTTACGAAGCCTTTATTATTGGTCGTTAAAATAATGATTGCGCTTACTTTTACGGCACATGGTCTTTATGCTCTTGGTTTCTATCCCCGACCTGTTCATTTTATGGAAATGACGATGAATATTTTAGGGGTGATGGAAGATAGGGCTATTCAATTTTTAAATATCGCAGGAGTACTGGATTTTGTAATTAGTATTGGTTTGTTTTTGCCTTGGAAATGGTCAAAATATTGCTTATGGTATGCTGTTTTTTGGGGTGCTGCAACAACTTTAGCAAGAATCTGGGCCAATTTTAATTGGGAATGGTTGGATTATGTATTGGTGCAGTGGCTACATGAGTCTATAATGCGCTTTCCTCATTTTTTGATTCCCTTGGCGGTGTTGTTTTTTTTAAGAATAAAGGAAAAAAGGAATAAAGAATGAAGGAATTAACTGAACGTAGTGAAACGATTAGTGAATTCTTTATTTAAACACCAAATTGACCCCCAAACTAGCTGTCTGATAATTCGCATCCAAAGGTCGAAAGGCAGTCAATATATTGTTCGTAATTGCAAAAATCTGGACAGGACCTAGGTGCATACTTGCATTTAGACCCAGATTAGAAAATTCATTATCCTCTATTGAATAAGTAGCTCCTAATCGCAGAAAATTAGCTAATTGGTAGTTACCACCTATAGAGGCTGCCAGCGTATTGGTAGCATCAAAGCGGCTGTGTACAACCAAGCCTAGATCCAACTTTGGCGTAACCTGATACTGAACGTTAAAGTAGGCTTGCGTAGGTAAATTGGTAGAGAAAGAAGCAGAAGAGGTCGTAAAATTGACGACTTGCTCCAAACTATCTGTCAAACTATCAAATGTAAATACATTCCCTTCATTAAAATTGACAGCACCTAGCGAGATGCCGCTAAAAGTAGTGGTTTCTTTAGAACGATAAGTATTAATATTATTTGACCAATTAATCTTACCAATATCTAAAACACTAAAGCCAAATCGCCATTGCTTATTTAATTGATAAGTCGCACCAATATCTAAAGAAACCCCTCTGTTTTTAGACTGACCAAAATTAAATAAGCCCTTGTTATAGTCTACTGAAAAATCAGGAAAAGCAAAAGAAAGCAAGCTTATATCGGAGAAATCTATGGCAAAAATGCCAAAATCTACGTTTTCCTTGTCTGCATCTAAATCTGCTGTTAGCACTTCATAATCGGTAGTCAATGTTAATTCATAAATATCTTCATCTGTACGTAATTTAGCGGAATTATTTTCGGTAGTTGCGACACCAATACCGCCAAGGAAATTAAGAGTAGCGCCAATTTTTAATTTGTCGAATTTAAGAGACCCGCCAATTCCTAATTCTTCATAAGACATAAAATCAAAGGCAGGACTTATTTCTATGGTTTCTCCAATAAAGGCTGCATTACCCTGCCAAGCAACCTGCGCCAAGCCTTTCGGATATACTAGACTGGATTGAAAGCGGGTAGCATGATGAACTTGAATAGACCATTTAGGAGTATTATAAATAAACCTAGCAGTCTCCACGTTTATATCTGCCAATACTTCATTATCAAAGGGATTTAATTGGTCAATTGCAAATGCAATATCCGCAATTCGTTCTCCATTTCTATTTTCGACCACCTCATTATAAGTCGCTCCTGTATATTTGAATTGATAAGCAAAATTGGGAAGACTAATGGTGATTTTAGAAGAATCAAGGGTACTAGCAGGGTTAATAGCATTGTGTTGACCCAAATGCCACAACATAGGGGTAATTAAATCCTGTTGGGCGTTTAGTAATTGTGTTAGCGCAAGGCAGAACAGCGAGAGTATTAATTTCTTCAATATGGTGGATTTATGTAGCAGAAGTCAGAAGTCAGACCGAAAAATTTATTTTTCTGTCAGAAGTCAGATTTATGACGTGTTCTATGACGTAAATTACACGTATAATGCGTTTCATGCTATACATCTAATTTGCGTCATAGAACACGTCATAAATCTGACTTCTGACAGAAAAATAAATTTTTCGGTCTGACTTCTGACTTCTCAAAAAACTAGTACGCCCATTTCAAATAAACGGCTCCCCAAGTATAACCGCCACCGAAAGCTGTAAGAATGATATTATCTCCTTTCTTAAGTTGATTTTCATAATCCCATAAACACAAAGGAATAGTACCAGCGGTGGTATTGCCGTACTTTTGAATATTCATCATCACTCTATCTAAAGGAAAATCAGCCATTCTAGCAACAGATTCTATGATGCGTTTATTCGCTTGGTGAGGTACCAACCAATTAACGTCGTCTTTTGATAGATTATTTCTTTTTATCACCTTTTGGACAACATCCGACATACCCGCAACAGCCGCCTTAAATACAGGTCGACCGTTTTGGAAGACGTAATGCTCTTTATTCATAACGGTTTCTAGGCTAGCAGGACTGCTAGAACCACCCGAATCTACTCTGAGATTAGCGACTCCTGCGCCATCATTTTTTAATAAAGCATCTTGAATCCCATGTCCCGACTCACTAGGTTCTAATAAAACAGCACCTGCTCCATCCCCAAAAATGATACAAGTCGATCTATCTTCATAGTTAATAATCGAAGACATTTTGTCACAGCCAACAACAATCACTTTTTTATGAGAGCCTGATTCCACGAATTTAGCAGCAGTTGTCAAGGCGAAAATAAATCCAGAACAAGCTGCATTTAGGCCAAAAGCAAAAGCATTGACCAAACCTGCTTTACTACAGATAATACTGCCCGTATCGGGCACTGGAAAATCAGGAGTCGTAGTAGCACAAAGTAAAAAATCTATTTCTTCAGGCTTCGTATTTGTTTTTGCTAATAAGTCTTTTACTGCATTCACAGCCAAATCAGAAGTCCCTTTATTGGCCCCTTTTAATATTCTGCGTTCTACAATACCTGTTCGAGATTGAATCCATTCATCATTCGTATCTACCATTGTTTCCAACTCTTGGTTGGTGAGGATATAATCTGGAACATATCCCCCGACTCCTGTGATAGCTGCTGTTATTTTACTCATGCTTTGAATAACGGGTTAAATTTTTAAGATTTTAATTGTAGCGGCGAAGATAGGTATCTTCTTACTTTTAGAAAAGAACTTACAAATATTTCATCCTAAAACAAAATATATTAGCTTTTGTGCTAATGTATGGTATGATATTTGAAATATTGCTAACATACTTGAGAAAACTTAGAGTTAACAACATTTTTTATCTCTCCTCTAAGTTATTCATTCCAATAAATTATTCATAACCTGTTTACTTACGCAACAATTTATAAATTAGACTTTAGCGATTGGTCTTTAGTCTTTGGTACTAAGCCAATTTTGAATCTCCAAAATTGACTATTGAACATTCTTTGCCATACGCTTTTATTATGCGGCCTAATTTCGCTTATTAGTAACGTTATAAAAATAAAGATAAATCTTCATTTTGATCTTAAAATAAGAACCTGATGAGGAGGGGCTTTAAAAATAAAATGTTCTTTTTATTTTTCCTTCGTTACTTAGGAACGGTGTAGAAATAGATTTACAAATTTAGGGTAGCTTATTTTGTTCTTAGTTTTCGGCTTAAAAACAAGAGTTATGTTGATATAATAACTGTTTTTAAGCTGGAAAATAAGGACAAAAGAAGCAGCCTAAACTGTAAATTTATTTCTACACCGTTCCTTAGTGGAACATTTCTGCACAAAGATCCCGTGTGCGGTCCTGTATTAGTAATCATAATGCTATGGTAGAGCAATTGAAAATAAATTTTCTATCATCAAAGTTATTATTCCATGAAATCCCTCCATTACCTACTATTTTTAATCTTTTTATTCAATAACAATTCACTTACAGCTACTAATTACTTTATAGAAAACAACCTAGAACAAGCCAAACGGCAAGCAAGTCAAGAAGGCAAATTGATTCTAGTTGATTTTTGGGCCAATTGGTGTAATCCCTGTCAGTGGATGGACGAACAAACCTTTTCAGACCCAACAGTTGCAGCTTATTTATCAGAAAAGTACGTTTCTGTTAGGGTGGACATTGATAATTTAGAAGGGTATAAATACAAAGAAGAATACAATATTCGGTATCTGCCAAGTATTTTAATTTTAAATGAAAAAGGAGAAGTATTAAAAAAATATGAAGAATCTTTTGCGCCTTCTAAATTAATTCAACTTTTAAAAGAGCATAATCAAGGAAGACCAAATAGACCTAACTACAGTGGATCTAACAATTCAACCTATTCTACTCCAGCGACACAAGCACAAGCAGAGATTAAGCCTGCTCCAACTTGGACACCTGCTTTATCTTCCGATTATGCTTCCTTGAATACGACTACTCCGACTGATAGCTATCAAGCTAACTCGACCTCTAACTACCATACAAATTCGGAATATAGTACGTATGAGCAAGAAACGCCTGCTGTTGATTATTCAACCACAACAGCCCCTATTTATTCAGAGCCTACTACTAGTGCAACTACTTATCAACCGGCAGCTTCAACTAGCTCCGCTTCAACTTATAACAGTACCAATAATTATAATAATAATACCAATACAGTAAGCAATTCTTTGACCACTGGTTTGTACCAATTTAATGTATATCCAGCACCAACGAATGGATATAGTGTACAGGTTGGTGCTTACTACGAGTATGGAAATGTATTAACAGAGGTTGCTCATTTCCAAGAACAGTATAAAGAAGTTATATTAGTGCATATTTCTGAGCTAAATGGTACGCCTTGTTATAAAATTTTACTAGGTCACTTTGGTACCCATGAGCTGGCAAACGAACACAAAATGCTTTTAAAAACAAAAGGTTTGGATTGCTTTATTAAAGAATTAGCAGGCATGGGTAAAACGATGCAGTAGAATGTGGGGTTGTGTGAAAAGTGTTTTTGTAGGATAAATTTTTCAAATTTATCCTACAAAAACACTTAAATTTTACTTTCTCTCCTTTACAATTTATTCTCATTCACAATAGCTAGTAATTCTTCTCTATAATTTTTCCCGACAGGGATATGTTTAGGTGCTCCTTTTTCAATTACTTCCACCATATTTCCAACCACTGCAGTAATTTTTTCTATACCTACTATATAAGAGCGATGAATACGCTTAAACAAATGAACTGGTAATTTACTCTCCAAACTTTTCATTGTTTGCAAAGTAACGATTCTGCTATTTTCCATTCGGATGATAACATAATCTTTAAGCCCCTCTATATAGACGATGTCCGTATAGTTTACCTTCATTAATTTCTTATCCGCCTTGACGAAGAAAAACTCACTCATTTCTGCTACTGGTTCTGCAGGAGGAGGAGTTACTAGTTTATTGCGGCTAATCAGATCAGAAACTTTATTTACCCCTTTAATAAAACGATCTAAAGAGATAGGTTTCAGTAAATAGTCTATTGCATTCAATTCAAAGCCTTCCACTGCATAATTAGGGTAAGCGGTTGTGAAAATCACTAAAGGAGGGTTTGACAGCGTTCTAAGAAATTCGATACCTGTTAATTGGGGCATTTGAATATCCAAGAAAATAAGATCTACCTGGTGGTTTCTTAAAGCATCATTCGCTTCTAGGGCATTACTACATTTTTGCACAAGGTTAAGTTCAGGCAACTTAGCGATATGTGTTTCTAGCACATCTTGCGCTAAAGGCTCATCATCGACAATTATAACATTAATCATTGGCTATTATTTTGTAGTTGTTTAGTGAATACTAAGTACACTGTCTATTAAATAAGTTCCTTTTTCTACAAGGAAAAAGAAGGAAGTTATTTAATGCACAGTGTACTAAGACACAAATATGGAACTTTTATTTTATTGAAGCATCAAGTTAAGAAGAATAGGGGACAAGAAAAAAATAATTTTATCAATTTGATTCGTAACTGTTCAGAATAGAGAGTAGAGAAGCGAGAATAGAGATAAAGTCGCACTAAACTTAATGGAATAAGCTATACTTTAAGAACAAATCTACTATCTAGTTTCTATTCTCACTTCTCTGCGCTCTATCCGGAACAGTTACTTTGATTCTAAATAAAAAGAATCCCAATCTGAAAATTAATTGGTTGCTGTAACAAGTTTATCTAGCTGGTTGACATTTTCTGTTATTGAAATTACGGGGTAAACTAAGTGATTAGCTAATTCTTACTCCAAGTATTAAGCGTACTAAAGACTAAAGACCAATGGATAAAATACAGTTATGAACGGTGTTATTTAAGGGGTTAAGTGTTAAATAAATGATTAATTTTATAAAAAATAATATAAATTTATTATAATTTATCTATATAAAAATGTATACAATTTTAATATCTTTTTGTATTTTAATCAAAATAAATTATACCTTTAAGCTATAGAAAATTAAGGTATATTCTTTTTTTTCTATCCAAATATCCCTCACAATCTAATTGGACCGAAAAACTATACTATGTCCCACTATCCATTAAGAAACACCATGGCATAATCCAAACTGTTTTTCATAAATTTCTAACAATTACTACTATGCAAAATTTTATAGTAAGATTGGGATGCTTTTTCTTATTTGGGTTTATCTTTTTTTCTGCCTACCAAACCAACAGAGGTTATTCTTCTGCTTCGGATGCTGTAGAGCATTTAAAACCTAGCTCTATATTGATTTCTACTACTTCTGACTTGAATCGAGAGCGTATTCAGGTAGAGGTTCTAGAAAAACAAGAAATAAAAGAACTACCTACTAGCACCAAAATTAATTAAATTGTAGAAAAGACGACTAACTTATATTTTTGCCAATACTTATAAGACCTATTTTTTATAAGTATATAAGAAATGAATCAGCTATCTATACTTAGTCTTTAGCTATTGGTCTTTAGTCTTTGGTGCGCTGCTGCCAAAGACTAAAGACTAATAGCTAAAGACTAAGTATAGATAGCTGATTTGTTTCCTATGTGCTAGCCAATCTCTCTATTTATCGACTTTCCTTGTTTCTTTATCCAAAAAATGCTTGCGATCTAAATAATCTTCTTTATATTGGAAACAGTTTTAAACATTCCTAAGTAGGCTTGTTCATTTGTTTAGTATATTGATTGTTTAACTGTTTATGAAAAATTGATAGGCAGGCAGTTAATATACTCAATTAAACAATTTTGCACACCTAGTTATTTTAAGTAACCTAAAATAATCAATATGTTTGGAGGATTTGAATTTTTGCCTATTATACTCATCTTAGGCTTTTTAGCTATTAGTATGGGTGTATTTACAGTGAAACAACAGACGGCTGTACTGGTAGAACGATTTGGTAAATTTCAAGGCATTAAAGAAGCTGGATTGCATTTTAAAATTCCTTTTGTAGATAGGATAGCTGGAAAGGTGAATTTAAAAATTCAGCAATTAGATGTGATGGTAGAAACCAAAACTAAAGATGATGTATTTGTCAAATTAAAGGTATCCGTCCAATACAAGATTCTAAAGGAACTGGTACATGAAGCTTTTTACGAATTGGAAAACCCACATGAGCAAATTACGTCTTATGTTTTTGATGTAATTAGAGCAGAAGTACCCAAGATGCGCCTAGATGAAGTATTTGAACGAAAAGATGATGTTGCTAATGCGATTCGACGGGAATTGGAAGAATCTATGCAAACTTACGGCTATGGTATTGTTAAAGCACTAGTAACGGATATTGATCCCGATCTGGAGGTGAAAAAAGCCATGAACCGGATTAATGCAGCGGAAAGAGAGAAATTAGCGGCGGAATATGAAGCGGAAGCAGATCGCATCCGTATCGTAGCAAAGGCAAAAGCAGAAGCCGAAAGTAAAAGATTACAAGGACGTGGTATTGCCGATCAAAGACGAGAAATTGCTAAAGGTTTAGAGGAATCTGTTGAGGTATTAAATAGTGTAGGTATTAATTCACAAGAGGCCTCTGCCTTAATTGTTGTGACGCAACACTATGATACCTTACAATCTATGGGGGAAAATGCAAACAGTAATTTGATTATGTTGCCAAATAATCCTACTGCTGGTAGTGATATGCTTACTCAAATGGTGGCTTCTTTTGCGGCTTCTCAAAAATTAGGAGAAACCATGAAATTAGAAAATACAAGAAAAGAACTTGTTAAACGACCATTAGATGAAAATTACTAGTTGGTTAGTTATTGAATTATTAGATTATTAATAATTAATAATCCAAAAATTAGAGGTGTAAAGAGAAATATTTAAACATTATTTTTTGCCAACTTTTGGTATCAGGCAAATAGTAAATTAGATAGATTTTCAGAGAATTTGATTTGTTTTTTTGCAAAAAAACAAATCAAATTCTCTCCCTCTAAAGAACCTATCTGCTAAATAAATAATCAATAATCAATTTGTCATTAAGACTAAAATATTGCGCTTTCATTATATTAATACATGGTATTATAGGCTACCTCATGTATCAATTATTAGCGGAAGATAAGAAAACATGGTTTTTTGTAGTGGAGCTAGGTATCCTCTTATCGCTCTTTCTCTCTTATGTTTTATACCAACAATTAATTAGGCCTGTGCAATTATTGGCTACGGGTGCGGATGCTTTAGAAGATGGGGACTTTCAAGTTAAATTTATTAAAACGGGTGCTAGTGAAATGGATAAATTAATACAGGTCTACAACACCATGATTGATAATATTCGGGAGGAGCGCACCCAAACAGAGGAGCAACATTATTTTATGCAGCAACTGCTAAATGTTTCTTCTTCTGCCATTCTTTTATTAGATCATGATGATAGAATAATGCACGTTAATCCGAGAGCCGAAGAATTATTACACCTCCAGAATTATTATGGTAAACAGCTTAAAGAATTTAAGCATCCCTTATTGCAAGCGTGTATACACATCCCTGTCAACGAGGATAAAACCATCCTCTTGGATGGGGTGAATCAATATAGAATAAATTGCCGGCAATTTCTAGACAAAGGTTTTCAACGGAAATTTTATGTGCTGGATGATCTTTCTAAAGAGATGTTGGCTTCTGAAAAACGGGCTTATGGAAAAGTGATTCGGATGATGGCTCATGAAGTCAATAATTCTATCGGTGCTGTCAATTCTATTATTGACACGACTATAGATTATCAAGAAAGTGTAGCGGAAGAAGATGCGGCAGAAATAGTGCAAGTCTTAAAAATTGCTAGTGAACGCAACCAACGACTAACCCACTTTATGCGCAATTTTGCAGATATTATTCGGCTACCACTTCCTACTAAAGTACCCATTATTTTGCAGTCTTTTCTGCAAAATATGGTCCATTTAATGCAAGCTTCTGCTAATAAAAAAGGCATAGACCTCAATTTAACTCTATTGCCTGCGCATCATCGAGTCATACAAATAGATCAGCAACAGATGGAGCAAGTTTTTGTGAATATTATTAAAAATGCGA
>ENA-ORXT01004741-ORXT01004741.1-marine-metagenome-genome-assembly--contig:-NODE-4741-length-13852-cov-3.614011_pt1 | contig 13852 bp, 15 predicted proteins | sample MGYA00237868_ERZ511482 | MGnify/ENA metagenome assembly ERZ511482 | reverse complement strand
AATGACGTTGGATCGACAAAATCATATTCAATCGCATAGCCTGGTTGCAAGATTCTCGCATTTTCGAGCCCAACAATGGACCTGACATAGCTTTCCTGCACATCAATCGGCAGACTTGTCGAAATACCATTTGGATAAACGGTATGATCGTTTAACCCTTCAGGTTCCAAGAACACCTGATGGGACGTCTTATCTGCAAAACGCACGACCTTATCTTCGATGGATGGGCAATATCGCGGTCCTACGCCATCAATATGACCACCATACATTGCTGATTTACCTAAGTTTTCAACAATAATCTCGTGCGTTGCCTCATTTGTATGAGTAATCCCGCAAGAAATCTGGTCGGCAATCAACCCATTTGACAAGAACGAAAACATGCTTGGGGTTTCATCCCCGGCCTGCATTTCAAGGGTAGCCCAATTAATCGTGCGCCCGTCTAATCTTGGCGGCGTTCCTGTTTTCAACCGCCCAAGCGGCAAAGCCATCCTTTCAAGCCGGTCAGCCAAGGCGATCGACGGCTTGTCACCCATGCGGCCACCACTGTGCGAGACGTCTCCGATATGGATTACGCCGCGCAGAAATGTGCCCGTGGTCAATATCACGCTGTGACTCAGGATTTCAGCGCCGTCACTTAGAACCACACCCGCCAATTTCCCGTTTTGCATGAGAAGGTCAGTCACCTCTCCCTCCAGAACGGAAAGGTTTTCTGTTCTGGACATTTCTAACTGCATAAACGCCTGATAACGCTGCCGATCTGCTTGCGCACGCGGCCCCTGAACCGCTGGACCCTTTTTTCGGTTCAGCAAGCGGAACTGGATACCGGCATAATCGGCAGCCCGCGCCATCACACCATCAAGCGCATCAATTTCGCGGACAAGGTGGCCCTTACCAAGCCCACCGATTGCCGGGTTACATGACATCACGCCGATACCGGATCGCTTTAATGTAATAAGCGCAGTGCGCGCGCCACAGCGGGCAGAAGCCGCAGCAGCCTCGCAGCCGGCATGACCACCGCCGATGACAATGACATCAAATTGTTTCACGTGAAACACTCCTTACTTTCCGATGCAAAAGCTCGAGAAGATTTCTCCTAGCAGATCTTCCACATCAATACGACCTACGATCAAATCAATTGCCCGTATCCCGCTTCGAATTTCCTCTGCAACAATATCATGAATCTCGTTTTCAATCATCTGCGTTGCTGCGTCCAAAAAGGTAATTGCCTGCAACATGGCCACCCGATGCCGATCACGGGTCGCGACGCCAGCAGAGTTTAACATTTTCTGCAATCTTCCGCTAACCAATTGAATTAATTCATTAATGCCGTCACCAGTAACGCCAGAAATACTATTTCCAACTGATTTGAACAGATCCGCCTTTCCATAGACGACGATATCTTCCGGCCGAACGTCCAAGTCAGTGTGGCCAGTTTCAGGATCAAGAAGATGAATGCGCAAATCAGCCGAATCTGCTCTTCTCCGCGCCAGATCAATGCCAAGCTTCTCGACGCGATCATCTGTCACTCTTAGCCCTGCGGTATCCAGAACGGTGACGGCGTAGCCATCGATGTCCATTCGGACTTCAATAATATCGCGCGTCGTTCCCGCTATTTCAGATGTAATCGCAGCGTCGCGACCAGCAAGCGCATTTAGCAATGTCGACTTCCCGACATTTGGCGCGCCGATAATCGCAACTTCGAATCCATCTCGGATAATTTCAGCGGCACCAACACCATCAGTTTGCGCGACAAGACCGGTGCGCACACCAGCCAATAGCTCTGCGACTTCGGGGAACACATTAACCGGAACATCTTCATCAACAAAATCAATCGTTGCTTCAACGAGTGCCGCCGCGCGCAAAAGGTCTTTTCGCCAGCTATTTGCTAAATCCCCCAAAGACCCTTGAAACACGCGAAACGCCTGTCGCCGCTGTGCTTCGGTTTCTGCGTCGATGAGATCGGCAAGACCTTCGACTTGCGCCAAATCCAAGCATCCGTTCTCCAATGCGCGCCGCGTGAATTCGCCTGCCTCTGCATGACGCAGACCCACTTGATCACCAAGCACCCGCAGTACGGCCGCAACAACCGCGTGGCTGCCATGCAGATGAAGCTCTATCACCTCTTCGCCAGTAAAGCTTTGACCTTCGGGGAACCGCAAGACAAGCGCCTGATCAAGGATGTCATCATCCGATGTCAACGTGCGCACGCCACGGCTTTCAGGCACGCGACCACAGAGGTTTTGCGTCGCAGTAACAGCATTTGGTCCAGACACCCTAACGATGGCCACACCAGCGCGACCCTTGGCCGTTGCCAAGGCAAATATCGTGTCTTTTTCCATTTTACCGTTCTAAAACAGTTACTTAGGTATTCATCGAGTCAAAGAAATCAGCGTTTGTCTTTGTCTGCTTTAACTTACCAAGCAAGAACTCAATCGCATCAGTTGTCCCCATCGGGTTCAGGATACGGCGCAGGACATACGTCTTTTGCAGGTCAATCTTGTCGATCAACAGCTCTTCCTTACGTGTACCCGATTTGAGGATATCCATCGCAGGGAACACGCGCTTGTCGGCCACCTTACGGTCCAGCACGATTTCAGAGTTACCCGTGCCCTTGAATTCTTCAAAGATCACCTCGTCCATGCGGCTACCTGTGTCGATCAGCGCCGTTGCGATAATCGTCAGTGATCCACCTTCTTCGATGTTACGCGCCGCACCAAAGAAACGCTTGGGACGTTGCAAGGCGTTCGCATCAACACCACCTGTGAGGACTTTACCTGATGATGGCACAACAGTGTTAAACGCACGGCCCAGACGCGTGATCGAATCAAGCAAGATCACAACGTCACGCTTGTGTTCGACAAGACGCTTGGCTTTTTCGATCACCATTTCAGACACCGCTACGTGGCGTGTTGATGGCTCGTCAAAGGTAGAACTGACAACTTCGCCCTTCACGGACCGCTGCATGTCGGTGACTTCCTCTGGCCGCTCGTCAATCAACAAAACGATCAAATAGCATTCAGGGTGGTTCTTCTCGATCGAGTTTGCGATGTTTTGCAGCAGAACCGTTTTACCTGTCCGCGGTGGCGCGACGATCAAGGACCGCTGGCCTTTACCAATGGGCGCGACAAGATCGATCACGCGTGCGGACCGGTCTTTTTTGTCGTGCTCGACGTCAACTTCCATCTTCAGACGCTCGTCAGGGTAAAGAGGTGTCAGGTTATCAAACGCGACCTTATGCTTGGCTTTTTCCGGTTCTTCGAAGTTAATCGTCTCTACCGTGACAAGCGCAAAGTAACGCTCTGTATCATTTGGTTCTTTCATCACACCTTCGACCGTGTCGCCCGTGCGCAAAGAATGCTGGCGGATCATATCAGGGGATACATAGATATCGTCAGGGCCCGGTAGGTAGTTCGCCTCTGGTGACCGCAAAAACCCGAAACCGTCTTGCAGCACTTCCAGAACACCGTCGCCACCGATCAGCCATTCCTCGTCCGCACGCTCTTTCAAAATAGCGAACATCATGTCGCCTTTGCGCATCGTCGAGGCATTCTCGATCTCTAGCTCTTCGGCAAGCGACAACAGATCTTTGGGGCTTTGCTTTTTAAGGTCAGCAAGGTTCAGGCGGTCCTGAGACATAATCATCCTAACAAGACCCGCGCGGGCCTATCAATATAAGTGCAAATGGAAAATGCGGTCCCCGAACGGGGTGCGGGTGAACATTTAGGTCATGCGTTCAAGCGAGTCAATGTTTCAGAACGGCCGCACAACGACCATGATCACGATAACGAACATCAAAACGGTTGGGACCTCGTTCAGCATCCTGAAGTAGCGACCATTGCGCATGTTCTGGCCTGCGGCAAAATCCTTGCAAAGCCGCGATAGCCAGACATGCGTCCCTGTCATTGCGATCACGGAAACAAGTTTGATCCAGCTCCAACCAGCGCCAAAGTCAAAGACGCCCATCCCGATGAGTAACAGGCCAAAGACCCATGACGCGATCATCGCAGGGCCCATGATGACTTTTAACAGCTTTGCCTCCATCACTTGGAACGTCTGATCCAGCTCTGATCCAACGGGTCCACGTTCTGCATGATAGACAAACAATCTTGGTAGATAGAACATACCAGCCATCCACGAGATCACTGACATGATGTGAAAGGCTTTGATCCATGGGTAGAGGCTGTTCAAAAGGTCCAAGTGCTTAAATCTCCGCGTTTTCTTATCTTAATATAATATAAAGGTAATTAAAGATGATGAAGTATATGTGTCGCCGATTTCTGTGGATTAAACAGGAGCCCCCAAGGTTATCCCCACGCGGACAGCTAGGGCTGATACATCAGTTTTTTTGAAATGTGGCGAAAAAGTGTTCTGTGACAGGGCACTAAATATAGGGTTAGAGCCTTCCAATTTGAAATATGGCAAAATTAAGACTTCGTTCATCGATTCCTCCCCAATGCCGTTTTATTCAAATCCACCGTTCATACTTTGTTAGGAAATGGCCTGAGCCTGTTGGGTTATCCCCCGCTTTGAACTTGCGTCTGATTGTCCCCAGTTTCATACGCATGTTAACGCCAAGTTTTTCCCGTAGGTTTTCCACATGCAACATCCGTTTATTCTGGCGTCTGGATCACAGATTCGCGCCGATCTTTTGCGCAATGCAGGTGTCGCGTTTACGACCCAAGCCGCGCGTATCGACGAAGATATGATACGGCGTTCGCTAGAGGCAGAGCAAGCCAAACCGCGCGACGTCGCTGATACTTTGGCAGAGATGAAAGCGCAAAAGGTGGCAAGTAGAAACCCAGAAGCGCTTGTTCTTGGTTGCGATCAGGTTCTTGCGTTTGAACGCCAAACCATAGCCAAGGCGCAATCTCAGGATGAGGCCGTAGCGCTGCTAACCCAGATGCGCGGACAGAAGCACGAACTGCTATCTGCTGCAGTGCTATTTGAAGATGGCAAACCCGTCTGGCGGCACGTCGGTCATGTGCGGCTTTATATGCGTGACGCCAGCGACGCATATATCACCGACTATGTTGCGCGAAACTGGGATGACATCCAGCATTGCGTCGGGTGCTACCAGCTAGAGGGCGAAGGTGCGCGCCTTTTCCACCGGATCGAGGGCGATTATTTCAACGTCCTTGGCCTCCCGCTGCTAGAGCTCTTGTCATATCTGACACTTCGCGGGACATTGGACGGATGACAAAGCTGAAGATTCCACTTGCTGGTGTGATCGGGAACCCGATTGCACATTCCAAATCCCCAAGGGTGCATGGCCATTGGTTGCGACGCTACGGGCTGCCCGGTCACTACATGCCGCTGCACGTAGAAGAAGGCGACTTGCGCAGTGTTCTTCGTGCGCTGCCATTAATGGGGTTTGTCGGTGTGAACTTGACGTTGCCGCACAAAGTCGCGGCGCTTCAAATCGCAGACCACCATTCGGACCGTGCGATTTTGATCGGGGCGGCGAATACGCTGACTTTTCGCGAGGACGGCAAAATTCATGCCGACAACACAGATGGCTACGGATTTATTGCAAACCTTAAGCAAGGCGCGCCAAGCTGGAACCCCAAGGCTGGCCCGACAGCGGTGCTGGGTGCGGGGGGTGCCGCGCGCGCTGTGATCGTCGCACTTGCCGATGCGGGCGTGCCAGAGATTTTGTTGACCAACCGGACCCGTCCCAAAGCTGATGCGCTGCGCGCTGAATTTGGCACACGGATCAAGGTGGTTGATTGGGTGCAGGCGGGCAACATGATCGAAGAAGCCACGACTGTAGTGAATACGACGTCGCTTGGTATGGTCGAGCAACCTGAACTACGGGTGCCGTTGGACGGATTACAGCCCGGAACCGTGGTAAACGATATTGTCTATACACCGCTAGAAACACCATTACTGCGGACCGCGCGCGCAATGGGATGTATTCCGGTGGACGGTTTGGGCATGCTGTTGCACCAAGCAGCGCCAGGATTTGATCGTTGGTTTGGCAAACGCCCCGAGGTGGACGATGCCCTGCGCGAGGTTATGCTGCGATGATCCATCTGCTTGGTTTGACCGGCTCCATCGGGATGGGTAAATCGACCACGGCGGATATGTTTCGCGCGATTGGCATTCCGGTTTGGGATGCGGATGCGGCGGTACATGCGCTGTATGGCAAGCATGGTGCTGCGGTGACGCCTATGCAGGATGCGTTTCCAACGGCTGTTGTTGATGGCGCGGTAGATCGCAATGTGCTGAAGCGGATCATTTCGGAAGATCCCGCTGCGTTAAAGGCAATCGAGACGGTCGTGCATCCTTTGGTGGCTGATGATCGCGTGGCGTTTATCGCAGATCACCCTGATCAACTGGTCGTGCTGGATATGCCGTTGCTGTTTGAAACGCGCGCGGACGTTTGGCTGGATGCAGTTGTTGTGGTTTCAGCCCGAACAGACGTGCAGCGCGCGCGTGTTCTTGCGCGTCCCAACATGACGCCCAGCCAGCTTGATGCGATCTTGGCAAAACAAATGCCTGATGCAGAAAAACGGACCCGCGCGGATTACCTGATAGAGACAACATCGCTGGACGCGGCCCGCCAAGCGGTGCAAAACTTGGTCGCAGATATTCGGAAAGCGAACCAACATGCGTGAGATCGTTCTTGATACGGAAACCACTGGGTTCGAGCCTGCGGATGGTGACCGCATCGTCGAAATTGGCGCGGTAGAGCTGATCGGGCATGTGCCGACGGGGCGCACGTATCATCAATATATCAACCCCCAACGGTCAATGCCCGAAGGCGCGTTTGCCGTGCACGGGTTGGGCGACGAGTTTTTGTCTGACAAACCGTTGTTCAAAGACATCGCACAGGACTTTATCGATTTTGTCGGCACCGACTTGATGGTCATTCACAACGCATCGTTTGATATGAAATTCCTGAACGCGGAACTGGGCTGGGTGAACCGCCCGTTGTTGCCGATGTCGCAGTCGTTGGACACGCTGGCGATTGCGCGCCGCAAGTTTCCAGGATCGCCTGCGTCACTTGATGCGTTGTGCCGCCGCTTTGGTATCGACAACGCGTCGCGGACGTTGCACGGCGCGTTGCTGGACAGTGAAATTCTGGCAGAGGTGTATCTGGAATTGATCGGCGGGCGTCAGCCTGACTTTGCGCTTGCAGGCGAAACCCAGAAAACGGGAGCTACGCAAGCGCAGGGCGATTGGCGTCCTATGCAGCGGCCAACGCCACTTGCACCCAAGATCACAAAAGAAGAAGCCGCCGCCCATGCTGCGTTTATCGACAGCTTGGGCGACGGCGCGCTTTGGAAAAAACTTTAGCTTAGTTAACGGGCGCGTCTTTTTGCGCTTCTGCGCGGCGTGCCAGTTCTTGACGGTACAACGCCAGAAAGTCGATCGTTTCCAAGTTCAGCGGCGGGAAGCCACCGTCGCGTGTGATGTCGCTGACGATGCGGCGCACAAACGGGAACGTCAGGCGCGGGCATTCGATCAGCAAGTAAGGGTGCATCTGGTCTTCCGGCACGCCTTCGATTTCGAACACGCCTGCATATTCCAACTCGAGTACGAACAGCGGCTCGCCCTTGTCTTTGGACTTGCTTGTGATGTTCAGCTTGGTGATGACTTCAAACTGGCCTTCAACTTTGCGCTTGCGCGCGTCCAAGTTGACTTGGATCGCAATCTCTGGCTGCGCTTCGCCTGTTACGCCTTTTTGCGCGAGGATATTCTCGAACGACATGTCGCGAATATACTGTGCCAAAACGCGGCTTTTGATTTGTACGGGTGCGGTTGCTGCACCAGTCGCTTCGGGTGTGTCGGCCATTATTCAGGTCTCTCCGGTAAAAACTATCGCACCGTCTTAACAGGCGCGGGGGTGGGTCTCAATACTAATGGCGTGTCCAGCCGGACGGGCCATGTGTCGGCTTTTGGTTGCTGACATCTTCAAATTCGCCGTCGATCACGCGATCTTGAGGACCGCGCGGTTCCTCGTAGGTTGGTTGCGGGCCCATTTGAAAGCTGGATACGTTCACACGCGCGCGGCCCCATTTGTAAACTGCGGCGCGCACAGGCGGCAACAGCAGCGCAAAACCCACGATGTCGGTGAAAAACCCCGGTGTCAGCAGTAATGCGCCTGAAAACAGGATCATCGCGCCGTTTGCCAGCGGTTCTGTCGGGTCACGCAGTTCTGAAAAAGAGCTTTTGAGGTTGCTCATCTCGCGTGCACCTTGGCTGCGGACCAACCAAGACCCAAAAATGGCCGTCACAAGGACAATTGCAAGCGTGGGCCACATCCCGATCAACCCGCCAACCTGAATAAACAGGCCGATTTCGATCAATGGCACGGCGATAAACGCGACAAGCAGCCACATATGCGTATCCTTTCAACGGTTGAGGCCGTCCAACTGTGGACTTGGGCCCTTACCCAACCTACATAAGGTTCCAACCACGGTGTTTCCAGCCGTACTTGTTTCGAGGTCCCGATGAACTCTCCGATTATCCAGCTTCTTGTCCTTGCGGGCATTGCTATCTTCCTGATCCTGCGTTTGCGCGGTGTGCTTGGCACGCGCGAAGGGTTTGAAAAACCACCCGTGCCAAAACAATCAGCGCGTGGCCTTGGCCGTGACGACCTAGAGGTAATCGAGGGCGGACCGGATCGCGACATCATTGATCACGTCAAAGAAGGCAGCGACGACGCCGAGGCGCTTGCTGCGATGAAGCGGATTGATCCTGCGTTCAACGTTGGCGAATTTCTGGGCGGTGCGCGTGGCGCATACGAGATGATCCTGATGGCGTTCGAGCGCGGTGATCTGTCCAGCGTCAAGGATTTCATTTCCGAGGATGTTTATGACGCTTTCAATTCGGTTATCATAGAGCGTGAAAAGCAGGGCCTGACAGTCGAGGCGACATTTGTCGGACTAAGCGATCTGCGCCTGCGTGATGCGACACTTGACGAAGCTGACAACGAAGCCGAACTGACCGTCGGTTTCACCGGAGAGATGACGTACCAAGTGCGCGATGCTGGTGGCGACGTTGTCGAAGGCAGCGATAGCGAGATCAAGCGTCAGAAAGACGTGTGGACCTTTGCGCGCGTGATGGGCACCAACGACCCCAACTGGCGGCTTGTTGCCACGGGCGAATGATCCGGGCGGCTGCGTGTTTCGCCTTGGCCCTATCAGGTGCTGCAATGGCTGAACCGACATACACGTTTGTGGACTACGATCAGCTTGACGGCTGGGCGGACGACAACCACCAGCTTGCGCTAGAGGTGTTTCGCAACACCTGTGGCGACATTGACCGCCCCGAATGGGCGCGGTTGTGCGAGGTCGCCAAATCGTCGCCAAAAGCACGCGATTTCTTCGAGACGTTCTTTCAGCCCGTTCTGATCGAAGATGGCGACGACATGCTGTTCACCGGATATTTCGAGCCAGAGATCGAAGGCGCATTGGCGCCGTCCGGCGACTTTCCTTATCCGATCTACAGTCTGCCCCCTGATCTGCGTGGAAGCGGCGCCTATTATACGCGCCGCGAAATCGACGAAGGCGCGCTGGCCGAACAAGACCTAGAGATCGCGTGGCTTGCTGATTCCGTTGATCTGTTCTTTTTGCAGGTCCAAGGGTCCGGCCGTATCCGGCTAAGCAATGGCCAAGTGATCCGCGTGGGGTACGCGGGCAAGAACGGGCGCAGTTATTCGTCAATCGGGCAAGAGCTGGTGCGCCGCGGTGTTTACGACGCGACCCAAGTGTCAGCAGATGTGATCCGAAATTGGGTGCGCAATAACCCCGAAGCCGGACGAGAGCTGTTGTGGGTTAACGAAAGCTATGTGTTCTTTCGCAAACTGGATGATGTGCCTGCAAACCGTGGACCGCTGGGCGCGATGAACCGGTCAATTACCCCGATGCGGTCGATTGCCGTTGATCCTGCGATCACGATTTTGGGCGCGCCTGTCTGGATCGAAAAAGATGGCGAAACCCCGTTGCGGCAGTTGATGATCGCGCAAGATACAGGGTCCGCGATCAAGGGTGCGCAACGTGCTGATGTGTATTTTGGCACAGGCCGTAGCGCTGGGCGCGCGGCGGGGCGCATCAAAGACGGTGGCCGGATGATTGTGCTAATGCCCGTGCAATATGCGCTATCAAAGCTGCCCCAAGATTTGTGATGAAAAAGCCAAGGCATCTGTCGAGCGAAGAGCGTGCGCTATGGGACTACGTCGCCCAAAAGATGGAACCTTTGACCGCAAACCCTGCAAAGGTTTTGATCAATAAAGCGCCACCTGCCAAACGCCCCGATCCGCAGCCTTTGCCGTTCTTCGAAGTTGGTGCAAAAGCCAATCACGCGCGTGCGCATGATCTTTTGCCACCCATTCAAAAGCGTCTGGAAACAGCACCGCTGAACATGGACAACAAGTCGTTCGGCAAGATGAAGCGTGGCAAGATCAAACCCGAAGGCCGCATTGATTTGCACGGCATGACGATGGATCAGGCGCATCCTGCCTTGACCAACTTTATCCTTGGCGCACAGGCGCAGGGCAAGCGGTTGGTCTTGGTGATCACGGGCAAAGGCAAAGACCGCGACGACGGTGGCCCGATCCCGATGCGTAACGGAATTTTGCGGCATCAGGTGCCGCAGTGGTTGGCATTGCAACCGTTGTCGCCTGCGATTTTGCAGGTCACGCCTGCACACCTGCGGCACGGTGGTCACGGCGCGTATTACGTTTATCTACGCCGCAACCGTTAGCCGTGCGTACATCCGCGATGCTGCCGTGACCAACACGGCGGATAGTGCGAAACACGCGGCATAACCTAGCATCTGTTGTTCAAACCCGACGCCTGCGTCGATCAACCAACCACTGATTCCCGGCCCTAGCGCGGACCCTAGAACCATCAATGCAGTTGCCGCAGCCTTGATCGATCCGATGTTTTGCGTGCCGTAAAATTCAGCCCAACAGGCGTTGAGCAATGTGCCTTGCCCACCACCCGCCATGCCCATCAGGATCACAGCGAGTGCTGTCCAAGCAAGCGTCGGCGCGTACCAATGCAGGATGAATGCCAAGACGTAGGGTAGGATGTAATACGGCAATAATTTTGTCGCGCCAAAGCGGTCAATCGCCCAGCCATAAAAGATTGTGGAACTTGCCAGCGTGATCGTCCCAAGCGGAAAGACCGCGACCAATGCCAGATGCGACCAGCCTTTGATTTCGGCAAAGTGGACTTGGTGAAACCAGAACGCAGTACCGAAGGCAGAAAAGAAAACCACGCTTGGGACCATAAGCCAGAACAACGGGTGTGACAGTGCCTGGCTGCGGGTCCAATGGCGGCCTTGCATGCCTGTTGACGCGTTCTCCTGCGCGGAATTTTGTGGTGTGCGTTCCAGCCGCAACAATCTGTAAAGCAAAACGCATGCAAGCAGGCAGAACACCGCAAACCCGACCCAAAGATCGCGCCATGCGATGAACGATTTTAGCCAGACCATAATCAAGGGCAGGGTGGCTTCGGCGAACATAAAGCCCAACCCCGCGACGGCCAGCGCGCGCCCGCGTGTGGCCAAGAACCAACGCGACATTGCGACGGCGGACATATGCGTCGACATGCCTTGGCCCATCAGGCGCAGCGCGAAGATCACAAAAACCAGCCCAAGAGTGGATGTGTTGAACGCCATCGCAAGGCAAGCCGCGGCTAATGTTGCGACCACTGCGATGCCCAATGTGCGCACGCGAAAGATATCGGCAAGGCTGCCGGCAAACACCATCACGGCGGCGGACACGCCTGTGCCGATCATATAGATCATGCCCCAGTCGCCGTTGGACAGGCCAAATTCCGCACGGATTTCACCGCCAAAGATAGAGATAAAGAACGTCTGCCCGAACGACGACAGAAATGACAATAACGCACCCGCCGCAAGAAACGGCGTGTTTTCAGCGATGAACCGCAGGTATCCGGTGGGGTGTGTCATGCCGCCCTTGATGAGGCTGGGCGGCATGTTTGAAAAGCCCTAAAGCACGTAGCGGCTGACGTCGGTGGAACGTGACAATTCGCCAAGGTGTTCTTCGACGAAATCCGCATTGATCGTGATCTCGTCACCACCGCGATCCGGCGCGTTGAACGACAGGTCTTCGAACACACGCTCTATCACGGTGTAAAGGCGGCGCGCGCCAATGTTTTCGACGGACTCGTTGACCTCTGCCGCGATCTTGGCAAGCGCTTTGATCCCGTCTTCGGCGAAGGTCACGGTGACGTCTTCGGTTTTCATCAAGGCTGAATATTGCAGCGTCAGCGCGTTGTCGGTTTCGGTCAGGATGCGGACAAAATCTTCTTCGGTCAGCGCGCGCAGTTCGACGCGGATCGGCAAGCGGCCTTGTAGTTCTGGCAACAGATCAGACGGTTTAGCAACGTGGAACGCACCCGATGCGATGAACAATATGTGGTCGGTTTTGATCGGGCCGTGTTTAGTGGAAACTGTCGTCCCTTCGATCAACGGCAGCAAGTCACGCTGCACACCTTCGCGGGACACGTCGGCACCACGGGCGTCGGCGCGCGCGCAGACCTTGTCGATTTCGTCCAGAAACACGATGCCGTTTTGTTCGACCGCTTCAAGCGCGGCCTTGGTCACGGATTCGTCGTCCAGCAGTTTGTCGGCTTCGTCCGCCACAAGCGCGTCATAGCTATCGGCCACCGTCATCTGCTTTTTGACTGTTTTGTTCATGCCCATTTTGCCGAACAATTCGCCAATGTTCATCATACCGCCCATGCCACCGCCGGGCTGACCGGGGATTTCGAAACCACCCATCGGGCTTGAATTATCAGCCAGTTCAAGTTCGATAATCGTGTCATCCAAATCGCCCGATTTCAGTTTGCGGCGGAACATATCGCGCGTCCCTTCGCGGGCATCGGTGCCAGCAACGGCCGTTATCACGCGTTCCTCGGCTGCTTCGTGCGCTTTCGCTTTGACGTCTTCGCGCATATGTTCGCGGGTGTCCAAGATCGCAGTGTCCACCAGATCGCGGATGATCTGTTCAACATCGCGCCCGACATAGCCGACTTCGGTAAACTTGGTTGCCTCGACCTTGAGGAACGGCGCGCGCGCCAGTTTTGCAAGACGGCGGCTGATTTCGGTTTTACCAACGCCAGTGGGTCCGATCATCAGGATGTTCTTTGGATAAACCTCGTCCCGCAGATCATCGCCCAACTGCTTGCGCCTCCAGCGGTTGCGCAAGGCCACGGCGACAGCGCGCTTGGCGTCGTTCTGGCCGATGATGTAACGATCAAGTTCCGAGACAATCTCTCTTGGGGTCAGGTCAGTCATAAGGGGTCCGATCTAGTTAGCAGGAGGAAGCCTGTGCAGCGGGACAAACCCCGGCAGCAGACGCAAAAGTTGTGCGCGGATACGTTCCCAGAACGCGCCAAGCAACAGCATGACAACGCCAAGGATAAGGATTGACGTCCAAGCGCCTTCGCCATCCCAGATTGTGCTGGCCAGTACCACGATGTATCCAATCGCCGCGATCAAGAACGACCGCCGATCAATGATAATTGCGACAAGGGCGATCAGCGTCAAAAAGCCGACCAAGGCAACGTTTGCAGCCGATGTGTCGTTGTCGATCAGCGTCAGGGCTGTTGTGTTCACAAGTGCAGGCGCCGCCACGACGTGCAGCCAAAAGCCATTGGCAGACCGCCGTGTGACACGGTGCGGGTCGCTGCCGTCAAACCACATGGCGGCGGCAAAAACCAACAGACCAAGGATCAGTGTGATCCACGCAAACGGGCCACCAGCTGATAGCAGAAACAGGTCTTGGACGCTTTGGGGTGTCCCGCTCATGGTGGCGGCGATAAGCATGGCGACGATGAACAGCCCGACTGCGATCATGGCAATTGTGAAAGGG
>ENA-ORXT01004740-ORXT01004740.1-marine-metagenome-genome-assembly--contig:-NODE-4740-length-13855-cov-3.567354_pt1 | contig 13855 bp, 8 predicted proteins | sample MGYA00237868_ERZ511482 | MGnify/ENA metagenome assembly ERZ511482 | reverse complement strand
TAATTCAAGATAACCCTGAGCGTCTAAAGCTTCTCCCTTTGCCTTTAGCACATCTAAACGCCTGCCATCCCAAGCTACTTTTGCGCCGAAAGGCTGCCCTAACAAATCTATGCCTTGGCTAAAGGTTAAGTTTCCCTTAGCTGATACTGCGGTAGGACTAAGATTATCTACCTGTCCTGTCGCATTAGTCGTCCTCCCAAACGTCCCTTAAGCTCAAGATCGTCGTCGGAATCGGGATCGGCAAACAGGTTCAAATCTACATTTTGCGGTACTACTTCAGCGTTAAACTGCCCTTTAGCGATCGCTAATTTTTCTGCCTTAAATATCCCTTCTGGTAAGGTTAGGCTACCATCCCCATTAGCCCTAATGCCTTCGGGAGTAATATTATCCGTAGTCCCTGCCAAATTTAGCTTGCCGTTGACCATCCCTGCAAACTGATCGGGAGTAGTAGAGCTTAACTGTTTTAATTTTAAATCTTTACCAGTGGCGATCGCAGTCCAGTTTTCGTCAACGATTTTCAAGTCGTCTACTCTAACTTTTCCTTTGGCTAGAATTAAGTCACCAAAACCATTAATCAAAGTCTGGGGTTGTGCCTCATCGGGAATATTTCCCGTTAGATAAAACTTACCGTCGAGGTTATCGTTAAATTCATTAGGTAGATCGGGAAAAAGACCCTGTAACTGAAGATTTTTAGTATTTACATCCGTAGCCCAATTACCTTTAGCCAAGGATATTTTGGGTAAGCTTATCTTTCCCCCTACGGTATTCAAGTCGGCTATGCCTGTAGCATCAACTAGATCTAGATTGCCCACATCTTTTGTCCCCGACACCTGAAACTTGCCGTCAATTCGACCTTTAGCAATGGTGGGCGCACTCCCCGCACCAAAGGGCAAACTGCCAAACTCTACTCCTGATGTGGTTACGTCCGATGTCCAAACACCTTTACCATAATCGAGATTACTGACTTTTACTAAACCATTACCCAAGGCAAAACGAGCATCCCCTTGGCGAAAGCGCAGAGTTGAGAGATCGGCTGCCTGGGCTGAAATGTTGGTTTGCCCTGAAATGTTACCAATATCCACAGGTAAGTCATTATTATAGCTGCGGGCGATCGCTTTTCCTGAAACATCTTTTGCCGTCACATTAAACGCCAGATTTTGTACTCCGTCTAACTGTAGTTTGCCATTACCTTCAATTGTGCCGCCGCTTTTGGGGCTACTGGTGAACTGTCTTACTGATAGGGTTGTGCCAATTATTTCTAAATCTGCATCAATCTGCTGAAAATCTACTTGATCAATGCGACTATCACCGACAGTAGCAACATCCATGCCAATTACAGGATTTTCCAAAACTCCTCTAACTGCAATGTCTCCCTTTATTTTGCCTTTAATTGCTACAGGAGTCTCTAATTCTAAAGCGTCAGTAATTTTGCTAGCTTCAACTGGCTTTACTTTAGTATTAATCTGATAATCACCTTCTCCTGCTAGATCCAATGAGCCAGATGCGTTACCTGGTACTTCCCCAAACTTAGTGGCTATATTATCTAATTCAATTTTTGAACCTTTGAAGTTGATTCTGCCATCACTATTGCTAAAGGGTTTGACTAAATTAGGAATTTGCAGACTAACATTATCTATATCTAATGTTCCCTGTAGTTCGGGAATGGGAGCATCAGATATAGTAATATCCAGTTGACCATCAATATTTCCTTGACCAAATTCAAGGGGTAAAGCGACTAAGTTGCTAACTTCTCCAGCATTCAAATCATCGCCGACTACATTAATTTTGATTACTCCTGTTTTGGTATTTCCTTGACCATCAACCGTGAATTTTCCTCCTTGAGTCAATTCGGCATCAGCATCAAATTCAATTCGATCTTCAAGGGGACGAACAATAATTTCATCAATTTTAGCCACCACAGCAGGGTTCAATTCCTGAGCTTGTGAATCATACGCTACTAAAGAAAGCTGTCCACCTTGGAGTTGAATCGACTTTACCTCAAGCTCTATACCTCCTTCTGAATTGTCATCTGAGCCAAAATCTGTAGGAGTCCATTCTTTAGAAGAATCTTGTTCTAAATAGACATCAGGCTTTTCTAAAATAATGTCTATCTTTAGCTTGCGCGTGCGTAAAAAATAGAGGGGTGCAAGATTAACTTTGACTCGATCGACCTTAACAAAATCAGGATTATCATTAGTGGCAGGGAGTGCGCTATTGCCAAATTTCGCCCCTGTAGGGGAAATAGTTTTCAATTCCCCTAGCTCTAGGGGACGATGAAGATAATTTCCTGCCTCTGTTTCAATTAAGGGTACTAGTTTACGCTGTACGAAATACCAACCATACAGTAGACCACCACTTGCACCACCTAAAAGTAGAATGGAGAGGGTAATTGTTATTCTCCGCCACCAACTAGTAGGGGCTATTGCCCGATTTTCTCGCTCGCTTTTGTTTAGGTGATTATCTGAATTATTTTCAGAGTCTTGCTTCATCTTAATGATTGTGGTCTATAGCTGAAGATGCTCATAACAATAAACAATCTTCTTGCTATGGCGTTATGGCTGTTTTTACCGTAAATCTATGAATATAGAAGCTGAGTTTTACTAGGGCGTGTCATCAATTAAGGGGAAGAATGCTTTTGAAGACCATTTTGACGAGATTCAAGGAGAAAAATGTTCTGAGTAGCCATGCTACGGAGGTTATTTTTCGACATAGAAAGTCGTTAAAATGCCGAAAAAAGCTCTTTTTTTCTAATTGATGACACGCCCTAATTAGCTGCACGATATTGTATTTGTTATGGAGTAAGAAGTAAGGACAAGTATAACCAATCTTTTATCCTATCGGCTATTGAATAGTTTTGCTTTATTTGATGTTAACTATATCTAGTAAAGTCGATAAATATGAAAATTTAGGTCAAGGTGAAGCTCAATTTCAAACAACAGAAAATAGAAAAGCTATCAGACGGGAGTTTTATCGTTCATCTCAAGTCTTTACCAATTAAAGAAATCGACCAAAAGTTAATTAGACTTCTAGCGAAGAGATACAAAGTAACTCAATCTCAGATTACGATTAAACATGGTTTGAGCCAACAAAAGTTAATTGTGATTGGGTAGTTAGTCAAAGTTAGTTTTGATAAAATTTACTATTTGTTCATGAATATGTTCTACATTTTGTGTACCATCAATCAAAATAGTTTTTCCTTGATAGTCAGCAAATATTCGCTGGTATTGTTCCCTGACTTTGGTTAGTTTTTCTTGAGTTTCATATATTTCTTTTAGAGAGCGTTCTTGTAATCTTGCCAAAGACACTTCGATAGGAATATCCAGATAAATTGTCAAGTCTGGATCGGGAAAGCGATCGTTTAACTTTTGGATAAAGCTGAATTTTTCGGCAGTTTCACAATTGTATGCCAGAGAAGAGAAATAATAGCGAGTACTAATTACGTGGTAGCTATCTTTAATTAATTTGAATACTCCGTCAAGATCATTATATAAATGGTCGTGGCGATCTGCTGCAAACAAATATGCCATTTGTTCATCAAATAAATTGCGTTTTCGACTAAAAATAATTCTTTTTTTTAATGCCTGGCGAATCATATTGCCAATGATGCCATTAGAAGGTTCAGGGCTAATTATCACCTGTTCTTCTTGATTGATAAAGTGTTCTTTTAGCAATCCTGCTTGAGTAGTTTTTCCACAGCCATCTATGCCTTCGAGTACGATAAAAAGCCTATTTTTCATTACTACATGGGGCTAAAGCCTTGGTTAATTATTACCTATTATTGTTTACGCTTAGAAAACCAATCGTTGAGGCGACTGACTAATTTAGGATTATCCTGTATTTTTTGCTGATAGAAGTTATCGATCGCCTGTTCTAATATTTCTGCCATACCAGGATAAATATGGGGAATAGAAATAGAAGTTAATCCTCGCATGGGATTACGATCTAGCTTAATTTTATGCTGCATCATTAATGATGGAATAGCAATTAATTCGGCTGCGCGATCTCCTACTAAAGTACAGCCTAATATTTCACCTTTTTTAGTAACTAATAGCTTACACAAACCACTAACATTATCTGATATTTGTGTGGTAGCTATATTTTTAAAATATTCTCGAATCACATATATTTTCCCCTGGTATTTTTGCTTTGCTTTTTCTTCTGTCAAGCCAACCCTAGCTAAGTTTGGTTGAGTCAAAATAGCCCAAGGCAAAAAATCATAATTAGCTTTATACCAAGGAAAAAACAGAGTATTTTTCAAAATTAAGTTTACTTCATAACGAGCAACACTATTTAGACAATATCCTCCAATAGAATCACCACAGGCATAAATTTTAGGATTAGTTGTAGCTAACTTAGAATTTACATAAATCCGCTGCTGATTGTACTTAACGTTTATCCCTGCTAGGTTTAGTCCAGATATATTTGGTTGACGATAATCAGTAATTATAATTTCATCTGCTGTTAAAGCGCGATCGCCAGCCTGGAGCCATTTTTGCCCATTAATCGTTTTAATTTGACTGGCGGCAGAATTAGTAAAAATCGTAATTCCCTCTGCTTCTAATTGTGCTTGAATTAAGATACTAATATCTTTATCTTCTTGGGGTAATACTCTGCTGTTTTTAATAACTAAAGTTATTTTCTTGCCCAATCTCGATAGAGCTTGAGCTAATTTTAAAGCACTAGGATCGCTGCCAATAATAATTATATTTTTAGGTAAATTAGATAAATTATGCTTAGATAAGTCTCTTAATGTCAAGTAATCTTTTGAATTATTACTATCTAAAAGACCAGGCATTGTTTGACTTCCTGTTGCCAGCAAAAAGCGACGCGATCGTATTGTTCTTTGATTAACTGCTAGACCCAAATTGGGTAAGCGATAAAACTCGCCTTTTCCCACAATAATGTCTACTCCTAAGGCTGCTAAATCAGACAAAGAGTTTATATTTTGTACTGCTGTTTTTATATCTTTAACCCAAGCATTAGCCTCTGCTAAAGAAACATCAGTAGTTCGAGTTTCTTGAGCCATTAAATAATTGTTTTGCAGCCAATCTTTGATACGTCCTGCTTCACCTAAACTGCAATTAAACAGGGTGTCGTTGGGCAAATACTTACTCTCACTTTGGGTTACTAATGCAACACGAGCTTTAAGCTGTACGGCACTTTTGGCTGCATATATGCCTGCCCAACTGCTACCCACAACCACCAAATCATATTCTACTGCCATGTTGCCAAGTTAAAATTCAGAGTTAATACTCACGCTTATTTAAAAATTTTAATTAAAAATAGAAAATATTATCGCTATTAAGGCAATTATGATACAGCCTAGTTGAATTTTAAACAGATACTTAACGTTTTGTTCCAATCTCTCTTGACTATATTTCATCCGATCTACTTTAAACTGTAGATGAGAATCGCGATCGCGCAAAGCAGCCATTTCTTTCTGAAGCATTCCTTCAATTTTAATCTCTAAATCTTCGGTTAAATCTTTCCCTTGAGAATTATTTAATTCTTCTTCTAACTTGTTAAAAGATTTATAAAGATAATTAACCCTTCTTTTAATTTCAAAAACTTCTTCCGATTCAGGTTTTGCTCCAACAATTCTTTGTAGGTACTTTTCAGTTAACTCTACACTTAATTGAAAGTAGCCTTGGTTAACATAGTAGATTGCATTTTTAAGCTCTTGAGGAGTAGTTGTTTTGAGCAAGTATCCTTTTGCCCCATTTTCTAAGGCTTTGCTCAAATGCTGTTCATTGTCATGGACTGTTAAAATTAAAACTTTAGTATCGGTAAACTTTTGAGTGATGATCTTGGTAGCTGCCAACCCATCCATCTTAGGCATTTCTACATCCATCAACACCACGTCGGGCTGCAAATTGCGAATCTGTTCAATTGCATCTTGACCATTGTTGGCAAAACCAACTATTTCAATCTCTTGTTCGGGTTTCAAATAGGTCTCAATCAGCCGATGAGTCAGATTTTGGTCGTCTACAACAAGAACGTTAATCATGCAAAATTAAGATTTTATTACCAAATACATTTAGAAGAATACGCTTAATATAAGCTGTTTTTCGGATTTAATTTAGTATACAATTTTTACTTGAAAATATTCAATATAGATATTATTAGTAATTTGCCGCATAAATATCAGCTTAAGCGATTACTATAATTGGATTTTGTAATTTTATGTTATTTATTTAACCTTTACAAAAGTTAGATTATTTTTTTTAGTATATTTCTTGCATAAATAGCTTTTAAAAATTTCTTAATCCAAAAATATATCGAATTTAATATTAACTCCTAGCTCTTTACTTCTAACTTTTTTCAAGACTCCACGTTATACCAAAGCAAACAAGGCTTTTCTATCACAGAAGATGCACTCTTTGCATAAGTCCCATGTACTTCCTTCAGTTGCGCACATACTCACTGCATGCACGCTCAAATTGACTTCATGAAACTGGTATTTAGAATTTATTTAAAAAGTCTAATTTATATATCTATCATGTTTTATTTTTGAAGTAAAGATATTAAATATCAGTTTCATGAATAGCTTGTCAATCGAGTCAATCATCTAGTCTCAAATTGAGCTGTGCTAAGCTAATAATTGATATTTAATTTTATTTGACTTATTCTCATTTTAAGCATTTCTTTGTATCGCTTTGCAAGCATAATGACGATAAAATCTAAAAATTGGCGTTATCAACATTCTTGTCAATAAACCAATATATTCTCACCTGAATAAAAATGTTGAAGTTGGAATCAGGGAATATTTTAGGGGACTGTAAATGATTAGCCAGAAGGTATTAAAAAAGTTCTATTGAGGTCTTGCAGGACTCAATTAAACCAACTACTTAACCAGATTGCGATCGTGCTTATACTCACCCCTACCACGACTGCTAAGGGGAGCATAATTCCCGTATTGGTAATTTTAACCAAAGGAATGGAGATAGCCATCATTCCTGTTGCCAAGCTCCAAATAATAGCAGTGCTACCAATTTTTGCGCCTTGTCCTTCCATTGATTTGCTTCCTCAACTAAATCTACGCGGTTAACTAACTAAATAACAAAAATCAGAAAATTCCGAGCTTAATACAAGAGACAAGAATATCCAACTCATTTAGAGAAACTGGGGCAGGGGCTGCCATATCAGAAGGCAAAAAGATACGAATACTTACCGCAAACAAAGCGAATAGAAAAAAGGCAAATACAATCAATGGGGCAATATATTGGCGAAAAAAACTCATGGTTTATAATTAGTCAAAAATAGGATGAGGTCAGTTCAAATTATGAAACTAGTTTATAATCCTATCTCACACGTGTTTTCAAATCAATTAAAACCATTTTATTTTGTGTCTATGATTATGATACGGATATAAATACGCTAGACATAAATGCAAATGATTCGCCTGTATACTACTGAGTAGGTGCAATATTACCTATATTTAATTGTGAATCTAATGTTCGCTACAATTTAAAAATCTTCTGTCCACTCCCATGCTATGTCAGACTCAGATTTTACTATTCCCATTTCTCAATCCGAAGACTCTCATTCCGAACTTAACACTGAGTATGGCTATAAGGTACTTAAAGAGGGAGATCTGCTTGGTAAGAGGTTTTCTATTGTTAGAGAATTAGGTAGCGGTGGTTTTGCCACTACTTATCTAGCTATAGATAAACAGTCGGAAATAGAGAACGATCGATGTGCCGTAAAACAACTGCAGCCTAGATTTAATAGCGTAGCAGTATGGGCAAGTGCGAAGGAACGTTTAGCAACAGAAGCAATGGTTTTGCAATGGTTGGGGAAACACGATCAAATACCTAACTTTGTTGGTCATTTTGAAGAGAACAAACAGTTTTATTTAGTTTTAGAATTTATCGAGGGTGAAGAATTTGAACAGGAAGTGCATCGTCATGTATTAAACGAGACTCAAGTAATTCAATTTTTGCGCGATATCTTAGAAATACTTGAATCTGTTCATAAACAGGGCATTATTCACCGTGATATCAAGCCATCTAACTTAATTCGACGCAAACAAGATGGCAAAATGATTCTGATTGACTTTGGTGCGGTTAAAGAAATTGGCACGATGGCTTTTGATCCTAGTAAACAACAGCTTCAAACTCAAATTATTGGTACTCCTGGGTACATGCCTCCCGAACAAAATAATGGCAAACCAGTTTACAGTAGCGATATTTATGCCCTGGGTAGAACCGTTATTTTTGGCATGACTAATAAATCGCCGATGGAATGGGAAGAATCCGAGTCAGAAGGAGTGGGTGCATGGAATAAAAAAATAGCAATTAGTGAGGCTTTTCTCAAAATAGTCAATCGTATGACTGCGATAAACATTTCTGAACGTTATGTAAGTGCAAGTGAAGTGCTGCAAGATATCAAGCCTTTAGAAATGATTGAGGAAACTATTGGTGATAAATATCAGATAGTTAAATATTTAGGCGGAAAAAGAGAAATAAATTCTTATGTTGCGAATAGTGTATCGACAGGAGATAAATCTCGATATTACTTGGAAATACTTCAGCCAGAAAATCTACAATCATCATTGTCTGACGCTACTAATCAAATAATGACTGATTTCAACAATATATCAACAATTAATAGTGAGAAAAGAATTCCTAAAGCAATTGAGTACTTTGTCGATCGCTCTAAAATTTATATAGTTCAAGAATATATAGAAGGCAAAAATTTAGCTCAAATTATTGAAGATCAGTTTATTCTTTCAGAAGTTGAAGTAGTTAATATTTTAACTGATACGGCGATCGCTTTACAGCCAATTCATAAACAGCAAATTATCCACGGTAATATTCAACCATCCAGCTTAATAAAACGTCAGAAAGATAACAAAATTGCTCTAGTCGATTTTGGCTTAATTAAAGAAGCAATTAACTTGATTCCCGATAGTAAGACAGGCTATATTCCTCCTGAACAAATTGCAGGTAGGGCTACCTGTGTTAGCGATATCTATGCTTTAGGAATGACGGCAATTCATATTTTGACTGGAACGTCTCCTCGTAAACTAGAAAAGAATCCCCGTACAGGGGAAATATTGTGGCATCGCAAAGCTAGAATTAGCCCCGACTTTGCCAAAATTCTTGATAAAATGATTTGTCTGGATAAAAACCAGCGATATCAATCAATTAATAAAGTTATTAAAGATCTCAAAAAGATCAAGAAAAAATCTAAGTTTAAAGGACTTTATAAATATTTACTGCTTCTACCCGTATTTGGATTTGTTGCAGCTATTGGCTATGCTCAATGGGCGCAAAGAGTAGCAATCTTGGAATTTTATCAAGGAGATCAATTCTTAAGAGAAAAGCAATATCAACAGGCAATTGATTACTATAATAATGGTTTAAAAAAACTGCCTAATACAAAAGGACAAGTCAGGAATTTTGAGCCAGTTTGGTTGAAAAAAGCTAAAGCTCAAAGACAGTTAAACAAATATGAAGCGGCATTGCAAACCTGTAGCACAGCATTAAAATACTATCAGACTCCTCAACTATGGAACTGCAAGGCTCTTACCTTGTATAGCCTAGATAGATATGATTCAGCTGTAAACGCTTACGATGAAGCAATTAAAATTGCCCCAGAAGATGTTTGGCTGTGGAATAATCGCGGAGAAGCCTATGCTCGCCTTCAACAGACAGAAAAAGCTGTTTTTGACTTCAAAAGAGCGATCGACTTAGCTCCAGGCAAAAGTTTTGTTTCCTGGAACAACTTAGGCAAACTATACTACCAACAACAAGCATATCCCCAGGCGATCGAGGCATACGAACAAGCATTAACCGTTAAGCCAGACTATTTACCTGCTTTGATTGGTTTAGGCAACGTCCGAAAATCTAGCAAACTTTACGATCGGGCGGTAGAATCTTATAATCAAGCATTAGCTATCAATCCAGATTACCACGAAGCCTGGTATGGCAAAGGCTCTGTTGCCGAATATCTAAAACAATATCGTAATGCCCAAGAATACTACAATAGAGCAACACAATTGAAGCCAGACTGGAACGCAGCAGCAGATGCTTTAGCTAGAGTCGAAAGCAAATTAGGTATTCAATAATTAATAATTCTCTAGTAATTCTTGTAATTGGAAATTGGCAGTAGAGCGAACAATTGATAGTTGAAAACTACTGTTATTCTGCAAAACAAAATTATCGCTTTGCAAGTATGCTCGATCGCTTTCTTGCCCATTTAGGTGAGCCTGAAAAAACAAAGTAGCTAATGTATTAATAACTGGATAGGCTTGGGTTGGGCTAATACCCACAACTCCATCGGGTACGGGTAAGACTCCTAAACCTTCTCGTAAAAAACTAAAATGCGTCCCTGGTTTAACCAATACTAAATATTTATCAATATCTTCACTTATCCAGCTAAAAGGCTTAATTTGTTCTGCCACAGGTGGCATAATTATGTCATTTGTTCCTGAAATAAACATAGTAGGAATATCAACCGAACTTATACCTGCCTTGCCGAATATTCCTCCCATAGCATTAATAGAAATAACAGCTTTTACTCTAGAATCTTTTAGCTGATAGTCAGCCGTAGAAAACTCATTAAAAGTACATTCTGCTAAAGAAGATAAATCTAGTAATACATTTTGATAATCTTCTGTTTGACATTTTTTTGCTTGGGGATCTGCAATTAATTTTCCTCCCGCTAAGACTAAAGATGTGTAACCACCAAAAGAATGCCCAATCACCCCTACTTGTTGCAGATTTATTTTGTTTGGCAATGAAGAATTAGCTGAAAATTTCTCTAACTTGTCTAAAACATATTTAATATCCAACGGTTGTTCGATCAAATTGTTTGCTTCGGGGAAACGCTCGGATCCTGACAAAAAACCATCAAACTTAGTTAAATTAATATCGTCGTGTTCGACTATTGCCACAGCAAAACCATGACTTGCCAAATGTTCGCCCAAATAAACAAAAGTTTGACGGCTAGAAGCTAGTCCATGAGAAATAACAACTAAAGGTGGATGTTCTTTTTTTGGTAGATATAAGTCAAAATATCCTAACTTAGAACGACGAGTATTATTGTAACTGTAGATTTCCTTCTGCCAACTATATTTCCCAAGTTGAGATGGTTTTTGAATGTCTTTGTTAGGTAGAGTATTTTTGCTTAAATTTTCGTTGAAAAACAGCTCATTAATTAGTTCGCGATCTTCAAATATTTTCTTGCCCTGCTTAATGTATCTTTCTACAATATCGAAATCAACATAAATAGTTTCTAGAGGAAATTGATGGAGTAAATTGATTACTGTCAATCCATTTTCATCAAATGCAGCAGCGATAATTGCGCCTCTTAAAGCCAAAAACCCATTGCGATTAGTACTGCTTCTAATACCTTTCCCAAAGTTTTTGATTACCGTTTCGCCGACAGTAGAATTACTAAAATTGGCAATACTTAAGGGATTAAATTCTAAAGGAGTTGATAACAGTTCGGGCAGTCTCTTTAGCTGTTTGGGCGGTAAGCGATTGAGATAATAAGCAAGTTCGCTACTTATTTCTCCCGTTTCTACAAATGTTTCAAGATCGTCAACTTTAAGGTGAAATTCGCCAAAAGGTGAAAAATTAAAGGTGATTTTTTCGGCTGCGATCGCTTTGAGCGGCAGCAAGGCAGCGCAAACACCTAAAATAAAAGAAATTGTAGCCTTAATCATTAAGAGTCAAAAGTAACACCAAGGCATAACACTAAGAATCAAGAAATTATTTTACTGTTATTTGGTTCATAGAATCCACTGCTGCTTCAATAGCGATCGCAATATGCGTCCAGTGTGTACCTCCTTGACAAAAAGCAATATATGGTTCTCTTAAAGGGCCATCTGCGGAAAATTCAGAGGTACTTCCATCAACAAACGTCCCTCCAGCCATCACTAATTGACTTTCATAGCCAGGCATCGAACCAGGAACAGGTTCTACATAAGAATTTATAGGGGAATGCTGCTGAATCGATTTGCAAAACGCAATTAACTTTTCTGATGAACCCAATTGAATTGCTTGAATGATATCTCGGCGGGGTTCAAACGGAGAAGGATTAACGCGATATCCTAATTGTTCAAACACATAAGAGATCAAATGACTCCCCTTAACTGCTTCACCCACCATCCCCGATGCCAAAAACAGACCTTGATACATGAGGCGATTTTGGTCTAATGTCGCCCCACTACTGCTACCTATTCCTGGTGCGGTCAAACGACAAGCTGCCATTTCCACTAATTCTTTCTTTCCGGCAATATAGCCCCCTGCAGTAACAATAGTTCCCCCAGGATTTTTAATCAACGAACCCGCCATCAAGTCTGCACCTACTGCTGTGGGTTCGATAGTATTGGTAAATTCTCCATAGCAATTATCCACAAAACAAACCGTATTGGGGTTTTGCTGTTTTACCAATTCAACAATTCTTTGAATCTCTTCAATCGACAAGCTTTTTCGCCAAGAATAACCACAAGATCTTTGAATTAACACCAAGCGAGTTTTAGGCTTAACTGCCGTCTTCAAACCTTCCCAGTCAATTGTTCCTTTTTCCGTTAAGTCTAATGCCCGATAATCAATCTGAAAATCCTTAAGAGAACCTTGATTATCACCCCGTAAGCCAATCACTTCTTCTAAAGTATCATAAGGCGCACCAGCCACCGCCAACATTTCATCTCCTGGGCGTAATACCCCATATAATGCACTGGCGATCGCATGAGTTCCAGAAACATACTGAACCCTAACCACCGCTGTCTCTGCGCCCATAATTTGAGCAAAAACTTTGTCTAGAGTGTCCCTTCCTATATCATCATGTCCATACCCGCTAACGCTTGCAAAATGCTGTACTCCCACCCGATTGTCACGAAAAGCTGACAGAACTTTTTTAAAATTTTGCTTGACCTGGGTGTCAATACCAGAAAAAATCGGTATAAGTGCTTTTTCTGCTTCTAATAGCAGATGTTCAATATTCATATATTTTTTTAAAGTGTTTTACAAGCGCATAAATATTACATAGAGTTGAGACTTAGGTTATTAAATGACAGTTGCTACATCAGAAAAAATCCCTCCTGCCTGGGGAACAATTATATACATGGGTATAATTCACTTTATAGCTTTATTTGCCCTAATTCCCAGCAATTTTAATGGTCGCGCTTTGGGAGTTGCCTTTGCTCTATATGTTATTACCGCAGGCGTGGGCATAACTTTAGGCTTTCATCGTTTGGTTTCCCATCGCAGTTTTGAAGTTCCTAAATTATTAGAATATTTCCTAATTTTTTGTGGCACATTAGCAGGACAAGGCGGTCCTTTTGATTGGATTGGACTGCATCGTATTCATCATCAATATTCCGATAAACAACAGGACCCTCATAACTCCTTGAAGGGATTTTATTGGAGTCACTTGGGTTGGATGTTGTGTAAAAATCCTGCCAATGAATATATTCCGCGCTATACCAAAGATATATCAGGCGATCGCTTTTATCAATTTTGCCAATACGGTATGATTCCCATTCAGCTAACCTTAGCAGCCATTCTTTATTATTTTGGCGGCTTACCCTTTGTAATCTGGGGCGTTTTCGTCCGTTTGGTAGTAGTTTTTCATTGCACCTGGTTTGTTAACAGCGCAACCCACAAATTTGGCTATAAAAGTTACGAATCAAAGGATACATCCCTCAACTGTTGGTGGGTAGCATTACTGACTTTTGGAGAAGGTTGGCACAATAATCACCACGCCTTTCAATACTCTGCTCGTCACGGCTTGAAGTGGTGGGAAATTGATTTAACCTGGATGATGATCAAAACCTTATCTTTCTTTGGTTTAGCCAAAAACATCAAGTTACCTCCTAATAAAGCTAAAGCCTCATAGTTTT
>ENA-ORXT01004739-ORXT01004739.1-marine-metagenome-genome-assembly--contig:-NODE-4739-length-13856-cov-5.346106_pt1 | contig 13856 bp, 12 predicted proteins | sample MGYA00237868_ERZ511482 | MGnify/ENA metagenome assembly ERZ511482 | reverse complement strand
TTGTTGTCGTACCCCGCTTTTATCTGAACGAGAAGATCCCCGGAGTCCTCGAGACTCTGAGGCTGGTACTGGCGATAGATGACCCGACGTCGTTTTCACGGTGCTTGGCGTGCTGACTGGCGGTCTACTCGCAGGTTGCCTCTTCGGGCATGACCAGGGCCAAGCCGGTGGCGAAGGTCTGGCGCTGGATCTCGCAGCCCTTGTCGAGGTAGACATTAGAGGGAATCTGCCTTGAACGCCCTGCCCGGAGACGGCAAGAAGAGGGATCCACGACGACGACCGTCGCACATTAGTATCAACCAGAAAGATCGTAACCAATGACAAGCATCCCCATGGAAGACAATTTTGAAGACGTTCTCGGCAAGGCCATCCGAGGTACCGGGATTCCCGACGGCATTCTCGATTTCCTCACTGGAGTGCCGGAGGAGGTCATTCTGAAGCTGAAGGATGGTGAGTTCGAGGAAGCGGCCCTTCGCAAGCTGGCGGCACCGCTCGGTCTCGACTCTCACACGCTGGTCGAGCGCGCTCAGGGGACTTGGTCGCCGGAGCCTGTCGAGGTCGAGGGCCTGCGCCAGTTCAACACGCCCTTCGACGACATGACGGTGAACTACTATCTTTTGTGGGATCCGGAAACGAAAGAGGCCGCGCTCTTCGACACGGGTACCGACGCCAGCGGTGGACTCGCAGTGGTTGACGAGCTTGGTCTTCAACTGAGCCACTTGTTCCTCTCGCACACTCACCTTGATCACATCGAGGATCAGGCTCGCGTCGTTGCCCACAGCCCGGAGATCGCGGTTCACGTCAACGCGCTCGAGCCGACGGAAGGCGCCGCACGTTTTCTGGCCGGCACGACTTTTCAGCTCGGCAAGCTGAGCATCGAGACGCGGCTGACCCGTGGTCACTCACCAGGAGGCACCACCTATGTCGTCAGCGGTCTTTCTCGTCCCGTTGCGATCGTCGGCGACGCACTCTTTGCTCAGTCAATGGGTGGCGGGATGATCTCCCACGAGGAGGCATTGCGCACCAACCGGAAGGAGCTGTTCACGCTGTCCGACGACACCGCGGTGTGCCCTGGTCACGGACCGATGACGAGCATTGGCGAGGAGAAGGCGCATAACCCCTTCTTCCCCGAGTTTAAACTCGGGTAGCCGAGCGTGAAGACCTCCACTCTGATTGAGGGTGGAGGGCTCAGCGGACTTCACGCAGCGAACTTGCTTGAGGAGGCGGAGCAGGATTGCGTTCTGGTCGAGGGCGGCGCGGGGTTCGTGGGACAGATTCGCACGGCGCACTTGCAGGACACTCCGATCGAGCTCGATGGGCAGATCCGCAAGTCAGGGGTCGGAGCTAAAATCGGCTGATCGATTTCAAAACGATCGACGTCGCGCAGATTTTCGAGCACGAGGCCGACGAAAAAGTCATGGCAATCGTTCGCCTCGGAGAATTCTTCCTCGTGCCGCGTCCGCAGGAGAACGGCGAGTCGATCCTTGCGGGGTCATTTCGTGCACCATTCGAAGGCGTGGGCCGGATTCGGATCTCGAACCGGGCTCATGGCATCGACTCGATGGTGGCGAGAACTTCGAGAAACGGGTGCTCCTCGAGAAGGGCAAAGCGGTCGTCGCCGTAGAGGCGGGCGCGGCTCGCGGCCGGACTGCGGATGCCGCAGAGAAATCGGGCGAGCTGGCGCGGCGAGCGGAGCGCGGGCTTCTGCTCACTGCGCAGCGCCTGAATCAAATCGACCTGGTCGAGGTCGAGGTCCCGAGGCGTGGAAGACGGCAGCTCTTCGGGTGGCTCCACGCCCTGGCAGCGTGAGCAGGTGCCGCAGCCTTCGTTGAGTTCCTCGCCGAAATAGCGGAGCACGCTGGCGACCAGGCACTCGTTACCGGTGGCGTAGTCGACGACGAGCTGCAGGCGGGCAAGGTCCTGTGCCTCGCGCCGCGCGAACAGCGCGTTGAGACGGGTGGCGATGGTCGCCGCCTGGTCGGGACCTGCCTCGGGGCCGAGGCGATAGCCATGACGGAGCAGGTAGGGCTTGGCGATGACGTCACCGTGGCTCTCCATCGTGCGGATGGCATCGACGAGGGTGGCGCGAGCGGCGCCGGTCTCTTCCTCGACTTCGAGGAGGTCGATGGTGTGCCATTTCCATCCGATCTTTCCGGACGACAGAATGCCGCGCAGGATCTCTTCCTGTTCGGCTCCGTAGCCCGCCATGATGAGGTCGATCTTGCGTAGCGGCTGCAGGCGATAGCCGCCGTAGAAGGGGCCGGTGGAGATGAGAAACCCGTCGACCTCGAGGTAGGTGAGCAGGGTCGCGATGACCGTGGGCCGCAGGTCGTTGACATGGGACAGGTCGTACTGAGAGAGGTCGAAGCTTTCGCCCTGTCGCAGAAGAAAATCGACGATGCGGTTCACTGCCGTGTGTTCGGGCGTGTCGCCGTAGGTGAAGTTCTGCAGCGTGAGCAGGTCGTCGCCGCAGGCGAGGAGTTCGCAGCGGGCCGGATCTCCGTCGCGGCCGGCCCGGCCGGTTTCCTGAACGTAGTTCTCGAGACTCTTCGGCAGGTTGTAGTGGTAGACGGCGCGGATGTCCGGCTTGTCGATGCCCATCCCGAAGGCGATCGTGGCGACCACGATGAGGATCGCATTGCCCATGAACTGGTCCTGCACCTCGGAGCGGACTTCGGCGGGCAGACCGGCGTGGTAGGCGCGGGCGGAGAGTCCTGCGGCGGCGAGAAAGGTGGCAACGTTCTCGGCGGTCTGCTGCAGGGTGACGTAGACGACGACGCTTTCGCCTTGGTGGAGGGATCGGAGTCGATCAAGGAGGAGCGCCTTGCGCTCGGCAGGCGGAGCGGGGCTGACGTGAAAGGCGAGGTTCGGACGTCGGAACCCGGTCTGGACATGGTCCGCCGGATCGATCGCGAAGGCCTGGCGCACGTCTGCCGAAACGGCTGGCGTTGCGGTGGCGGTCAGAGCGAGGACTGGAGCGATGCCGAGGTTCTCCGCCAGTGCCGCGAGCTTGAGGTAGTCGGGGCGGAAGTTGTGTCCCCATTCGGAGATGCAGTGGGCTTCGTCGATCGCCAGCATCGCGATCTTCGTTGCACGTAGCCTTGCCAGGAAGCCTTCGTTGGCGAGTCGTTCGGGGGCGACGTAGAGGAGGCGGAGCGCCCCTGCTGTCATCTCCTCGTAGATCTCCATCGCCTCCTCCGTAGTGAGGGTGGAGTCCAGACGCGCTGCGGCGACGCCTTGAGCCCGGAGGGCCTCGACCTGATCGCGCATCAGCGCGATGAGTGGTGAGACGACGAGAGTGAGGCCGTCGAGGCACAGGGCGGGGAGCTGGTAGCAGAGACTCTTTCCGCCGCCGGTCGGGAAGACGGCGAGAGCGGAGCGTCCGGCCACGAGCGCTTCGCAGACCTGCCGCTGGCCGGGGCGAAACTCGTCCCAGCCGAAACGCTCGCGAAGCAGATCGTCGAGCTCCGGCATGGGCTACTGCTTTTGCTCCTTGTTGCAGGAGTCGTCCATCGGAACGGGGGCGCCGATCTTGTCTACGGGGTGCGTGAAGAGGTAGCGCCAGACCGCCGCGTGTCCGTACGAACCGTCATCGTTCTTCTTGGCACGACTCCCGGGCGAGACCGAGCTGTGCGCCTTCTTCTCGTCTCCGCCGACGTCGAAGTCCGTGACCAGCCGGCGGGTGTGGCCGAAGGGGGGAGCGGCTGCATCGACGTTCACGATGGGGCCGAAATGGTGCAGGCCCATCAACTCCCAGGAGCGGCAGTAGTGGTCGGCTTTCCAGCCGCCGTCGAGCACGTGACTGAAGCCGAAGATGCGGTTCGACGGGGTCTTGGAGGGCAGAGCCTGCCAGCTCTGGTAGTTGTCGCGAGGACCACAGAGGGCGACGACGCGGCTGACCTTCCGGTGTTTGGCAAAGCGGCTCGCCGTAGTGGAGCCGTGGGAGGCGCCGGCGACGATGACGTCTTCCCAGCGGAGACCGTTTCCGTCTTCGGTGAGAAAGTATTCCCAGCCTCCCTGAGGATTCTCTTTCGCGAGCCACTTCACCAACTGAAGCGAACGCTCCATCATTCCGTCAGGCTGGGGGATCTCGACGTCGTCGCTGAAGTCCTCCCCGGTAGCGGCCTCGAGTCGGATGTTGCCGCGGCAGTGTTCGCCGACCGGATGGCCGGTGCAGCAAAGAGAGAACCACTTGTTGGCGTAGTGCGGCTGGATGGCGTGCAGACCGAAGCCGTTGAGCTGCTTGAACAGCTCGGAGTTGTAGCTCATGAGCCAGATCACCAGCTTGCCGCGTGGAGCGACTCGGGTGTCGACGGTTGCGTGCTCGAGGTCGGCGGGTTTTCCCTTCGCATCCTCGAAGACAAAGTTGATCTCCGGGTGCGACTGGGCGCGTGGATCAATCTCGCTGGCACGCGCCTTGAGTTCGTAGCGGGCGGGAGTCGGGTCGTCGAAAGCGAAGTCGCCGGCGGACATCAGCGGGGCGATGATGAGAGGAAGCAGGGCGAGGCTTTTCATGCGGCTTTTTTCGGAGCTACGGGTTTCTTCTTTCCTTTGCCCTTCTTCGCCTTGGCGGGGTAGGGGTCGCCCTTGAGGTAGTTGAGTCGATCGTCGATGTCGGCGCCCTGGGCCGCCGGCTGGAGGCTGGGCACGTCGAATCGGTATCCGCCTTCGAGCATGTCGTGGAAGAGAACGACCGCGCCGAGTGCTTCGGTGACCTCCACCGCGTTGGGGCTTTCATTGATGACCTGCGTGAGGACAGGTCGCGGATCGAGGTGACCGATCAGGCCGAGAAACTCGGCAGCACGGATTCGGACAACCAACTCGTCGTCCTCGAGGAGGGCGGTGGCTTTTTCGGCGAGCGGGGCAGCCGTCTTGCCGAAGGAGGCGCAGGTCATCGCGGCCCAGTAGCGGTGCATCGGATTGTCGCTGGCCAGCGCGGCCCCGATCTGCGGCTGGGCTTCCTCGAATGGCAGCAGGGCGAGATCCGCGATCTCGATGAGCTCGGCGATCTCGGCCTTGTGGGACCGCCCGAAAGCGACCGGGTTGTCCATGGCGTGCTCGGCGAGGTGGCTCTCGGGGTAGAAGCTCAGGTCAGGCAGGTTCTTCACTCGCGCCTGCAGAAGTCCGCGCAGCTCGAGGAGGGTGGCGGCGTGGGCGGGATCAGCGGCGAGGTTGTTCACGGTGTGGGGATCGGCCTCGCAGTCGAACAGCGCCTCGACCGGCTTGGGCTGGAAGAATTGCAGCGGCGCGCCCTCGAGCTTCCCGGCCCGGTAGAGTTCGCGCCACTCGAGGTAGGCGAGCGCCTTGTACCGGTAGTTGTTGTTCAGTCCGTCGGGGAGATGCGGCTGGTAGAAGCGCATGTATTGAAAGCGCCCCTTCCGGATCGACCGGATCAGATCGTACTTCTCGTCGAAGCGGTCGGCGTAGAGGAAGACTTCGTCTCGCTGGGCGAGGTCTTCCTTCGTGATCGCGGCCCCGAGGAAAGGCTCGCCGTCGACCTGCTCGGGGACCGGCAGGCCGGCGAGTTCGAGCACGGTGGGGCCGAAGTCGATGAAGCTGACGAAGCCGTCGGTGCGGGCGCCGTACTCGGCGTCGACGAGATGCTTGAAGTTCTCGGGGATGCGAACCACCAGCGGAACATGGACGCCGTTGTCGTAGAGGTAGCCCTTGCCGCGCGGCAGCACGCCACCGTGGTCGCCGAAGTAGAATACGAAAGTGTCCTCAAGCACGCCATCTTCCTCGAGCTTGGCCAGCGTGGCGCCGACGATCTCATCGATCTTGGTCATGCAGTCGAGGTAGTGCGCATGGGTGTAGCGGAAGATCTCCGTGTCCGGGTGGTAGTCGGCGAGCTTCACCTGGGCGGGATCGTGTTTCGTTTTGACCTCCTCGAAGGTCTGCCTGGAAAAATGCAGTCGCCCCTCGTGACTCGCCGTATGCGACTCCATGTGGAAGAACGGCTGCCCCTCGCTGCGATTGCGCCAGGTCGCCCGGTTCGACGACGCGTCCCAGGTGTCGGGCGTCTTGATCGCGTTGTAGTCTTCCTTCGAGTTGTTGGTCGCGTAGTAGCCGGCCTCGCGCAGGTACGCGCTCCACATCTTGAGGCCTTCAGGCAGCGGCGCCATCTCGTAGCGACGGTGAAACTGGGTGCCGATGCGCGGCGCGAGACAGCCGGTCGCCAGGGTGGTGCGGGCGACCGAGCAGACCGCCGCGTTGGAGAAGGCGTTGTCGAAGGTGAGGCCGTGGGCTGCCATGCCCTCGATATTCGGCGCCTTGGCCCCGCCCTCGAAGAAGTGCTGCAGGTAGTGGATCGAATTGTCCTCGGAGACGATGAACACGAAGTTGGGCTGGTCGTTGCCTCGGAGGCAGACTCCGGGCAGCAGGGTCGCGAGGATCAGCAACAGGAAAAGGCGGGAGGGGTGCATGAAGAAAAGATAGCCTAGGAGTCTGTCGGACTTTCAGCGAGGAAGAGTTTGCAGATCCTGTAGCCGAATTCGTGAGAATTTGGAAGCGTAGCCTGAGGGCCACCAGCTGTAGCCGACGCTCCCACGGTCTGACGACCGCGGCTACCCTTACCGATGATTCCTCCCCTAGAGAATGCCGTACAGGAGGGATGCAAAACGTCCTGCCCGGAATCCGGCGAGATCCGAGACAAAAAAAGAGGTCTCTCGCGAGACCTCTTTCGATGGTGATTTTGGATTCGTACTGAGATCAGCGTTTCTTCATGACCAGTCCGTAGATGAACAGGACGATGAGCGCGCCCACCACGGCTGTGATGACGCTCACGACGTTGAATCCGCCGGTCTGGCTTCCGATGTTGAGCAGCCCTGCGACGTAGCCCCCGACAAAGGCGCCGACAATCCCGAGGATGATCGTCATGACCATTCCTCCGGGAGCAGCTCCGGGCATGATGAATTTTGCAATGACACCGGCGACGAGTCCGAGAACGATCCAGATGATAATGTCCATGGCTAATGAATGACAAAAACCCCATTCAAAGACAAGCCTGAAAATAAGGTGGTGGCGAGGAGCGTGCTGACCGCCCTTGAAAGAGACGAGGTTTTGACTTTCGACGGTGCTTCCTGATGGTGGATCAATGACCGACCACGAGCTCAGACGCGTGCTCCTCGTGCGCGAGCTTGAGGAGGAGGGGACCTTTGTGGCTGCGGACAAGGCTCGGGAGGCCACTCGTCGGTCGATCCCGCCGCAGGAGGTTCCCGAGACGATCGATGCAGACGTTCTGGCCTTTCTCGAGCGGCGTTCGGAACTGCTATCGCGGTCGCTTCCGGCTTCCGCCCAAATGGACCAGAGTGGGAACCAACACTGGAAGACAGTCACTATGGTTGGCGTGGTCGTCGCGTTCCTGCTGGGGTTTCTCATCAACCGCCTCGGCGACGGCGGTAGCGGACTTTTCAATATCCTCGCCCCCGGGGTGTTCGGATTGCTGCTTTGGAATTTCGTCGTTTATCTATGGAGCGGAATCGGCCTCCTGAGGGGGCGAAAGGGCAACTGGCTCACCTCATGGCTTCGCGCTCGGAGATCAAAAGTCTCGTCCAAGGGCGACGTCGTCGAAGACGCACGCTCCCGAGCCGAGTCAGCGTTCCGCATCGCCAGATCACGGCCGGACGAAGCACGTGCCCGAGCCGTCGTCCATCTGTGTGCTGCGGTGGTCGGCATCGGCGTGATCGCGGCGCTGCTCCTTGGCGGTCTCACCAAGGACTACCGCGCGGTCTGGGAAACCACTTGGTTGACGGAGCCTCAGGTCGCAAAATTCTCCGAACTCGTCTACGGGATGGAACTGCCGTCCGACATGCGTCGCGATGCCACCGGCCGCGGAGACGGCGTGCCAGCCGGCCCCTGGATCGCGCGACTCCTGACCCTTGTCGCCCTTGGTGTCGTACTCCCCAGGCTCGGTTTTGCGCTGGTCACCTTTCTGCGTCTGAAAGAGGCGCGGATCGCTGGCATGGCCGGCATCGGTCTGCTCGGCTATGCCCAGCGCGCGATCCGGCTCGCCTCCGGGAAGCGGGAATCCGTCGCCGTGGTTCCTTACGGCAAACCGCTTTCGGCAGAGGTGAAAGCCTTTCTCGCCGACGTCTTCGTCGAGCGCTGGGGTGGCGGCGCCGAGCTGGTCGAGCTGTCACCCGTAGGCATGGGGGAGGAAAGCGAATACCCGAAGACCGGGGAGGACTTCGAGCGAACCGTCGCCGTCTTCTCCTTCGGATCGACCGCAGAAGCCGAGTCACACGGCGTGCTGCCCTCTCGGCTGGAGACGGCCGGTGCCGACGATCCGCTTTTCCTGCTGCTCGACGCCGGGCGCTTTCATGCCCAAGGCGCGGCGTTGCCCGAGTTCGACAAGAAGAGCGCCGAGCGTCTGCAGCTCTGGGATCACATCCTTTGGGGAGAGCGCCGCGTCATCGCACCGTTTGTGATCGATCGCCAGACTCCGCGCGATTTTGCAGCGATTCTCGCCAAGGCGGAAAAAGATGGTGACCTTGAGGGGCGTCTCGCCTGTCTAAGAGCGTAGAAGCCGTGCCCGAACCTCTCGAACATCCGGTCCCTGAGACCGTGACCCTGAGCCTGATCTCCCACACCAACGCGGGGAAGACGACGCTGAAACGCACCCTGCTCCGGCGCGACGTCGGCGAGATCGACGACCAGCCGCACGTCACCCAGAGCAACGACGCCGACGTCCTGGTCGAAGATGGAAAGCGTCGCCTTGTGCTCTGGGACACCCCGGGCTTCGGCGTCCTAAGCGACACGCTTCTCAGGCGACTTCGCAACTCGGACCGCCCTCTGATTTCCTTCCTTGCCGAGAAGTGGGACCGCATCGCCAACCGCTCGCTCTGGTCGAGCCAGATGGCCGTCCGCAACGTGCGGGAGGAATCCGATCTCGTCCTCTACCTGGTCGATCTCTGGCAGGAACCCGAGGAGCTCGACTTCCATGTCGGACAGGAAATGGAGCTCCTTCAGTGGCTCGGCAAGCCGGTCCTCGTTCTGCTCAACAAGACCGAGGCCGGGGCGGATCAGGAGAAATCGGCAGCCGCCGTCGAAGAGTGGCGCAAGCGTCTCGGTGTCGATCACCCGGTCGTGCGCGACGTCATGGAGCTCGACGCCTTCTCCCGCTGCTGGGTGCAGGAAGCCGATCTCATGGAGCGGCTGGTCGCGCACGTGCCTGCCGAGAAGAAGAAACCCGCCGAGGCGCTGGTTCGCGTCTGGAGAAACCGGAACCTCGACGTCTTCCGCCAATCGACCGAGGAGATCGGGCGCCTCGTCGCCGAGACGGTCCTCGATGGTGAGGAAATCCCGGGCAGTGGTGTCACCAAGCAGGCACTCGCCCAGCTACAATCCCTCTACGGGGCGATGGCCCGCAAGATGCTCGGACCGCTCGCCAAGTTCCTGCCCGGCACCAAATTCGAGGACACCGAATTCAACAAGGCGATCTACGCCGCCCGAGCCGAGCTTGAGATGCGAGCGGTGAATCGATTCGGAGAAATGATGGACCGCCTCATCGGGCTTCACCAGCTTTCGGGACAGGCGAGCAACGAGCTTCGCGAACTCGCGGAGTCTGACTTTGCCGTGCCGCCTCGCGAGGTGGAAGAAATCTCCGCGTTCGCGGTCGGCGCCGCCCTCGGGCTGGCGGGGGTCGGCATCGCCGCCGAGGTCGGTGCTCACGGTCTCGGGGGAGGCGCCATTTTCGCCGCACTCATGGCCGGACCCGGAGCCATGCTGCTCGCCAAGGGGTACAACCTCGCCCTCGGCAAAGACCGCAAGCTGCGGTGGGCCGAGGATCACGTGATCGGGCAATTTCACCAGATGCTCATCGCCTATCTTGCCGTTGCTCACTTCGGGCGAGGTCGCGGCGAATGGAAACCCGGCCACGCTCGCGCCGAAGGCGAAGCCCGCGAGCACTGGAGGGATGCGGTCACCCTCGTGATTTCCGAACGCTCCGAAGAGCTGCAGCAGCTTTGGAAGAACGGCGCCGCCGAAGAACCCGATTCTGTCGCCACCTACGAAGGCGCCGTCGAACTTGTCCGAGAATGCGCCGCCGCACTGCTTCGTCGTCTCCACCCGAGCAGCGACTGGGAATCCGCGAGCGCCGACCCCGAGTAGCAGCTCTCGCTGCCATCCATGGATTTCCCCGGCACCTCGGTCCACGCCCATGTCGGCAAGGCCTACGATCCCTTCGAGTGGTGGCACACACAGCGGCACGGCGCGGTCTTCCACGCCGTCATCAACTCCGAGTTCGGACGCCCCGGTGACTTCGACTCCGGCGGCGGTCGCGGTCATCAATCGACCGCCTTCTCCGTCGTCCTCGCCGGCGGAAGACTCCGTCACCACGGCGCAGTTGGCGCCACCGACGAGCTTTCGAAGAAAGTCGTCGAGAAGGCGGTCAGCGTCCCCGACCTGTTCGCCACGATTCTCGCTACCATGCAGGTCGATCCGCGGAAGAATCTCTACGATGGAGACCGACCCTTTCCCGTGACGGACGGTGGCAAGGTCGTCTCAGGTCTTCTTGCCTGGTATTTGGTCAGGCTAAGAGCCTGTCGGACTTTCACCGAGACCTTGAAGAGTTCGCAGACCCTGTAGCCGAATTCGTGAGAATTTGGGAGCGTAGCCTGAGGGCCACGAGCTTCAGCAGACGCTTCCACGGTCTGACGACCGCGGCCACCCTCACTGCCCCCCCCTAGGGGGCGCACTCAGTCCGACGAAAAGGGATTCAGAACAGGGGCTGGGCTTTGGGCAAAGTCGCGCTCATTGCGAGTGACGATGGTGAGGCTGTGACGCACCGCAGTGGCCGCGATCAGGCCGTCGAAGGCGGGAAGGGTGATGCCTTCCTGATCCAGTTGCCCTTGCATCTGTCCCCAAACATGCGCGACGGAGCGGTTCACGCTGAGGATGTTGCCACCCATCCGTTGGCATACCTGCGAAAGCCATTCACCGAGACGATCCCGTTTGGTTCCCTTTGGCAGTCGCTCAATCCCACGGCGGATCTCAGCGATGGTGATCACGCTCAAACGCAAGTCCGCCTGATGTTTCCTAAGCCACTCGGTGACAGCTGGATCAGGCCGTGGGCGGAGTGGCTCACAGAAGACATTGGTATCCACCAGATAAGCCATCCCTTAGAATTTCAGGGGCTCACGGGGCAAGTCCTTGGTTCGGGGCGGAATCTCCAAGTCGGAGGGAGGATTCAAGAGCACTTCACTCAATCCCTCGTTCTTCCCCTTCGGCAAGGGGCGCAGCACAATCTCCCCGTCCGCCACATAGACTTCGAAGTCATCTCCAGCGCATAGCTCCAGTTCATCCCGAACCGATTTCGGGATGACGATCTGACCTTTTGAAGCGAGTACTGAAGTCATGGTAGGAAAATCCTACTATCTGACAGGAGAAAATCAAGTCGTGTCGCTTCGAGACGACTCTGGATCCTGTCCCTGTGGTCATGTGGTCACTGCCCTCCTGAAGGAGACGGCCCTGGTGGCTGTCCCTGGAGACGGCCCTGGTGGCTGTCCCTGTGGCCGCCCTGTGGCCGCAACTCAAAAAGAAACATCTAGGCCCTTGCGTGGTCTCGAAAGATAAGGTGCTCATTCCGCTCGTGCAGGATCGAGACCAGATATTTTGACGTGATGAGAACGACCCATTGGCCATCCTGGTCCCTGGCGATCTCACCTCCCGATGGGAGTTGCACTTCTGGCGGTTCACGATCACTCCTGGATGGGTCAGGCTCTTTCTCTGTAAACCATTGCACCACAACCCAAGGCGAATGCTCCAGGCGGGTTTCAACCTGATACTCTGAAATCAGACGGGCCTGCAAGACTTCAAATTGAAGAGGTCCAACCGCCCCTAGCAGCGGAACTCGCTGAGCGCTTCCGTGAACATGGTACGCCTGGGCTACCCCTTCCTTCATTAACTGGTCCATTCCCGAACGGTAGCGTTTGATGTTGGCCGTATCGCTGTTGATGATGTAGGTCAGACACTCAGGCGCGAAGCGAGGCATTTTATCGTAAACAACCTTCGGGTCACTGGTCAGGGTGTCGCCGATGAGAAAGTCATAGTTCCCAACGAGGGCAAGGATGTCTCCGGCATAAGCCGTGTCGAGCGTGTCGCGATCCTGACCAAACAATTTCTGAGCATTGGCAAGCCTCACTTTTTTTCCTGAGCGCTGATCAATGACCTGCATGTCCCGCTCAAAGACCCCGGAAACAATCCGCACAAAAACCGCTCGGTCGCGGTGGCGTGGATTCATGTTTGCCTGAATCTTGAAAACAAATCCCGAGAAATTGTCGGTCGTCGGATCGACCATTTCCCCATCGCTTTTTCGACCGGCCGGAGGCGGCGCCATTTCCAGAAAGCTCTCTAGCATGTTCTGAACCCCGAAGTTGTTCATCGCACTGCCGAAATAAATGGGCATCTGCTTGCCAGCCAGAACCCGCTCAACGTCTAACGGCTCGGTGAGTCCGTCGAGTATTTCGACCTCCTGAGTCACCGTCTCGTAGAGTTCATCACTCAGAGCCTCGCGCACTTTGTCATCCTCGATACCAGCGACCTCGAGAGGTGCTTTGAAAGCACCGTGCGCGGTTTTCTCAAAAAGGTTCACTTCCCCTTTTTTCCGATCATAGACCCCGCGAAACCGAGGGCCATCCCCGAGCGGCCAGTTGACTGGAGCCGGAGCCAATTTCAGCACGGTTTCCAGCTCGTCGATCAATTCCAGCGGCGGTCGCGAAGGCCGGTCCATTTTGTTGATAAACACAAAAATGGGAACGCCTCGCCGGCGACAAACCTCGAACAATTTCAAAGTCTGCGCCTCGATTCCTTTACCAGCATCGATCACCATCACGGCAGCATCGACCGCCGAAAGTACCCGGTAGGTATCCTCGGAAAAGTCATGGTGGCCCGGAGTGTCGAGCAGATTGACGCAGTAGTCGTTGTATTCAAATTGAAGCACGGTCGAAGAAACCGAAATGCCCCGTTCTTTCTCCATCGTCATCCAGTCGCTCGAGGTGGACTGTTGTTCCTTTTTTGAAGTGACGCTCCCGGCCAGGCCGATCGCTCCCCCGTAGAGTAGGAGTTTTTCGGTAAGGGTCGTTTTCCCCGCATCCGGATGGGAAATGATCGCAAAAGTTCGCCGACGCGAGATCTCGTGAGCGGCGGCGGCCGGAACCGTGTTTGCAGGAGCTGAAAGGGAAGTGGTCAAAGGGAAAATCGGTAACTCCAAGTGATACAATGACAACCTTCCGGCCATCGTTGGCGACGCGCGGTTCGCCGGATCTGTCGGAAGCGTCCCTCATCGGGGGGAACCTGCAAGCCTCCATGATCGAGACCGGCCTGGTCGATCTTGTTGAAAGACCATCGACAGTCCTGCCACGCTAAAGATCATAGCGCTCTTCGTATGCCGGCAAGTCGCTGAACGCCACGCGACGGTGGAGACCCACCTTGCTGAACCGAATCTCACCAACCTCCAGAAGGCCGAGAAGATACTGCGGGAAACCCCGAGATGGGCTGCGGCCGCCTGAGCGGTAACTTCTCGTCGAGTGGGACCAGCACCACGGCACGACCTCCGCTGGCCAGATGAATGACACCCGCAAAGTGGCGGACTCGAGCGTTTTGCCTTGAAGGTGGAACTCAACGTCCCCGGCGAGTTATGGACGAAGCCCGCCCCTGGTCCTCGGCCAACGCCAGCGCGCCGGGACGTCACGCTCCACCTTAAGACAGGCACGGTCACCGGGGTCTCTTGAAATGCTCCCTCAGGCCAATGGCGCTCGGTCAAGCACTTGAAGTCACCTTCTAGTCAACTGTCATCGGAGCCCCAAAGGGGCGTCCCATCATAGCCTGGGGCAACGCCCCAGGAATCAGGGACAGTAGAA
>ENA-ORXT01004737-ORXT01004737.1-marine-metagenome-genome-assembly--contig:-NODE-4737-length-13857-cov-8.995356_pt1 | contig 13857 bp, 18 predicted proteins | sample MGYA00237868_ERZ511482 | MGnify/ENA metagenome assembly ERZ511482 | reverse complement strand
GAAGTGCGATAAAATTACTGTATGCGGCCGTTGCGCAGGCCCACCCCCCGCCCGCCCACCCCGCCACCCCCAACCGCGCCGCCGTCGCGTCGGCCGCCACAGGCGAAAAATCCACGCCCATCCGTGCACGCCGCCCTCTGCCTAACTCGCCCTCCTCCAAAAAGACGCGTCGGCTTCGTCCTTATTGTTGCAGTCCTTGCCGTCATGGCGTTCCTCCTCCGCTGCGACGGCGGCGGTAGCGGCGGCGGTAGGGGTGCCTTCCCGCCGCCGCCTCCATCCTCTGCTTTTGCGATGGCGCCTTCACCGGCGCCGACGCGGGCGGCGGTGCCCACGGCGGCGTCGACGCGGCGGAGACCCCGGTGAGCCGCATCTGGTCGGCGTCCGCCGCTACCGTGGCGTGGTTGGCGCGGATGCCGCTGCTACGCTCGGCGGCCGCCTTATCCGCCGAAGCGGGGTGGTCCACGTACACGTCGGCGTGGGGATCCGACGGCAACGCGAGCGGGGAGGAGGTGTACGTCGTCGCAGCGCTGGTTGTGACGTTTGCGCCTGACAGCGAAACGGGTGACCGGCGCCCCCGGCGGGGCCCCAAGAGCTCTCTTGGCGGCACGATCACGGGCGCGGGCGGTGGCGGCGGCGGCGGCCGGCTGACGTCGTGGCGGCGGTGCGGAGAGCAGACAACATGTTGACAAGCGGAAGGAACGAAAGCAATAGAGCAAGAAGAAAAGGAAAGAGACCAGTTGGAAAGCGAGATGAAGGAATCAAACCGACAAGAATGGCCGCCGCATACTCAAGGCCAGACGTCGACAGCAGCCCTACGCAAATTGTCCTCCAATACGTGCTCAAGGGCGGACAGCTCGCGACGCACCACGTCGGGCTCGCCAGCGTCAGCGCAACAGCTCGCAAAGCGCCATACCTGGCGCACCGCCTCAATAAGGGACACGCTTGACTGAAACGTCTCCGCCCTCGCATCCACCATCACGAGCTCCAATCCCCACGATTGGTCGACCCCCACACCAGACACACCAAGAGGCAGGTCGTGACTGCCGTGATACGCCAGCGCTTCCCGTCTATTGAGGAGGCGGGAAAGCACTGTGTCAGTCAAACAGCCCAGAAGACGGCGGGCCTCGGTCCTCGTCATATCAGGTGAGGGGGTCCAGAACGCAGGCGGCGTACGCCACTGTCCGCGTCCCTCTCCAAACTCAGACACTCTTCTTCCTGTTGCGGATGCACGTAACGCCGCCCCCCCCCCCGTACCACTCCCCCATTCCGACGGGTCCTCTGGGACCGCAAGTTCCACTAGCCCGGTGCAAATGGGCGAAGAACCCATCACCTTCCCCTAATAAATGTGGAAGCGGACGTGACGGACGTCGTACGCCACCCCGGCGTGCACCATATCTTGTCTCAAGACAAAGATGTCCCTGACCCCAAAATCCTCCGTGGTGACATTCAAACCGCCTTCCGGAAGCACCAAGCAATGGTGGCGGTGCATGAGGCGGTGCGAGCCAGCCGCCACTTCCAGACGGGAGTCCGGCTGCACAATAATTAGCGCCCCCGCGTTTGGGGCGCTCCTGCTCTCACGCCACGCGCTGCATGCGTCGGTATGTAGAGCTTGATGCGGCAGGGGAAGCACGAAGAGGATGTGCGTCAGCTTCTCCGCTGTGTAGGCCTTCCCCGTCACAGCCGATAGGAGGTCCACCAGCGCGCGCACACAACTGCGTAGCACATCTATTGCCGCCACGTCCACCGCCGTAAAGCATGGCGGCCGCGCGCCGTCGTCTGCAAGCGCATACGTCTTGAGGTGCCGCGCGGGAGCCGCGGATTGATTCTGGCTAACCCGAATGCGGGCATCCTCCTCCTCTACCGTCGCCGCGTTGAAGATGACGGGGAGGGCCGGATGTGACGCGGGCACGCGGCTAGCCGCTCCCGAGAGTGCAGAAGCCAGCGCTGGCGACAGACAAGCTCCCAACGTCATTCCGCCTGGCCCGCCGTAGCCAAGGGCAGCAGCAACCTGCTCGCAAGTGGCGGCGATGTTGAATCCCAGCTCGTCCGGCCCCCATGACGCCGTCGAAACCACCTCGGGAAATTCGGGTCCCTCCTCATGCGCCCGTCGGGCGGCGGCCCTCTGGGCTTTTGACCGCCGTCGCTGCGGCATCGGCAGGGAGAACAAATCCAGGGGTGGCGTCGGGGTAGATGAGGCCAGTTCGGTGGGGATTGGGTCGGAGTAGGTGGAGACCGGTCGTGGGGGATCCCGTGGGGGTGCAGTGGTGACAGAGTCGACGCTGTCGACACAGTCTCGCCCTCGTTGCCTGTCGGCGTGACAACGTCGGAAACAGCCGATGAGGTCCCCCTGAAATCCTTAAAACCGAACGGAAATAGAACCAAGCTGTGACATCTGTCTCGGCGGCGGAACGGAAACCAGTCAAGAGCACTATATATGGCGGCTACAGTACAGTTTTGATTGCGTTGACCGCCGTCGAGTCCCAGCTGGCGACAGCCTGTGTCGGCTCCACGCACAGCGGCCTCCGTTGCTCGGTCCCTCTGCCCCTCCCGCCTTCTGCCCCCACCGTGCTCTTTTGCACCACCATGGGGTCCCCTGGCCCTGTCTTTGGTGCGTGTACCTTTCCTCACCTCCCCCTCCGCTAGCACGCCCTCGGCAGGTACCGCGCCTGAGTACGGGTACACAAAAGACGCTTCTTAGCGTCGCCCTGGCTCCACGCCGATGCGCCTCGCGCCTCTCGGTGCGCGCTGGACACTGTGCCCTGTGCACTACGCTGTGCCTGACGAGTTTGTGCGGTGGAAGCGGGACGGACAAGAAGTCACTTCGCCTAACCGCCCCAGCCGCGCAACCACCTCCCACCATTTACCGCTTCTCCCGCCCAACAACGTCCCCCGCCCAACAAGTTTCCCACCAACGCCTGCCTCCTATCAACCTCGTCCGCCGTAGAGCATTCCTCGGTCGCCGCCTAACACCTTTCCCGCCGGCGCCTACCTCCTATAAACCTCAATCGCCGTCGAGTGTTCCTCAGTCGCCGCCTTACGCGTTTACTTCCGGCGCCGTCCTCCTATCAACATCGCTCGCCCTCGAGCGTATCTCGGTCGCCACCTAACGCTTGTTGCCGCCAAGAGCCGCTATGCTCCGCTCGCCTCTCGTCACCGAACTCCTCTCGCCGCCCCACTCTTCTTTTAGCCATTGTCTCCCGCCGCCAATCGTCTCCCGGCACCCGACGCCTCGCCCCGTCAAGCTCTTGTAATTTGGCGCCACCTAACGCCTGTTGCTCCACCACACCGCTCGCTGTCCAACGCGTCTCGCTGAAAATGGCTTCTGGCGCCCCACCGCCACTCGCTGCTCAACGTCCGCCTTGCTCAAGTAATCCGCTCTCCCAGATACTCCCCGCTCCCAAGTGCTCCGCGCGCCAGACCACTACCTTGGTTCAACCGCTTCCCTCGTTCGACCACATCGCCCGAGGAGACACTGCCCGTGCCCATTACTTCGCCCCACTCACCTTATCTCGAAGCCCACTGCTTCTCCGCGCCCTGGCCGCGCAAGTCTTAGCGCTGCCGCGGGAGTGGCTTAACTAAATGTGTGCCGCTGCCACACGCCTCCCGCCTATGAACACCTCTCCCACTGGAAAGACTCTTGCCTCCCAAATGCCTGTCGCCGTCAGAGGCATGTCGCTGCCCGAAGCGTGCAGCTGCGCGACTCGTCTCGGCGTCATACCCCTCGCCGACCGGCCACTCTCTCTACCCATCCACAGCGTCTGCGCAACCGCTCCTTTCGCCGCTCCACTCCCGCTGCAGAGCTGCTGTACACACCCGCACACTGACCCTTCCCAATCACTCGTCTCCGCCAACCCATCCATCCGCTGAATAACTCGCCCGGGTCAACAACTTTCTCTGCCCAATATCTCTCACTGCCCAATGGCTCTTATGACCCGACGCCTCTCACCGCGCGAGGCCACAAGAAGCCAAACCACTCTGCGCGCCCAGCCACTCTCATAGACCAGCCGCCCGCACCATCCTCCGACAGGCTACACTCAGCGCCGCTCACCGCCCCATGCCACCCGCCACCCTACGCCTCTCACAAACCAAAGCCACCCCTGGTCCAGACCGTCTCGACGTAAAGCACCTCTCGACCAAACCAGCGTATTGTCGCTCAACGCTTGCAGCTACCAAAAAAGACTCGAAGCAAATAGCAGCTCACTCGCTGGCTACCGACCTAACTCAGGCACGCATTAGGCCCAAGAACTCCCCGCACCAAACCGACCACTGCCTCCGCCCACCGACTCCCTCCACCCACCCACTCCCTCCGCCCACCCACTCCCTTCACCCACCCATTCCCTCCGCCCAACCTCTCCACACGCCCAACCACTCCCCCCGCCCAACCACTCCCCCTGGCCAACTATTCCCCGTGTCCCACCACTTCCGACGTCCCACCACTGCCGCCCGAGCACTCTACGTGACCAGAATCCCCCTGCTCAACAACTCCCAGTGCCCAAGCTCCGCCGCAGGCCCGACCGCTCGCGGCGCTCACCCACTTGCGTCGGCCAACCTTTCCCCTCCGCCAACCACTGTTAAGACACTTGGCACTGGCTGTCGTGGGCCGGCGGCGTGTGCGCACCTGGACGGTACGTGGAGAGGCCGCCTCCATTGTACCTGCAGGTTGCGCCTCAGACTAACCCCTTCGTGCGTCCATTGTCGAGAACGTGCATATTTGGGCTGCCCGTCGCGTCTTAGCGATGTGGGAGGGGACTTTGGAGAAAGATGAGCTAGTAGAGGCGGGCGTGCCGCGTCTGCGCGTGTGCAAGGACGTTCTGCGGGCTGAGTGGGACAACCTGGGTAGAACGGCGCTGCCGCTGACCGGCGCGGTCGTAAATAGACCGGTGTTGGGCACACAACGGACATCGGCGTCGTGCGACTCTACTGCTTCTACGCTGTTTTCCTGTACGCCTGTATCGTCTTGCTGAATTCATCTCCTTCACCGTTTTCTCGGTATGGACGGCGATCCCATAGATGTCGAGTCGTAGAGTGAGCGCTCTCCATCTGCATCTTCAGCCACTGATCTCAGGCCCGTGCGGGCGCGCAACGTCTCTCAAAGCCCGTCACGGAAGGCCCAGCGCCGCCCGACGACATCGTGGCAGCCAGGCATGGGGCACGGCTCTTCGTCCAGCTCGTCTGCAGCTGCCACTGCTAAGCCGCGCGCCTCGTCGGGCGTCTCCTTGGCTGCCGCCGGCTCAGCGGTGGCTGCCGCCGTTGGCTGGGACAAGGGAAATCTCCTTTCGGCGAGCTCGTTGGCGGCCGGCGGCTTGTCGGCGGCTGCCGACGTGGGGAGCCGTGGGAGCTCGCGCCCGTCGACTGGCCTGTCGGCGACTGTCACAGGGCACGGACTTGCGTCGATTCCCGGCTCGTTGGCGGGCGACGGCTGGTCGGCGGCTGCCAACTTAGGGAGCGGCGGGAGAATCCGCCCGTCGACCGGCCTATAGGCGATTGCTGACGGGCGGGGACTTGCGTCGATCCCCGGCTCGTTGGCGGGCGACGGCTTGTCGGCGGCTGCCAACTTAGGGAGCGGCGGGAGAATCCGCCCGTCGACCGGCCTGTCGGCGGCTGCTGCCAGGCAGGGACTTGCGTCGCTTACTGGCTCGTTGGCGGGCGGCGGCTTGTCGTCGGCTGCTAACGTGGGAGCCGGCGGGAGCAGCCGCCTGTTTGTAGACGCGTTGGAAGTAGGCAGCTCTGCTGCTGCTGCCGTCTCGGCGGAGGGGGGGAGCAATCGCCCGTCGGCCAGCACGTTGGCGGCCGGTTGCGCGCTGTCTGATGGTAGGGTGGGCCTAGCGGCAGCCGTGGAAGCACCTTACCTCCAGTCGGTCGAAGGCAGAGGCGGCAGCCCATCTCCAGTTTTGGGGACAGTCTCCGGTCGAGGGCCGCGAAGCAAGGCTGTCGTGAAGCTGCGCGCCAACACGACCACGCCCGCCAATGTTCTGCGCCTGCTGGAAAGGTGGGACGCGATGCCTGCTCGGGAGCGGGAGCGGGTCTGGCGGCGAGTTGGGAAACGGCGACGTACGCACCGGGCACGCTTCCCGGATGGGACCTGGAGTGCTCTGGTCGGCCACCAAAGCCCCTTCAAGGGCCGTCATCGTCATAAAGGTACTTCTACAGACAAGTGCGGCGACAGCTCACGCGGCCGCGAGGTTGTCGGCATCGCCGGTGATGGAGGTGGTGGAGGCGCCGCCGACGGCGGCGCCGGTCGGGCCGACCCAGATGGCGTTGCCGCTGGAGGCGGTCGCGGTCAAGGCGGTGATGGTGTCCGGGGAGGTGGCACCTTTGCTGCAGGTGATGCTCTTTGTGGCGATGGTGGACCGTGTGATGATGGCCATGTGGCCGGCGGAGGCGCCGATGGTAGAGCTTGTGGTGCCGCCGACCATAGTTGCGGCCGTAGCGGCGTTGGCTGCGGCGTCGGCTCCGCCGACGGTGTCGCCGGTGGTGCCGATGAATATAGCGCAGCGGGTGTTCGTGTTGACGCCGGCGGCGCTGGCAGCGCTTTTCCGGGTCGTACGGATCGTCGTGTCATTTATCGAGTTAGTGACCATGCCGCTGGAGAACAATTTTTGCGCTGGTGGGGGCAGCTGCGATGATGCCAACGGTGGCGGCTGTTGAGATGTTAGCGCCGGTGTTGGCGCTGGCAGCGGAGGTAGTGGCCTCTCCTGTCGTCTTCATTGCCGTGGATGCGGTGGCGGCTGGGCCAGGTGTGACGGCCGTGCCTCTGAGAGCGCAGGCTCCGTCGTTCAATGTGCCCGCAGTCCGCTGCCGGTACGAAGGGCGCAGTTACCGACGCGATTACCTGCACAGACGACTGCGCACAGCTTGGCGGTCACGTGCGGGGAGCTGTCCGAGTGGCAAAGTGTGCCATAACCGACCCTGCTGCCTGACTCCGCGCTGTCGGCACCAGTGCTCAGGCCGAGGCCTTGGCATGCACGAGTGCTCGAGCGATGACCAGCGCCGCATCCGTGGCCGACGCGGAACGTCGGGCCGCTGACGCCGCGCGAGATGTACGCGATGTTGATTTCGACGTCGCTGGACCCTCGGCGGCCGATGTCGACCGGTGATGGTCTCGCGGCAACAAAGGTGCCGATCATCTCATTGTCGGACCGGAAGGCATCTATGTCGGCATGACCTGCGGCCCGTGCGCCTCGCCACGAGCAGGTGTAGCGAAGAGAGATGACGAGCATCTTGGCAAGAGAAGGACCGGTGCCAGTGTGCCGTTTGACCAAATGTACCGCTCAGAGCCGGACGTGTTCACGAACATGATCGTATTCATCTACGACGGGGTCTATCGCGAGGTTCCTACAAGGGCGGTAAATTCTGCTGTCGAGGACCTGTTTTATTCGGTTTTCAGCGCGAGAGGCCGCGTGAAAAACTCCGTACGGCCGGCCATGAGCGCTCGTTGCAAGGTAGGGCGGGCGGATTACCGGTTGCAGCTCTTTCTTCAGGGTTTGCACGAGTTTCTCCTGAAGCACGCAGATCTCCTCGTCCCGCGTGGAGCTTCGTTCCGCCCACACTCGGCTGGAGCAGGGTGGGGAAGGGCTGTCGCTAAGACGCGGCGGGAACAAGACAAGCTACTTGCCAAGTACCCAGGGCGGCACGCGTTGCTCATCGCGATAAGCTCTCACTGGGCTCAAGGGGAAGAGGCGTCGGCCGAGTGCAATTGTCGCACAAGGCAGCGAACGCTGGTTGCAGATGTTACGGCCTTCATTCGAAGGCACATGCGTCCGCCTCATCCCATCGGCAAGATGCGCACGCAGGCGGAGAGGGCACTGGCGGCAAGGGTGGAGAAGGTGGAGGCCAACGGCGGATTCACCGCCCTGCCTCTCGCCAAGTTGGAAGAGATGTGCAGGACAGTGGGTGAACTGTCACAGCTTCCCCGGTGTCACACAGAGCGCCGGAAACGACGCTTGAGATATGCTGCAGCAGTCGCGGCGTTGCATAATGGGCGTCGTGAGCGGGCGGCGGCCAAGCAGGCGGTCTGTGGAGACGACGACGCCGCGGACTCGGACTGAGTTCCTGTTCAGTTGTCACCGTGTCGGTTGCGGTGGCACCGTCCCTAAGCTCCCGCCGCTGTAGTGTTACAGCGGCCCCATCCACAGCATGCCGCATCCCGCATGCAATGTACTATTTATTGTCTTTCTGTGTTCGAGACGCCGACACGACGCGCGCCCCGCTGCCGTTGCCGCCGCGCTCTATCACCGCCACGCACGACACCACGTCCATGTGGCCATCCAGCTGAGCCAGACGTGACCGGTCGTCCTCCACTAGCACAGAAAGACCATTCTTCACGTCGGAAGCAGTGACGAGCAGATTAACGTCGCTTATGCTCACAACTGGGCACACGAAATGGGCTCCACAGGCACGCGCCAGCACACGGCGCTCGAGCGGCGGCTCCAAGCGAGACGACTCGTCCAGCACCACCGACGGCGCGCTAACAAAGGATCGCGTAGTGCTTCTGAGATGGCCCCTCCGTCGGTCGACCGTTCCGGCGTCATTGTCATCCCGCCATCGCTCCGCCAGCTCAAAGGCCGCCGGGCGCATCCTCATGGTTAATGTCAACGGCCTGAGGGTGACCGCACCTTCCACAACCGTGGCCACGCGGTCCAGAACGGCCAAGCCCGCCCGGCGCACGTCCGCTCGATACAGGCTGCATGCGCCGTCGTACGTTTTTACGCGCCACGCAATGTAGTCCATGTAAAAGAGCAGCGAGCGCAACTCCTCTCTGCCTCCGGCGCCATCGCCAGCGCCGCACAGCAAGTGGGGGAGAGCATACTCGATGTATCCGTCTGGTTGTAGCTTCCACAGCGGCCGCTCCACCACGGCACTGGACACAAGATCATCGCGTGAAATGTCCCCGTCACGAGGAGGAGTGCCACCCCCCCCTTCCCCCGCCACCGCCCCGCTGCCGCCGGCAGCGCGGGCCCACCCGCTCCGCCGCCGACGACCACGAGGGGGTACCGCCACCCTCCCGTTGCCATCGCCGCCGCCCGGCCGCCGCCGGTACACGCCGTCCCGCGCGGCGCGGCGGCAATGGCGGGCGCGGCGGCAATGGCGGGCGCGGCAGCGTCGAGGGAGCACCTGACGCGGGGGAGGCCGCGCGCGCGCCACACACTGCGGCGGCGGGTGCGGGGATGGGGGCGTCGGGGGGGGGGGGGGGGGCTGCTGCCGCCGCCGCCGGGGCGGCGGCGTCGCTGACCAACGGTCGCTGACGGTTCCCACCGGTACGGCGGCGTTCGTCCCCCTCCCATCCCCACGCCCGCGTCACTCACCTCTCCCCGGCACACTGCGTACACCGTCGGTGACACACGAGTCGTTCAGGGCGGAATCTCACTCAGCCGCTTAAGCATCATGAGCCGCCACCAGAGCCGATGAAACAGTGATTTTGTAACGGAAGCTGATGCACCGAGGTTCAGTTTTTGTGAGAAGCACAATACAGTGTGAAAGCATTTCTATCGGCACCCCAAATAGCAATCTTCAGAGGCCTCGTAGTGACCATTTACATTACAGCACTTCCATGCCAACGCGTGGTGGATTTCGGTACTACTGATTAAGAGCCGAAGTTCTCGCGGGCCGTCGTCGTCCGACTCGGAAAAACCACGAGGGAAGGAGACGGCCGCGGGTGACGACCGCCATCTCCACCAACCCATGCGCGATCGCGTCGCCAAGACGACGCGGTACAAGCAGTCACACAGGACGTCTCAGCGTCAACGTCCGGCCAACGAAAGAGCCAACGCCCGCAAACGACATACCACCATCCCTTCGCCTCCTCAAAACGGCGGTCAATGCACCCCCTGTGCCACTTGCCACCCCTCTAACTTGCAGAATACCAGCGCAGGGTCACGACGGAAAGCAGCCAGAGAAACAATGGAGGAGTAGAACAACGCCGTCAAGAAAGACAAGTCAAAACGCAGTTCGCCGAGAGAAAGGGCATCACGTCAAGATCTGGGCGCCACCATTGAAGCGCAAGGAGAAGACATCCAGATACCCCCACCATGCCAGATGCCTCAAGCACGGCGGCGGCGCTGACCCCGCGCGCGACGCACGGCAGACGCGGCGGTGGCCACGCCACGTCGCGGCACGCGCCGGCGGCGGCCACGCGACGGAGCCGCAGACGGCACCAGACTGGCGCCAGCGGGCGCGGCCGACCGCACCGCGGCCGTGCGGGGGGGGCGGGGGGGAGAGATGCGGCCGCGGCTGTTGCCGCCTGCGAAGGGGGAGGGGGATGACTGTGGCATCCGCCACGGCGGGGGGTGGTGCCGTGCGACCTCCGGTCGGCTCGACCGAGGGGGCGGTGTCAATGCCTTGCTTGTCTGTCGTTCTATGCCCGTTCGCACCACGGCTCGGTTCCGTGGGCACGGAAGCGCGCCGTGCCCATCGCTCGGCTGTGCTCTCGTCGGGTGCTACAAGAGCGCAGCTGAGTGCCCTGCAGCGCGCGGCCCTGCGTTGGGCGATCGCCACCGCTCGACGGTCGTGGACGACGACCACCTCTCAACGGCACTGAACGACCTCTGATCAAAATGCGCCCGTTTGCGCGTACTGGTGCGCCGCGCCAGCCACCGTCTCTGGTCCCCGGGCCGCCACCCGCCGGCCAAAGCCGCCGACCGAGCATGGACGTCACCCCCCTCCCGGCCGCACCATCACCCGCCCCGCCCGAGCGCCCCGCCGCGCCGCGGTGCTGGGCCAGCGCGCGCACGCGGCGGGCGCAGACGACGGCGGCCGCCGCGTATCGCCCAAACGACGATGGCAGAGGCACTAGAGACGCGGCCACCGCCATCACCGTTGCTGTGGCCACGGCCGACGGGCCAACGGCCGGCCAGCTGGGGCCGGGAGGAGGGCACACACGAGAAGGCGTGTGCGACGATACAGCCACGGCGGTGGTGGCGTCCACGCTGCGTCGTTGTTGGTGACGCGGCGGCGGTCGGCGTGCCGCTGCGGTGCGGGCGTCGCCACTCGCCTGCCATGTTGCGAGGGGCGACGTTGGCCAAAACGCGGGCAGCGGTGGGTCCGTCGTGACCGGGGGGGGACGACGGATCGCTACAGCTCTCGGCGGGACGGCAACCCCCGCAGCGTCGCTGCATGCCTCTGCCGCCTCTGCGAGCGGAGTCACTCTCTCATATCTTCTTGGGGCGCCACCCGTTGCCTCCAACGACGCTGGCAGGCGGGCCCGCAACGGAGCTTGCAGTAGAGATGAGGGAAAGCGTGCCGAGGCGGCGAGGAGCGTAAGCAGATGGCGTCACAGTCCGCCACCCGCACCGCCTCTTGGGAGCTCGCGAGCAGCCACGCCGCCGCCTCAGGTCGGCCGAGGTGGGTCGCGGCGCCGTCGCCGTCGGGGTGCACCCGTGGCCGGCGCCGGCGCCGGCGCCGCTACCACCAAGTCCCCTTCCCTGTCGTGAAGAGCCGCGCCCATGCCGGTGGTTGCGAACGCCGCCAACCATACGGGCGGCCGCTGCGCGGCGGCGCGCGGCCACCGCGGGCCCCGCCGGCGCCCGGCGGTGACGCCGCCCCCCACAAGCCCCTCTCGTACGGGCCGAGGCTCAAGACAAGAAGCCAACAGCGGCAGCAGACGGCGGCGTTGCCGGCACACGGCGTACACGGCCGACAAAGTGCGAGGGGCCACCACCTGGAGAGCGGTGGCGAGGGCGGGATGCTTCCCGCCAGTGCCGTCTGTGGGACCGGGGTAAGAGCAGCGCCAACAACGTCCGCATCGAGCCGCTTCCGAACTATTGAAGAGCGCCACGTAAGCAAACGTGTAGTTGTTTGATTGGGTGTCGAACTGGCGTCGAGCCTTTCCGAACTGATGCTGACAGCGGCCATGTACTTGTCAAAAAAAGGGTAGGCTACATCATTTTTATATGCGGAAATGAGAACGCGTGCTGATGGTTGTGGCCTTCCGAACTCAACCGTCCCAGACGCCCCAGTTGACTCTGCCGCGCCCGTCGCGTGTCGATGGGCAATCGCAGCTGTGTGCATGGGCGATCGTAGCCCGATCGTTGCGAAAAACTGTGACACGAAGCCTATTGGGAACAGAATCTGGCCTAAATTTGCGGTCATGGAGGCGATCGTCACTTGAATAGATGCCAGTTTCATGATCACCACGTGTCTTAGTGCCAATCCTGTGCAACGCGGTGGTCAGAACGGTGACACGTTTGACCTGATTTGATCTCGGAAGCGCAGGCACGGACTACGTTGTCAGGCGGAGCGCGAAGCTCGGCCGGAGCGACGTACCACGGCTTGAAAAGCCACTCAGGGCAGGGCACGTGCAGCGCCGATGACGGTGTCGGCGGCCCCACAGCCGAGCTGATTTGGAACCAGGTCCCGGCCGTGACGTCCCTCCCCGCCAAAAGCGAACGTGGGGGCCTGTGGCACGCACTCACACTGGATGCACTCGCACTGGGGTGGCGGCAACCGCGGTCGCTCCGACGCTTGGAACGCAGCGAGCACAACCTGAGGGATGCTGACGGAGTCCCGGAGCTCGGGACGAGCGACATTGGGTGTATCTATCACCGCGGCCTTATCAGGGCCGAGCATCGGTGCATGCACTGGCACGCCCTGCAAGTCGTCCGCCCAGGTGAGGATCCCTCCCACGCTCACCGCTTCTCTGTAATCGCCATGGACGAAGCGGCCTCGGCCGCCCGCGCGGCCGCGCTCGAGCGTGCCCGGGCCGCGGCACGCGAGGGGGCCCGTCGTCTCCCGGCCATCCTGGCCCAGCAGGCCAAGGCGGCAAAGCACCGTCGCCGATTGGCGGAGGCGATTCGTATGGGCATGGCGGCGGCCTCGGAAGAGGCCGACTATGACGCGCCGAACGAGGCCTCGGGCAGCAGCTCCATGACGGAACCGACGGCCTCCGACCAGGCCCAAAGCTTCTCTGACATCAAGTGCAAGCACGGCTTGCCGACGGTGGAGGAGGTCTTCCTCTACGCTCCAGGAACGCCAGAAGTGAGCAGCGTCGGGGCAGCCAACGACAAAGTTGCGCTAGGGTCCAAGTGCAAGGAGTTTGAAGGCCTTTCAAGTGCCGGCCTGGAGTTTTGGGACGGCGCCTCACCGGAGAGTCGTGGTGGGAGCGGCGGCATGGCCTCGAACCAGGCCAGCGTGGCCGTCAAGCGCAGTGCCGACGGTGACGCCGCCGCTCCCAAGCGCAAAGCTCACAAGACGGTCAAGGTTTAGAAGAACGTGGCCTGGGACAAAGCCAAAAGGGACTCCCAAGCTGCTCTGCGCCAAGATACGGGCCTTTTCCAGGCCTGTGGAGGGTGTCCATGCCGGGCCGCATGCCTCACATTGTGTTCCTTTTCTTCGTGTGTGCTGGGTGCGGAAGAGGCGGTAGGCGGGTGAGAAACGAGCGGTGGGGCGAGTAACGTGTCTGCAGTGAATGTGATCTTCCACCCTACAGTTTTTTTTGTGGTCCGAAGATGTTGTAATATGATTGTCGCAGTGCGCACGCATGAGCTGAGCAAAACAGTTTCTTGCATGCGCTCTCTCGTATCTCCTGGGGTGAAGGGAAATAAGACAGAGGGCCCCGAGCGAGGGGGAGCAAACAGGTCTTTGATGCGGCTATAGCTGTACCAGACGAAGCACGGAGAGGCGAGAGACGACGTAGCCCCGAGGGATTTGTCTGGATGGACACAGGCACTTTGCTGTGACTGAAGTGGGCATTGAAGTAAGGCGGCCGACGGCGTGAGAACACCCGAATACGGCGCACGGTCCAGTAATCGAGGTGCCACAACTGTGTCGTCGGTGGTGGGGCCACATGGACCGCTGCGATCGGTTGACGAGATCACACACCATCAAGAGAGAGACGTATCGCGGCTGCGGTCCGTCGCAAAG
>ENA-ORXT01004736-ORXT01004736.1-marine-metagenome-genome-assembly--contig:-NODE-4736-length-13857-cov-17.374311_pt1 | contig 13857 bp, 6 predicted proteins | sample MGYA00237868_ERZ511482 | MGnify/ENA metagenome assembly ERZ511482 | reverse complement strand
CTCCTGCTTTCAAGAAAAAAACTAAGAACAAAATAGACTAGTCTAAATCTTAGCGTTTATTTATTTCCCGTTCCTAAGCATAAGCGTACCAAAGACTAAAGACCAATAGCTAAAGTCCAGATTAAGTTTTAAGATTTTTCTCAATCCCGTCTTCTATGCCAATTACAAAAGAATTATTTGGAACACTTCCTAACGGAACAAAAATTGACCGATATATTTTAAAAAACAACAATGGGATGGAGGTCCAAATTAGCAACTATGGAGCAACTGTGACTTCTATAAAAACACCCAATAAAGAAGGATTATTTGAACAAGTAATTTTAGGTTTTGATACCTTAGAAGGCTATTTGCAAGAGCAACCCTTTTTAGGATGTGTGGTCGGTCGCTATGCTAACCGAATCGCTAAAGGCCAATTTTCTATCAATGGCACTTCCTATCAACTAGCAACCAACGACGCTCCAAATCATTTACATGGAGGCATTCAAAATTTTAGTAAGGTAGTTTGGGCTGCCGAATCAACTAGTACGAAACGCTCGACCAGTCTCCATCTGAAATATTTTAGCATAAACGGAGAAGAAGGTTTCCCCGGTAATTTAGCTTGCGAGATTGTTTATACCTTAACGGATAATGATGCCCTACAAATAGACTATTCCGCTACTACGGACCAAGCCACAGTCGTTAATTTAACCAATCACTGTTATTTTAATTTAAAAGATGGAGGGAAAAGTCCTGTTTTGGATCACGAATTAAGGTTATTTGCAAATTATTTCACCCCTGTAGATAAAACGTGCATCCCTCTTGGTACTTTGCAATCTGTTAAAAAAACGCCTTTTGATTTCTCTAATTGGAAAAAATTAGGCGAGCAAATCAGTACGAAAGACAAACAAATTCAAATCGGCAATGGCTATGATCATAATTTTGTTATCAATGAAAGTAATCATGACTTAACAATTGCGGCTAAACTGTACGATAGGCATAGTGGTCGAGTAATGACCGTACATACAACCAAACCGGGTATTCAATTATATACAGCTAATTGGTTAGATGGTACACTTAAAGGCCATCAAGGCATTTCTTATTCTAGAAGATGTGCCGTCTGTTTAGAAACACAGTATTTCCCTGACAGCCCTAATCAGCCTACTTTTCCGTCTGCTTTATTGTTACCTGAAGAAACATATAAGACCCAAACTGTATATCAATTTTCAGTGAAGAAATAAGTTTGTCTTTATCCTGTAACAATTCTACTACTTTTATATTTGTTTAATCAACTTTTTGTAAGTAGTTTAGCGATTGTATCTTTTACAGATTATTATGAGAAACGATGTTGACTGTTTTGTATAGACTATTTTTGCAATTTTAAAATAGACTTGTTACCCTTTAAGAAATGCCTATATGAAATAGCTATTTTTTTGTTAGTTTTCTTTAAAAAATCACTGAATAATCATTTTATTGAGTTATTTTTTAGAGGAAAATAACAGAAAAAGAGCATTTCAGATAGGTGTTTCTTAAAGGGTAACAAGTCTAATAATAAGTCAATCATCAGCTCATCCCTAATAGAACGGTCAGAAGTTAGGCTTATCATGTATTTGACAAAGTTACATTGCCTATTTTGTTAGGAACGAAGGAAAATAAAATGAATATTTTATTTTTAAAAAGTCAATCCCCATAAAGGTTTGAGTACTATAAAAATGTAAAGTTATTTTATTTCCGTTCCTTAGCTAAGGCAGTCTGACAACGAAGGAAGCGTTCTCCTTTCTGACTTCTCATTAGACACTACACTTAACGATATTTAGAAACGTACAATTAATGAAAATAAAATTTTGCGGAGCAGCACAGGAGGTGACAGGTAGCGCCCACCTAATTACTTTAGACAGTGGTTACAAAATCTTACTAGATTGTGGTTTATACCAAGGTAATCGAGAAGGAATGAAAAAATTCAATGAGGAATTTTTATTTGATCCAGCAGATGTGGATTGCCTTATTTTATCTCATGCACACATCGACCATAGCGGTAGAATACCAAAATTAGTTAAGGATGGGTTTAAGGGAGAAATTCATTGTACCCATGCAACTAGAAGTTTGTGTGCCATTATGCTTTTGGACAGTGCCAAAATTCAAGAAAGAGATGCAGAGTATTATAATAAGCGACTCAAAGCAAAAAAGGCTAAAGCTAAGAAAAAAGGCAAACCTAAAATAAAAAAAGAACTAAGAACGCCACTCTACACTAGTGAACATGCAAAGGAAGCTATGAATCATTTTATTAGTTATCCTTATGACCGAAGAATTGCTATTAAGAATGGTGTAGAAGTTCTATTTAGGGATGCAGGGCATATTCTTGGTAGTGCTAGTGTTTCCTTGAAAATCACGGAAAATGGAGAAACTAAATTAATAGGTTTTACAGGAGATATAGGTAGACCCAATCGCCCCATCTTACGAGATCCTTTACGAATGCCAAAGGTAGATTACCTAATTTGTGAATCCACTTACGGCGATAAAGATCATGGTGCTAAACCAGGAGAAGATTCAAAATTTCTCAATATTATTAAGCATACTTGTCTCAAGAAGAAAGGAAAACTAATTATTCCTGCTTTTAGTATTGGTCGTACACAAGAGATAGTGTATATGTTGGACCAAATGGAAAGTGCAGGGGTTTTGCCTAAAATTCCTGTTTATGTAGATAGTCCATTAGCGGTTAATGCAACCACTGTTTTTGGGGCGCATCCAGAATGCTATGATGACAATTTACAGGAATACATGCTGACGGATGATAATCCATTTGGATTTAATGATTTGACTTATGTAAAGGACGTAGCTGTTTCTAAACAATTGAATTTCTCGCAAGAGCCTTGTATTATCATTAGTTCTTCGGGTATGATGAATGCAGGTAGAGTACGCCATCACCTTGCTAATAGTATTGACAACAAGAAAAATACTTTTCTAATTGTAGGCTATTGTGCTCCTCAAACTCCGGGTGGTATGTTACGAGCAGGTGTAGAAAAAATTAAATTGTATGGGGAATGGAAACCCGTGGAGGCAGATATAGAAATCATGGAATCTTTTTCTGCTCATGCGGACAGAGGGGAAATTATTGACTTTATTAGTCATCAAAAGGAAGGTTTGCAACGTTTATTTTTAGTGCATGGGGTAAAGGACAAGCAAGATAGTTTTAAAGGAACTTTAGCTGAAAATGGATTTAATCAGGTGGAAATTCCTGCTCTTGGGGATGAATTTGAATTGTAGATCTATTTAGAAGTGAGAATAGAGAGCAGAGAATAGAGAGCAGAGAATAGAGAATAGAGATTTGGGACGTATTCCTAGACGCTAACTAATACGTCATATATGCGTCTAGGAATGCGTCCCAAATCTCACTTCTCTACTCTCGCTTCTCTATTCTAAATAGTTTATTTAAATAACTGATACACTAATAAACTACTCAAATACGCCAATCCTGTCATAAAAAAGAATTGAATAATTGGCCATTTCCAGCTATTCGTTTCCCTTTTGACCACCGCAAGCGTACTCATACACATCATAGCGAACACGTAAAATATAAGTAAGGAAAGCGAAGTAGCAAAAGTGTATATAGGTTGACCAGTTATTGGATCTTTTTCTCTCGCCATTCTATCCCGTATAGACCCTTCATCATCAATACTACCAATGCTATAAATTGTAGCCATCGTACCAATAAATACCTCTCTAGCAGCAAAAGAAGTAATCAAGGCAATTCCTATTTTCCAATCAAAACCTAAAGGTCGAATGGCAGGTTCTATAAATTTGCCTAAATGACCTGCATAAGAAGCTTCTATTTTATTAGCAGCAATTAAGTCCTCTGTTTGAAGGTCTGTCAGATTTTTCTGCTGCGCTATTGTTATTGCTTGTGTTTCCGCCAATTCCATCTTATTACTAGGTCCATAAGAAGCTAATACCCATAGTACAATAGACACTAATAAAATAATTCGCCCTGCTTCAATCGTAAAAGTCTTCACTTTTTCCCACACATTTAGCAACACATTTTTGAAAACAGGCATTCGATATTCTGGCATTTCCAGCATTAAAAAACTTCGCTCTTCAGAATGAAGGAGTTGTTTTAAAATATAAGCGGAAATCAACGCTGCTATAATACCTAATAAATATAAACCCATAAAAGCCAAACCTTGCGCATTAAATATACCCCAAGTAGCAGTCACGGGTACGACAAAACCTATTAAAACAGTATAGACAGGTATCCGAGCGGAACAACTTATAAATGGCGTGACCATAATACTAATCAACCGCTCTTTCCAGTTACTAATCGTACGAGTAGACATCACCGCAGGAATAGCACAAGCTGCACCTGATATCAAAGCAACAATACTTCTGCCATTTAAACCAAACTTCTGCATTATATTATCAAACATAAACACCGCTCTAGCCATATAACCGACCTCTTCTAGCAAGGAAATCAATAAAAATAAAATAGCTATCTGAGGAATAAAAATAAGTATCCCTCCCAGTCCAGCAATAATTCCGTCCGTCAATAAATCTCTAAACCAACTTTCGGGGAGCGTCCCTTTTATCAAATCTCCTACACCTGCAAATCCAGCATCAATCAAATCCATGGGATACTCCGACCAGGAATAAATTGCTTGAAACACTAACAACATTAAGCTAAAAAAAATGAGGGGTCCCCAAATACGATGTGTAACCACCGCATCTATTTTATCCGTTAAAGTCAGGCCAACGCCTTCCGGTCGTTCAATCGCTTTTTTGAGCATAGGCGTAAATCGATCATAGCGCTGCATGACTTCTCGCACCTGAAAACTCAAACGATTAAAGTTTTTATTAATGATGAACTCATTAATATGGTCTCGCTCGTCTTTAGTTAAAAAAGGTAAACGCCCTGAATTTTGGGCAATTAATAAGGCTTGGTAAGGATTGTCTATGGAGAGTTTAGCTTGTATATCTTTTGCCAATTCTTCTTCCCCTTTAGAAAATTGGTAAAAAAAAGTAGGGGTACTTGGCGTATTTTCTATTAATTGAATTAAGTCTTTTTTTAACTGGGGAAAATTGTCACCATCTCTAGCACTTACAGCAACAACGGGCACTTCCAAAGCTTTGCTCAACGCTGTTGTATCGTACCAGATATTTCCTTTTCTGGCCACATCCGCCATATTCAGTACCAATAACATAGGAATGCCTAAATCTCGGATTTGTGTGAATAGTAATAAGTGTTTTTCTAAATTGGTAACATCTGCCACATAAACGGCTAAATCAGGATAATGTGTATCCTCCTTATTGGTAAGAATATTCAGCACAACCCGTTCATCTTGAGAAGTAGGATATAAACTATAGGTGCCGGGAAAATCAATTAAACGAACTTTTGAGCCATTATCTAGTTCCAAATGGCCTACTTTTTTGTCCACAGTTACACCAGGGAAATTCCCCACTCTTTGGCGCAATCCCGTTAATTGGTTAAAAACGGTAGATTTACCGCAATTTGGATTCCCTAATAAGGCAATAGTGACTGTTTTTTTCTTGCTTAAAGGCAAAACTACTTGAGCATTATACATTCAGCTTCTTTATTTCTAATAGCAAATTGTTGATGGTCCATTTTTAAATAAATTGCGCCACCTAAAGGTGATTTTCTAACAATTTTTACTTCACTTCCAGGAAGAATCCCCATCGTCATCAATTTGCACCCTGCTTGCTCATCAGAGAAAGCATCTATCGTTCCTTGTTCTCCTAATTGTAAATGATTTAGTGTATATGCCATACTATATTTTTTTTTCAACTAGATAACTGCTATTACACAATCCTTATTTTAATTTAATCTAAATAAAGATGTAAATTTAAAACTAAATGACATTAAAAAAAGGAATAAATGTCTTTTTTTGGTAATGATTTTGAAAAAACAACAAAACTCCGAATAAAATCAGTCTATTTAAGTAACCAACTTTGTAACAAGAAGATATATACTCCTTGTAACTAAAACATCTTTCTTAACATTATATTAGACTTGTTACCCTTTAAGAAACACCTATCTGAAATGCTCTTTTTTTGTTATTTTCCTCTAAAAAATAACTCAATAAAATGATTATTCAGTGATTTTTTAAAGAAAACTAACAAAAAATAGCTATTTCATATAGGCATTTCTTAAAGGGTAACAAGTCTATTAAACTATTCTACCGTTTGAACAGTTGTAATATCTCCTATTTGTCCGTAGTTTAGCAGTCCAAAAACCAATCATTTTTTCCTGAAAACAATCTGACTATTTAGGAAAAAGCTTTTGCCTTACAAAAGAAACGGTAACTGCTCAAGTATTAGGTTCAAGTAACGACAAAAAAATAAGTAGTGTGTTTTTCAAATGATTTCTTTTTTCAATGGGTTAAAAACCTATAGAAAAAAGAATCAATTGAAAAACAAAAATGCACTAGTTATTTTTTTGTCAGTACTATGGTGTCAGGCCGATACTTAAATAGTTACAGGTAACTTTTATTAAATACAGCAGTACATACTAGCGCAACTAAGTAGTCCAAGAGTTATACATGACAATAATGCGAACAGCAGAAATGCCATATTTAAGAGAAGATACTAAGCTCCTAGCCATTACTATCTTATCATTTTTATCTATCCTTTTTTCATTGGGGGCTTGTCAATCTAGTTCTTCGCAAGTAATCGAGGATATAACTACTCCTAACCATACTTCTTTCCAATTTGTTACAGCTGTAGAAGACTTACAGTTAAGGTCTGCTCCAAATTTAAAAGCAGCAATAATCGATAGTTTAGCTAATAATATAATATTGATAGGTCTAGGAGAAACGAGTGAGCAAGTTAGCAGCATTCGCTTACGTGGTATTTCTTATAAGGAACCTTGGCAAAAAGTAAAAATAGCTAGTGGTAAAATAGGTTGGGTTTTTGGAGGTGGTTTGAATATAGCGACTCCTGTTATTAACTCTATTGCCCAAGATAGTTTTTTACAAACTCGCTTAATAGGCGTTTTTGGGCCTGAACTTGCCAATGATATTCAGCAATATCGGATGGCTTATCATAGCATCAATTCTTCTAAAGACCTCGCCAGCACCTATCGACAAGGACTGAAGATAAGAGATTCCATCGTTCAAATACTACACAATACAGCAGAGGTAATAGATCCAGTCGAACCTGCTAATTTAGATTGGTTAGAGCAAGCTATGCCTGGCTTTAAAACGCAATTGGTTGCAGAATCTACTAAATTCCATCTTTTTGTAGACTATAAAGAGTTTGATAAAAAGGCTAAATTAACACCTAAAAAAGAAGATGATGCCTTTATAGATTTAAATCTACAAATATATGCTTCTGATAGTACAGAACATTTTTATCCTAATTGGTTTATCCAAACTTGGGACTATGGCGGTCATAGTCTATTAGGAAGTGGTGAACATTTTAAAGTACTACAGCATATTGATGAATTAAAAACAGTCACCCCTCTTTTCAACCCAGAATTATTGACTATTAAAACCGCTCTACTCAATGATCTTACCGCAGAATGGGTCACTTATTGGGAATCTCAAAAAGATATTCAAAAAGAATTAACACAAATTGTAAAAAGCAATCCATCTTGTCTTAGTTCAGATGAAAAACTGCTTCTTCAGCAGCGATTAATTGCCTTTGAAAATCCAGAACTCAATAATATTAGTTTGCATAATAAGGTGAAGGAATAGAAAGGCCTTTAGAGGGAGCAAATCGGTTTTGTTTTTTTGCAAAAAACAAAACCAATTTGCTCTCTCTAAAAAACTATTCAAGAATAGAAAAGCAATAAATTTCGGTTCGACTAGCAGGATGGTCTATAAAGAATTGGAATCTGTAGAATATTTATGGTCTTTTATGAAATTTAATTTAAAATTGCACGTAAAGACTATTGTGAGAAGTCAGCGGTCAGACCGAAAAATAAATTTTTCTGTCAGAAGTCAGATGTATGACGTGTTCTTAGACGCAAATAGGAAGTACTTATTAACGTCTAAAAACACGTCATACTTCTGACTTCTGACAGAAAAATTTATTTTTCGGTCTGACCTCTGACCTCTACTTAATAGTCAACTCATTTTCACCTAAAAATTCTTTAATGTCTGCTTTATTTCCACTTGCTATAGCTGCCTTTAGTGGCTACTTCATCTATCAATTTACTACTAATTTTCAGCCAAGTGCAAAGAAAATAGTTGGTGATTTAAACGAATTGAAGCAAGAAATTCAAGAGTGGGTGCCTACTCTAGTGCCGTGGACTCCCTCTAATATGGAACTATTGTCTTATGAGCAAGCTAATCAAACAGTAAAAAAAGGGCTTTCAAAAACAGCAAAAGGTACTTTTAATACCGTTTATCATGAGCCTTTATTTGCTTATAGCTATAAACAATATGTTTCTTCGGGTAATAATGCTTTATTATTTGCCCAAACATCTAAAAATGAATTTGCTTTCCGCATACAGAAAAAAGAGGTGGCTATTAGTATAGATAATGAATATGCGGGCGTGCTTAAAGAAGGTGGGCTATTTTATGGTGGGTCTAAACAAACATTGATGGCTCGAATTAACCAGGATAAGGAATTAAAATTAAAACCTATCATTATCGGTGATAAAGAAGTCGCTAGTATTGTAAATCCAGCAAAATCCGCAATTCCTAATCCTCGTGCTTTAAAATTTATTGCGCCAATGGAAGCCGAAGAGGAAAAAATATTTTTGTCTTTAGCTATTTTAGAAATCGTTACGAATTCTTTTGATAGAACATAAGGGAAAATCAACTTCAAATTCAATTGAGTGTGTAACAAAATAGTGGTCGCTTTTAGGAAGCAGTATTGGGAGATAATTTCCTATTATCTTCCAATTTAATAGCGTAATAAGCACCCTTTTAAGTTGAAAGATAATGGGAAATTATTTCCCAACAACGCACGAAAAATACCACCGTTTTATTACACACTCATTTCAATTCCAAACCGTGACGTTGCCAGACGTTTGAGGCAAGGTCTCGGTTTGAAATTGAAATTGAGATTGAAGTTAAATTTTGATTTAAAAAATCCTACTTTCCACAATTCGCTACCGTAACAAGGATACCTTCACGCTCCAAAACTCCCTCACATCCATTACTATCCCTAAGCGACAATAAGGTGTAAGTTGATGTCTCGAAAGGCACAACGAAAATACCATCTTCTTGATTAAAGGTATTAATTTTATAGTTCGTAATTCCATTCGTAAAAGTTAACTGAAATGGAGCTACACCTCCACTAATTTTTAAACTAAGTACTGTAAAATCACCTTTACAGATAGTCGTTGTCCCTGTCAGTTGAGCAGTAAATAGCATTTCCCCATTATCTAAGGACTGTGCTAAAGGCGTAGAGGTACAACTTTCTAGTCTCACTTTTATATCTGTATAAGCACCAATAGGAAGACCATTCAAGGTGTAAGTGCCATACCTATTAGTTTTGATAGTGTACGGACTTATACTCCGTTCATTATACTTATAGAAAAGTTCATAAGATTGGTTAGCTTTTAATCCTTCTATCTGTATACTTCCATCTTGACCACAAGAACTTGGCAGTATTACTCTGCCGATAGTAGGTTGTGGCGTTTTTAAAATAGTTATGGAAAAAGGAGTACGTTCACTCTCACAACCATTAATCGTTTGACTCACCCAACAATCTTGAAAGCCAACAGTAGCAATCATCTGTAGAGGCTGAGTTTGACCTACTCCACCCGTTTCTCTGGCATACCACAATAAATTTTCCCCTATCACTTGTGGCGCAGCTATCTCCTCTCCTTCGCAATAGATAGAATTTGGATTAATGATAGTTGGCGGTACAGGTTTTGGATGGATTGTCCAATGTATTTTAGCTCTTTCACTTTCGCAGCCGTTGCGATTCTGGCTCACCCAAAATATTTGTATTCCTATATATGAAGTAGGAATTGGTGTTGTAGTGCTTCCTGTTCCACCTACCGCAGCAGTATACCATAGTAAATTTTGACCTTGTGCAGTTAAGGCAGGCGCAATGCCCCCTTCGCAATAAGCTATATCTTTGACAATAGGAACTTCTATATTTTCTATAATGCTAATGCTCCCTCTGGCTCTTTCACTCTCGCATCCACCTACCGTTTGAGTCACCCAAAAAGGATAGACCCCTGGCGAGTTAGTGTCAGCAAGCGGTGCAATAGCTGTCCCTACACCACCATTAGCTGTTGTATACCATAATAAGTTTTTACCTTGTGCAGTCAAAGACATGGGTGTACTTCCTTGACAATATTGTCTGGTTTCCACAATTGGAGGTGCAGGATTTTCTATAACGGTAATGGTTAATCTAACTCTCTCACTCTCGCATCCATCAATATTTTGAGTAACCCAGTAGTGATAAACTCCTGTAAAAATAGTGGTTGGAGTTGGCGTATTGATTGTTCCATTTCCTCCAACAGGCGAAACATACCAACGTAAATTGATACCTTCCGCTTCTAATGGATTTGTCACTTCACCTTGGCAAATTACAAGCCGTTTCACTAAAGGCCTAGCTGGTTGTTCTTTGATAGTTACTTGAATTGGTATGCGGCTACTCTCACAATTACTTATTTGTTGACTTACCCAATATGTCTTTACCCTTGCTATTGCCGTATTAGGAACGGGGGCAGTTGTTATCCCTATACCTCCAGTAGCAGTAGTATACCATAATAAATTAGTTCCAGTAGCTGTCAATGCAACCGCCTCTTCTCCTTTACAGTAACTAATATCATCAACTACTATTGGCGGATTTGGAGCATCAAGAACAGTGATTAATACGTTGCCAATATTATCATCTCCTATAACCCTACAATTATTGGCATCTACGATAGCAGCAATTCTATAGCTTGTCGTAACTGTGGGACGGAAAGGAATTGCGCTGCCACTTGGATAATCATTATAGACGAAATTATTGCTGCCATCCGTTATGGTTAAAATGTAAGGCCCTTCGCTTCCAGTTATCAAAGCTGTTATAAAGGCATCCTCACCTTGGCAAATACTAGTTGTACCTGTCAATATTGCCGTTAACCCACATATACTTTCTGTTAAATTTACATTTAAACTATTCGAAGATTGGCCATTTAAACTAACCGTGATATTGGTATAATTAGCTGCCATTAAATCACTAAGAATATAACTCCCAGCTGCATCTGAAATAAAAGAAATGACTATAGGAACGCCATCTTTTTCATAATTTAAGGCATAAGCGATGTTTGGTTCTAGGCCTGTTAATTGGATAGAACCATTGTTACCATTCGTAGGATTATTAATAATTCCTAAACTGATAACTGGTTTAGCGATGACGGTTACTGTAATAACTGCCCGCTCACTTTCACACGCATTAAGCGTTTGACTTACCCAATACATTTGCGTCCCTTCATTGGTAGTGGTTGGAACAGGTGCGCTATTAGAGGCAACACCTCCACTTGCAGTAGTAAACCATAATAAGTTACTGCCTATTGCAGATAGTGGAGCAACTACGTCTCCAACACAATAACTAGTATCCGCAACTATCGGAGCCGTAGGTATATTATTAATCGTTACGCTTAATAAACTGCGCTCACTTTCACAGGTATTGAGTGTCTGACTTACCCAATATTCTTGCACACCAACAATCGCAGTATTTGGAATGGGTGCAATAGGACTCCCTACGCCACCTGCTGCATTTCCATACCATAATAAATTATTACCTGTAGCTACTAAATTAGTTGCCACCTCTCCCATACAATAACTAATATCTGCAACAAGCGGTGCGGCGGGTATTGGAAGTACCTCTATCTCTACAACTCCACCGAGTCCCATTCCAGTACAATTATTCGCATCCGTAAGAGACACTAATGAATAAGTAGTTGTGGTATTTGGACCAACCATGATAGGCTGTCCACTTATATAATTCGTTATCGTAATAAGATTATTCCCTTCCGTGTAGGTAAAGATATAAGGTGCTTGACCACCAGTTATAGTAACAGCAATCGCTACACTATCTCCATCACATATACTAGTAATATTATTCAAAACTTCTAAAGTAGCTGTAGTACTCCCGCCTGGATCGCTTAGTTCCTGACTTAAACTATTAGAGCTACAACCGTTTGAGCTAACAAAAATGTTTTGATATAAACCTGCTCTTAGCGCAGTTATAATATAGTTTCCTGTAGCATCTGAGGTGATAAATTCTCTTATAGTTATAGCCTCTAAGTTATAAGTTAATTCATACACAGTATTCGCCTCCATACCTCCCAAAGAAATACGACCAGTCGAACTAGCACAAGCACTCGGATTAGTCACTACTCCTATCGTTAAATTAACAACAGGAATAACAGTCACCGTTAGCTTAGACCTCGCACTCTCACAACCATTTATTTGCTGGCTCACCCAATATTCTTGAATACCTAAATTATCCGTATCAGGAATTAAAATATCATTTGGTGTTCCACCTATCGCTGTAGTGTACCATTGCAAACTACTACCTATGGCATTCAAAGCTATAGGATTCTCTCCTCGACAATAACTAGTATCTGTAGTGACGGGTGCAGCGGGAAGTTCATTAATAGTTACAGTTATTAAGCTACGTTCACTTTCACAATTATTAATACTTTGGCTTACCCAATATTCTTGTATCCCCACTGTTATGGTAGTAGGTGTCGGTGCATTTCCCGATCCTATTCCTCCTGTTGCTGCATTATACCATAGTAAATTGTTACCTATAGCCGTTAGACTTAAAGCTGTTTCTCCTACACAATAACGCAAATCATTCGTCGACGGAGCAGTAGGTATTGGGTTTACTTCTATATCTACAAACCCAGATAGCCCCATTCTTGTACAATTATTTGCATCCGTAATTGATATTAAAAAATAAGTTGTAGTAGTATTTGGGCTGACCAGAATAGGCTGTCCATTGGTATAATTTGTTACTATCTCAATACTGTTCCCATCTGTATAGTTTAAAACGTAAGGAGCTTGACCACCTGTTATAGTGGCAGCAATAGCTACATTATCTCCTGCACAAATTCCAGTCGTATTATCTACAAGTTCTAAAACTGCGCTTGTACTACTTCCCGGATCATTTAGTACTTGCTCTAGTCCACTAGAACTACAACCATCTAAACTAAAAGAAATATTTTGATATAAACCTGCTCTTAAATTATTTATGCTATAATTACCAGTTACATTTGTTGTAATTGTTGCAGTAATTAAAACATTATCTAAGTTATAGGTTAATTCATAAATAGTATTTGCTTCTAAACCAACTAGTTCTATACTTCCATCTGTTCCAGAGCATACGCTAGGGTTCTGTACAGTTCCTATGCTAAATTCAGGGGTTGGTTTAACTTCAATTGTTATACTAGAACGAGCACTCTCACAACTCGATACACTTTGGCTTACCCAATAGGTTTGTACGCCTATTGTATTCGTTGGGGGTGTTGGTGCAACTGCTGCACCTGTGCCGCCTGTTGCTGAAGTATACCATAATAAATTTGTACCTGTAGCAATTATAGGGACTGAGAGTTCACCTTCGCAATAAGTGGTATCTGAGACTAAAGGTGGAATCGGTGCTGCTAATACGTTCACAGTCAATGGAGAACGAGCACTCTCACAACTTGATACATTTTGGCTTACCCAATAGGTTTGTACGCCTATTGTATTCGTTGGTGGTGTTGGTGCAACTGCTGCACCTGTGCCGCCTGTTGCTGAGGTATACCATAATAGATTTGTTCCTGTAGCAATTATAGGGACTGAGAGTTCCCCTTCGCAATAAGTGGTATCTGATACTAAAGGTGGAATCGGTGCCGCTAATACGTTCACGGTCAATGGTGAACGATCACTTTCACAACTCGATACACTTTGGCTTACCCAATAGGTTTGTACG
>ENA-ORXT01004735-ORXT01004735.1-marine-metagenome-genome-assembly--contig:-NODE-4735-length-13861-cov-7.625000_pt1 | contig 13861 bp, 10 predicted proteins | sample MGYA00237868_ERZ511482 | MGnify/ENA metagenome assembly ERZ511482 | reverse complement strand
TGCCGCGCGCGGTGCCTGGCCCTGCACCCGCAACGCGAACCCGAGCAGCGTGCGCGACAGCAGCACCCAGCCGGCGAGCACCACCAGCAGGGCCACCGCCGCACCGGCATGCAGGCGTGTCCCCGACCACAGCCGCGGCAGCAGGGCGGCATCGTGGAACAGGCGCGATTCGGGAAAGTTGAACCCGTCCGGATCGCGCAACGGGCCGGACACCAGCAACGACAGCAGCAGCACGGCGATGTAGGTCATCATCAGGCTGGTCAGGATCTCGTTGGCGTTGAACCGCACCTTCAGGAAGGCCGGCACCGCCGCCCACGCCATGCCGCCGGCCAGCCCGCCCAGCACCATGGCCGGCAGCACGTACCACGCCTCGACCTGGTAGAGCGCGAGCGCCACGCTGCCCCCGGCGATGGCGCCGGCGATCAGCTGCCCCTCGGCGCCGATGTTCCACACCTGCGCCCGGAAGCCGATCGACAGCGCCACCGCGATCATGATCAGAGGCGCGGCCTTCACGCCCAGCTCGCCCAGCCCGTAGCGGCTGGTCAGCGGCTCGACGAAGAAGGCGTGCAGGGCTGCCAGCACCGGCACGCCGAGCAGCGCGAACAGCGCGCAGCCGGCGAGCAGGGTCAGCCCCAGCGCGATCAGCGGCGCGCCCCACACCATCCCCCGGGACGGTACCGCGCGGCGCTCCAGGCGCATCACGCCGCGGCCTGCAGCGAGGCGGCACCGCCCATCAGCAGGCCGACCTGGCGTACGTCCACCTCCGCGGTGGCGTAGAACGTCGACAGCCGGCCGGCGCACAGCGCACCGATGCGGTCGCACAACGCCATCAGCTCGTCCAGGTCCTGCGAGATCAGCAGCACCGCGGCCCCCTCGGCGGCCAGGGTGCGCAGCGCGCGGTGGATCGCCGCCGCCGCGCCCGCGTCCACGCCCCAGGTCGGTTGCGAGACCACCAGCACGCCCGGCGATTGCAGGATCTCGCGCCCGACGATGAACTTCTGCAGGTTGCCGCCCGACAGGCTGGCGGCGAGACTGCCCGGTCCGTCGCAGCGCACGTCGAACGTCTCGATGATCCGGCGTGCGAACGCGGTGGCCGCGCGCCGGTCGAACAGCGGCCCGCGCCGGGCGACCGGTGCGCGGTGGTGGGCGGTCAGCAGCGCGTTGTCGGCCAGCGAAAGCTCGGGCACAGCACCGTGACCGAGCCGTTCCTCGGGCACCGAGCACAGTCCGAGCCGGCGCCGCTCGCCCGGGCCGTGGCGTCCGACCGGCACGCCGTCCAGCACCACGTCCCCGGCCGCACCCGCCAGCCGCTCGCCGGACAGCACCGCCAGCAGTTCGTCCTGGCCGTTGCCGGCCACCCCCGCGATGCCGACCAGCTCGCCGGCACCGACCGACAGCACGATATCGTGCAGCGTCCGGGCATCGGGGGTGTCGGCCGGCAGGTTCGGGCCGTGCACGCTCAACCGGATCGGCGTCGCGGCGCCGTCGACGGTCGTCGCCACGCCGTTGCCCGCTCCCCGCTCGCCCTTCGGCCGAACCACCGTGGCCGCCACGGCCGCCACGGCCGCCGTGACCGGCTCCGCCCCCATCATCAGCCGGGCGAGCTCGTCCGCCGAGGCGGTGGCGGGATCGGCCTCGGCCACGCGCCGGCCGCCGCGCAGGATCGTCGCGCTGTGGCACAGCGCGCGAATCTCGTCCAGCTTGTGGCTGATGTACAGGATCGCCATGCCCTCCTCGGCCAGCCGGGCGAGCGTCTCGAACAGGGTGCCGACCTCGGCCGGCGTGAGCACCGAGGTGGGCTCGTCCATGATCAGCAGCTTGGGCTCCTGCAGCAGGCAGCGCACGATCTCGATGCGCTGCCGCTCGCCGACCGACAGGGTGTACACCGAGCGGGTCGGGTCCAGCGGCAGGCCGTAGCGTTCGGACACCGAGACGATGCGCCCGGCCAGCTCCGCATCGGCATCCAGCCCCATGCCCAGCGCCACGTTCTCCAGCACGCTCAGCGCATCGAACAGGCTGAAATGCTGGAACACCATCGCGATGCCGAGCTGCCGCGCCCGCGCCGGGGAGTCGATGGTGACCGGTTCGCCGTTCCAGTGCACGCTGCCCGCGTCCGCCTGCAGCAGGCCATACATCACCTTGACCAGCGTGCTCTTGCCGGCGCCGTTCTCGCCCAGCAGCGCCTGGATCTCGCCGGCCTGGACCGACAGGTCGACCGCATCGTTGGCCAGCACGCCCGGGTAGGCCTTGGTGATACCGATCAGCCGCATCAGCGGTGCAGAGGCGCTTTGCATCATGCGGGCAAGTGTAACGGCAGGCCGGACGTCAACGCTCCGGATCCCGGTCCGGCCGATCTAAACCTGACGCCGGCTAGAACTTGACGCTGGGCTCGACCGTGCCGGCATCCGGTAGCGCGCCGGACCCGCCACCGTCCTCCAGCGCTTCGAAGCCGGCTTCGTAGGCCGCGATATCGAACAGGCCGACGAAGATGCGTGCCGAGCCACCGCCATCGTCGTGAAAGGCCGCGACGTAGTAGTCGCACGCCGTCAGATCCTGCTGCTCGGCTCGCCGGTAGGCCGGCCAACGCAGATGAAACCCGTCGCTTCGGCCTCGGCCCGCCGCCAGCTTCTCACGCACGTCCAGCGGTGATCCGTCGGCATCGCGCAGACCGTTCGGAAACCCGTTGGCTTGCCAGTCGATCTCGCAGGCCCCCTTTCCCGACCGATACCCGGTCTGCGTTCGGCCAAGCTCCTGCGGCCAGTCGATCACGTGCCTTCCCCACAACATGGCAAGCGAGCGCTCGGCCTCGACGTGGTCCTCCGGACCGTACTTCGAGCGCAGCGCCTGCAACGCGGCATCGCGATTGAAGTCGACCCCGTCGAGGCGCAGGCCCCGGATGACCCCGAGTACCGTGGCCTCTTCCGGATCGCCCTCGTGGAACAGGGCGACATACTCGCCACCCCCTTCGGCGATCCAGAGGCTGCCCTGCTCGAATCGGCCGGGGTCGGTGCTGAAACCGCGGCGGATCTCGGTCACCGAGGCGACCGGGAAATGCGCGTCCAGCACCGCTGCCGCCTCGGACAGCGGCATGCCGATCTTCACGTCCACGATATCGGCGTCCGCCATGCGCGCATCCTTGCCCGCCGCTTCAGGTTCGACCAGGTCGGCGGCGGACAGCGTGCGCACGGGATCGGCCTCCGCACCGTCCGCGTCGGCGTAGAAGCTCGCCTTCGCGAACGCGAGCCGTACCGTGACGTCGGGCAGATCCGATTCGCCCGCATCGAACTCGATCGCCTCGACGGTCGCCTCGACGATGGCGCTGTTCGATACGTTGAACGACAGGATCGGCAAGGTGTCGAACAGCAGCGTGACCTTCGGCGCCACGACACCTTCCAGGCCCAGGGCCGCGGTGAGCGAGCGGCCACCGCTCAGGCACGCGAGAGGGGACAGGTTCGAGAACCCTGCCACGCCCGGCGAACGGACGGCGAACTCGCCGGCACCAAGGTTCGAGACCGTCGCGCCACGGAGCTCGCGCCGCTGTGCGGCGTCGAGGTTCGAGGCGAAGGTAGGCTCGCTGTTCCCATCCCAGCTTTCCTCGCTGGTGGCGACGAAGCAGCGCTCCGCCGTCCCGCGATCCATCCGGTACCCCGTGCCGAACGTCACCCGCACCTCCTTCAGCTCGGGCATCTGCAACGCGCCGACCCACGCCTGGAAACCCGGCAGCTCGATCCGCGCGACGCCGCGGTCGGGTGTCGAGGCATCGGCGGCGAAGAAGCGCTGCCCGAGCGTGCTGCGTACGCCGGTGTCATGGGCATGGCGGTTGGCGAACAGCCACTCCCACGTCGAGGCCTCCAGCGTATCGGCCGACCGGGCCGCCATGAGCAGCAGGATGTCGGGGTCCAGCATGGGCATCGGTCCCAGCTCGACCGGCACGGGCTCCTGGTCGTCGACCGTCTCGGCCGGTGCGACCTGCGCGGTGTCGAAACGATCCCGACCGAGCAGTTCCCACGCCTGCCTGCCGGTGTCGCGGGGGATGAGCAGCACGGCGAGTTCATCGATGCGGTGGGTGATCTCGAGCGTGCTGCGATCCGGTCGTTCCGCATCGACGCTCGCCACGGCACCGAGCGGTGTGACCCGCGCCCGGACATCGAAGGTGCGCGAGCTGAGGCTGCGCACCACCCGCTCCGGCAGCCAGCGATCGCCCGTGTCGGCGATCAGGAGTGGCGCCGCGCCCGAGCGCGTCAGCCGCAACCGCCCTTCCTCGACCGAGCGGACGGAGGTGCCGAGCGGGAACGATTCGGTCTCGATGTCGTAGCGCCCCAGTGTCGCGCCGTGCACGACCAGCAGCGGCAGATCGACGGGTACCGCCCGCGCGAGCAGGAACTCGCGAAGCTCGCCCTTGATCCGTGCGTGCACGGCACTCGCCGCCACCTCGGTCAGCTCGCTGTGGTCGCGCACGTTGTCGAAGAGCTCGGCACGCTCCTCGCGACTCAGCAGCGCCTGGGCGAGGATCAGCGCGTCGGGCAGCCGATCGAGCAGCTCCGGCCGCTGACCGATCGCCATGGCGGCGGCGAACGCGCCGAGATCGCCCGAACCGGTGTCGAGATGCCCTTCGAAGACCGTCATGCCGAAACGTGCCGCGATCGCTTGCAGGTCCTGAGAGACGTCCGCCGCACCGTGGAAGGCACCCGCCTCCGGCGCCGGGGCGGACGCGGGGTCCAGCGTCCACCGATGAACGAGTTCGCCCGCTCGCTGAGCGGCACCGCGGGGATTGCTGCGGTGCAGGCTCAGGCCCGTCAGGGTCGAACGCGCCTCGGCCTTGCGAAACTCCTTGCCCGAATCCTTCCGATCGCGCGCCAGTGGTTCGAGCTCGACGCCGTCCACCCGGACGTCGGTCATCAGGACGGTCGGCAGCATGTCGCTCGGTCGGCCCCGTCGGTCGACCATGGCATCCCGTTCGAACGCGATGGCCTCCTCCAGACTCATCGGAATGCCGAGGCCGGGATCGAACGACGCCAGCTCGCCGGTCTTCACCACCGGCAGTTGCGACGCCAGGGACAGGTCGATGCTCAACCCGCCACCGAGCTGCGGAAGTCGCACCGAGAATCTCGACGCATCGAATCGTGCATTGAACAGGCCCGTCTGCGGGTCGTACTCGCCCTTTCTGAGGTAGACGTCGCCGATGATCCTCAGGCTCACGGACGAGGGAGCGGAGCGTTGTGCAAGCTCCTCCCGAAACGCGTCCAGCGCCGCCTCGCGCAGATACTCCGACTCGACCGTGCGCCCCTCGTGGACGAACCACGCATCGACACGGTCCAGACTCTCGAGCAGTTCCGGGTGGGCGCGGATCAGCATCAGCGACAAGGCGGTGCGTGCGGCGTCGTCGGTGGCCTCGTCGCCGGAGCCGATCACGTACGAAGGCTCGCCGGTGGCGAAGGCGGTCGAGGCGCTGGTTCCGGAGGGCAGAAGCAAGCCCGGGCCGCCCGCGACCGCGCCGGGTAGCAGGGACCCGCCCGACGCCGTTCCGCCACCCGAAGATGCACGCCGCGCGGCGGTGAGACCATAGCGATCGATGCCATCGACGACGGGCAGTCCGCGATCGTTCAGGAAGCGGGTCGTGGCCGAACGCGTGCGCTTGCCCGGCAGGCCGTCGGGCGTGCCGACGTCGTAGCCGAGCTCGTTGAGCAGGCGCTGGTACTTCTGCCATTCCGCACGCGACAGGCTGGCGGATACCGGCCCTGTCCGACGGCTGTCACGTACGGCGCTCTCGATGAGATCGTAGGAGATGGTGCCGTCGACGGCGACGCCGGTCGCACTCTGATACAGCCTGATCGCATCGCGCGTCTTGTCGCCGATCAGCCCGTCCGGCCGGCCGGACGAGAAACCGAGCGCGTTCAGCGCGCCCTGAAGCTGGCTGGCCTCGTGACGCGAGGGCGGCGAGTGGCTGTCCGCGTAGACGACCCTCTGGCGAAGGTCCTCCGCTTCGCGCCCCACCTCGCGCCCACCGTCGACCGTGTCCCTGACGTCCCTGACCACCTCGCCGGCCTTCCTGGTCGCATCCTTCAGGCTGTCGAGGAAGTCCGCCGACGCGGGCCCTGCGGGCAGCAGGCACAACACCGCGAGCACGCCGATCGCTCGCACGGGTGGAACGGCCCGCGGGACAGCCCCGGCCACACCCCGGCGCGACTACGACGCCGGCAGTTCGATCCCGGCGAACATCGCCTCTCGCGCCGCGACCGAATCGCAGGCCAGCGCCGCCACCACGCGCTCGGCGGTCAGGTGCGACGCGAAACGCTGCACGAAATCGTGCACGTACGGGCGCAGCGTGCGGTGCGGGCGCATGACGATGTGGGTGGTGCTGCTCTCGAACAGCGCCGCGGCATCGAGGCGGACCAGGTCGCGTTCGTCGGCCGGCTCGAACGCCATGGCCGCGATGATGCCCACGCCCAGCCCGGTGCGCACGTAGGTCTTGATCACGTCGGCATCCGCCGCGGTCAGCACCACGTTCGGCTTCAGGCCGCGGGCGTGGAACGCCTCGTCCAGCTTCGAACGCCCGGTGAAGCCGAACACGTAGGTGATCAGCGGGAAGGCCGCCAGCGCCTCGAGCGTCAGCTCGCCCAGCCGGGCCAGCTTGAACAGCGCGTGTCCGTGCGGCACCACCACCGACCGGCTCCAGCGCGAGCACGGCATCAGCGCCAGACCCTGGTAATGGTGCAGGCCCTCGGTGGCGATCACCATGTCCACCTCGCCGCTGTGCACCATCGTCGCCATCTGCTGCGGGGTGCCCTGGTGCAGGTGGATGTCGACCCGCGGCCAGTCGGCACCGAACGCCTCGATGACCGCCGGCAGCACGTAGCGCGCCTGGGTGTGGGTGGTGGCGAGCTTCAGGGTGCCGGCGTGCGGATCGGAGAACTGGTGCCCGGCGGCGCGCATGTCCTCGGTGGCCGCCAGCGCGCGTTCGGCGTGCGCGATGATCGCCCGACCCGCCTCGGTCACCGCCGTCACCTGCCGCCCGCTGCGCTCGAACAGCGCTACGCCGAGCTCGTCCTCGAGCTGACGGATCTGCTTGCTGACGCCGGGCTGCGAGGTGTGCAGCGCCTGCGCCGTCTCGGAGACGTTCAGATGGTTGCGGACCATCGCCACGATGCAGCGCAACTGCTGGAGCTTCACGGGTGGCGCCTCACGGGTGACGCTTCATCGGACCGGGTACCGGGCCGGCGTCAGGTCGACGCGCGGTCACCCTGCCCGTCCACACCCAGCCGCTCGTGCATCAGCGGCGAGGTGGTGGTGTACTGCAGGTGCACCTTCTTGTCGGGCTCGAAGCGCTGCTTGATCGCGAAGGCGGCCATGGCCGCTTCGTGAAAGCCGGACAGGATGAGCTTCTTCTTGCCCGCGTAGGTGTTGATGTCGCCGATGGCGTAGATGCCGGGCACCGAGGTCTCGAAGGTGGCCAGGTCGATGGTGACCAGCTTGCGCTCCAGCTCCAGCCCCCAGTGCTCGATCGGCCCGAGCTTGGGCGACAGGCCGAAGAACACCAGCAGGTCTTCCACCGGCAGGGTCTCCACGCTCCTGGCCTCGTCACGTCGGGTGACCTCCAGCCCGGTCAGGCGTCCGTCCTGCTCGGTGAAGCCGCTCGCCTGGGCCAGCAGCACGCGCACGCGCTCCGGCCGCTGGTCACACAGTGCCCGGAAGGCGGTGACCGTCGCCTCGGCGGCACGGAACTTCTCGGTGCGGTTGATCAGCGTCAGGCTCTTCGCCGCGGGGGCGAGCTGCAGCGCCCAGTCCAGCGCCGAATCGCCGCCACCGAGCACGATCACGTCGCGCCCGGCGTGGGCAGCCGGATCGCGCACCCGGTATTTCAGCTGATCGCCCTCGAAGCGGTCGATGCCCTCCACCCGCACCCGCACGGGCGTGAACGAGCCGGCACCGGCGGCGATGATGACCGCCCGGCACGCGAACTCCAGCCCGGCGGAGGTGGTCAGCCGGAAGTCGTCGTCGGCGCGCTTCTCCAGCGAGTCGACCGTCTGGTCCATGTGCATGCCGGCGCCGAACGGTGCGATCTGCTGCAGCAGCCGGTCGGTCAGTTCCTGGCCGGTGCACTCGGGCACCGCCGGGATGTCGAAGATCGGCTTGTCCGGATAGAGCTCCGAGCACTGGCCGCCCGGTTGCGGCAGCGCATCGACCAGATGCGCCTGCAGCCCCTGCAGCCCCAGCTCGAAGACCTGGAACAGCCCGACCGGGCCCGCTCCGATGATGACGACGTCGGTCTCGATGATCATGCGGTTGAAGCTGCGGTCGGGGGCACCGTTTTACCAGTGCGCCCGACCACCTTCGTGCGCGGGCGGAGGCCGGAAGTTACAGGCCGTAGCGGTAGCCGACGCCCAGGAAGAACTCGTCCAGGAATTCCGCACCGGCGAACAGCTCGCCCGGGCCGAGCGGCAGCACGATGCCGCCACCGAACACGGGCTCGAGGTTCGTGTCGTCGGCGCTGGCGCCGAAGGCGCTGGCATCGACGCGCAGCACGGCCAGACCGGCGTGCGCGTACCAGTTCAGGCCGTTGGCCGCGATCGGCTCCTTGCCGCTCACCAGCGCCTCTGCGCTGAGCGACAACGTATCGACGTCCACGCTGAAGGAGCCGAAGTTCGAGTTGCCTTCGAGCGGGGCGTAGCCGAGCGTCGCCTTGAGCGCCATGTCGAGCGACGGGATGATGCGCTGCTCCGGCAGGTACTTGTACGCACCACCGCTGAAGGCGATGCCGTCGGCGACGCCTACCTCGGCCAGTCCGATTCCGAAGAACGCGGTCAGGGTATCGTCGACCCGGTAGTTGGCTCGTACCCCGATGTTCTGGATGTCGCCCTCGGTGAGGATGCCGCCATCGATCGAGATCTTCGGCATGTCGACCGGGTTGGCCGTACGGCCGGTCAGCAGACCGAGGTAGTCGGCGTGAGCGGTCGACATGCCGACGACGCCCAGCACCGCTCCGATGAGAAGTCTCTTCATTTTGATCAGGTTCCGTGGATTTTTGTGAGGTACGCCCGGACTGGCCGGACGGCAAGCGATGAAGAACGGACGGCCGAGCCCGCCCGTACCGCTGGGCCCCGATTCTGGCACGCGGCGTTGGGAAAAACCAACATGGGTAGCATTGATACCACGACCACTCGACCGGTGGCCTTCGTGCATCGGCAGGCCTGCCTCAGTTGAACACCTGCTCGCGCGTGGCCAGGAACTCCACCTCCGGCCAGCGCTCCTGACCCATTTGCAGGTTGACCCGCGTGGGGGCGAGATAGACCAGCTCGTCGGCGTGATCGATCGCCAGGTGCTGCTCGAGCTTCCTGCGAAAATCCGCCAGCATCTTCTCGTCCTCGCAGCGGATCCAGCGCGCCTGCTGCACGTTCACGGTCTCGAACTGGCACTCGACCTTGTACTCGTCGCGCAGCCGCTGCGCCACCACCTCGAACTGCAGGATGCCCACCGCCCCGAGGATCAGGTCGTTGGAGATGACCGGCTTGAACAGCTGGGTGGCTCCCTCCTCGCACAGCTGCGACAGCCCCTTCTGCAGCGCCTTCATCTTCAGCGGATCCTTCAGCACCGCTCGCCGGAACAGCTCCGGGGCGAAGTTGGGGATGCCGGTGAAGGCGAGTTGCTCGCCCGCGGTGAAGGTGTCGCCGATGCGGATGGTGCCGTGGTTGTGCAGGCCGATGATATCGCCCGGGAACGCCTCCTCGACGTGCCCGCGGTCCGAGGCCATGAACGTCAGCGCATCGGCGAAGCGCACGTCCTTGTCCAGCCGCACGTGGCGCGCCTTCATCCCCTTCTCGTACTTGCCCGAGCAGATGCGCAGGAACGCCACCCGGTCGCGGTGCTGCGGGTCCATGTTCGCCTGGATCTTGAAGGCGAAGCCGGTGAAGGCGGACTCGGTGGGCGCGACATCGCGACTCGCGGTCGGGCGCGGCAACGGGCTCGGCGCGTAGTCGACGAAGTCGTCGAGCAGCTCGCTGATGCCGAAGTTGTTGATCGCCGAGCCGAAGTGCACCGGGGTGAGTTCGCCCGCCAGGTACTGGTCGATGTCGAACGGGTCGCACGCGCCCTGCACCAGTTCGAGCTCCTCGCGCAGCTCGTCGGCCATGCCGCCCAGCACCTGGTCCAGCTTCAGGTTGTCCAGCCCCTCCACCACCTCGCCGACGTTGATCTTGCCGCCGTGGGTGGCCGAGGCGAAGTGCACCGTGTTGTTGCGCAGGTGGTAGACGCCCTTGAACCGCTTGCCCATGCCGATCGGCCAGGTGACCGGCGTGCAGCGGATGCCGAGCATCTTCTCCACCTCGTCCATCAGCTCCAGCGGGTCGCGGCCCTCGCGGTCGAGCTTGTTGATGAAGGTCATCACCGGCGTGTCGCGCAGCCGGCACACCTCCATCAGCTTCTCGGTGCGCGCCTCCACGCCCTTGGCCACGTCGATCACCATCAGCGCCGAGTCCACCGCGGTCAGGGTGCGGTAGGTATCTTCCGAGAAGTCCTCGTGGCCGGGGGTGTCGAGCAGGTTGATGATGCGGTCCTTGTAGGGGAACTGCATCACCGAGGAGGTCACCGAGATGCCGCGCTCCTTCTCCATCGCCATCCAGTCGGAGGTGGCGTGGCGCGCGGCCTTGCGGCCCTTGACCGTGCCGGCGAGCTGGATGGCGCCACCGAACAGCAGCAGCTTCTCGGTCAGCGTCGTCTTGCCGGCATCGGGGTGCGAGATGATCGCGAAGGTGCGACGGCGCGCGACTTCGTCCTGCAGGTCCATCAGGGTTCAGGCTCGGTGGGCGGCAAGACCGCGCGATTATAGGGGGCGCGACAAGCGTGGATCGTGGTGGAGCATCGATCCGGTGAGCTTGCAAGCGATACGCGACGGACGTGATCGACATCACATCTTCGCGCTACCCTGTCCGGTAACGTAGCCGGAAAGATGTTGAAGAATGACCGATTCGGATCCACGTCATGGTGCGGTGAACGATCGCGTGGCGAACTATCGGGTCCGGACGGACCGGAAGGGGCTCGAGAGATTGGAGACGATCGTGTCAACGGAAGACGTGAACCTCATCGAACATGTTGCGCGGATCCTGCGGGAGAACGAAGCGGGTGCTGCCGAATTGCGAACCGTCCTGCGCTCGCTGCTGCCGACGAGACGCGCCCGGACGGGCGAAGAACTGCTGGCGTTCTTTCAGGAGTTCCCTCGGTCACGGGACGATGACGACGATGCTGTCGAATTCGTACGCGACGGCTCGAACGGGCGGATCGTGGATTTCGAATGACGATGAAAGGGTATCTGCTCGATACCAATGTCGTGAGCGAGCTACGACGTCACCCACCCGACAAGAACGTGGCTGCGTGGCTGAAGCGACGGGTGCCGGAAGAACTCTACCTTGCAAACCTCACCATCGGCGAACTCCAACGCGGAGCGAGCAAGCTTGGCAACACTCGGCGAGCCGTCGAAACAAGTGCCCGGATCGACGCCTTGATCAACGTACAGTTCGTCGAGCGCATCCTGATGTTCGACATGCGTTCCGCGAGGCGGTGGGGCCGCATGATGGGCGAGCACGATCATGTGGGAAAGACCCTACCGTCCGCGGATGCACAGATCGCGGCCGTGGCGCTCGAACACGATCTGGTGGCCGTTACCCGGAACGAAAAGGATTTCAGGCGGATGATCAGCGACATCGTCAATCCGTTCGAACCGATGCCCTGATCCTTCGAGCCTGCCACGAACCTCCGACCTCGAGCGACGACACCGGCCCCGGCAGCTGCGTGCAGGGAAGGTGTGATCCCGGTGTTCCGAACAGGCCGCGCGGCTCGGCGTTCAACAGCTCGTCGCGCGATGGTGCAGGGCCTCAGCGAGTCGGATCGATGGTCTCGACGTCGTAGGCGCGGATCGCCTCGTCCGCTGTGACGAGCGCGAGACGTTCGAGTCGGGCCTGCGCGACCAGCATGCGATCGAACGGATCCCGGTGCAGCGGCGGCAAATCCCCCGCCGCTTCGCCGTGACGGAACGTGATCGCGAGTCGCTCCAGGCCGGCTCGATCCAGCACCGCATCGAGGTCGGCCGGCGCCCTCAGCTTGCCGAGCGCACGCTTGATGGAAATCTCACAGCCCGTCGCGGCGCTGACGAACACGCGAGCCCTCGGATCGGCGATGCGGGCGCGACCTGTCGGTCCGAGCCGGGAGCTGTCGTCCAGCCACCAGAGCAGCACGTGCGTGTCGAGCAGCAGGTGCATCACTTCCCGCCCTCGAAATCGTCGAGCACCTCGTCAGGTGTCACGTCGACGTCCTCGGCCATCCAGATCTGCCCTTTCAGCAGACCCGGCTCCCGTGTCGGCCTGTCGCCACGGTGCGGCGTCAGGTCGAGATACGGCTTGCCCGCCTTCGCGATGATGACGCGCTCGCCCCTCCAGACACGCTCGGCGAGTTCGGAGAGCCGGGACTTCGCCTCGTGCATGTTGACCTGGATAACCTTTTCATCCGTGCCCATGGGATCGATGCTCACTGTCAAAGCGATCGAGTCTAGTCTAGTCTGGCTAACTCGCGGGTGCCATCGGATCGACCTGAAGCCCGACAACGTGCGGGCCGGGCCCGCGACGCGAGGCGCCGCTGCTACGCTCTCGCCGCGACGCGTATCTCGCACGATCGAGGCGCGTCCGATCAGGGCTTCCGCAGGAGGCTCGATGGGTACGACGCCATCGCATGGATCGACTCGACAGGCCTGCCACCGTTTCCCGCAGGAGGGCAGGCGTGGTCGCGGACCCGACACGGACCGATGATTTCACGACGCGCAGGGCGAGCATGAGCACGCAGACATTCGACTTCATCATCGTCGGGGCCGGTTCCGCCGGCTGCGTCCTGGCGGAGAGGCTGAGCGCGAACGGCCGCTACACCGTCCTGCTGACGGAAGCGGGGGGCACCGATCGACGATTCTGGATAAAGGTTCCGCTGGGGTACGGGTACACCTTCTCCGATGCCCGGGTGAACTGGTGCTACTCCGCGCAAGCCGATCCCGGTCTGCACCGACGGGAGGCCTACTGGCCCCGTGGCCGGGTCCTGGGTGGCTCGAGTTCCATCAATGCCATGGCCTACATGCGGGGGCTTGCCCACGATTACGACGACTGGGAAGCCGCCGGCGCCACCGGCTGGAACTGGACCGAGGTCCGGCGCATGTTCGTGGCGCTGGAAAGGAACGACGAGACCGGCCCTGACGGCAAGCGTCGGACACGGGGTGAGGGGCCCGTCTGGGTCAGCGAATCGAGCGATCGGATGCACCCGTTCACCCGTCATTTCCTGCGCGCCGGCAGGGAACTTCGGTGGCCTGTCCTCGACGACCTGAACGGCGATCGGCAGGAAGGCCTGGGCCATGTCAGGAGCACGGTACGCAACGGCCGGCGCTGGTCATCCGCCGATGCGTTCCTTCGCCCGGCAAGAAGGCGTGGCAACCTGACCGTCGTGTCCAGCGCGATGGTCGAGAAGGTGCTGATCGAGAACGGCAGGGCAACGGGAGTTCGCTACCGGGCCGGCGCGCAGCAGCGCACGGCCGATGCAGCTCGCGAAGTCATCGTCAGCGCCGGTGCCGTCAATTCCCCTCAGCTCCTGCAGCTGTCCGGCATCGGGCCTGCGCGATTGCTGCAGGATCACGGCATCCCCGTTCGACGGGATCTGCCCCAGGTGGGCAGGGGCCTGCAGGACCATCTGGCGGTATCGCACTTCTTCCTGGCCAACGAACCGACATTGAACAACCGTCTGGGCCGCCGGTTCGGGCAGCTGCTGGCGGGCGTGCAATACCTGTCGACCCGACGCGGCCCCCTGAGCGTGCCGGTCAATCAGTGCAGCGGCTTCGTGC
>ENA-ORXT01004734-ORXT01004734.1-marine-metagenome-genome-assembly--contig:-NODE-4734-length-13862-cov-10.657018_pt1 | contig 13862 bp, 12 predicted proteins | sample MGYA00237868_ERZ511482 | MGnify/ENA metagenome assembly ERZ511482 | reverse complement strand
ATCGACTACATCAGCCGGCAGCTGGATAACCAGTACGACCGCAGCGGGCTCTACAAGATCATTAAGCAAAAGGACAGGCTCCTTTCTCGAGCCGCGGAGGGCGTGGCTGGCGGCCGAGCGTCGTCGCGAGTGGGGCAGTATCCCCAGGTTGACAAGGCCCTCTTGGAGTGGTTCCTGGCTGTGCGTACGAGGGGCCGCAAGCGTGTGATTTTGTTTCTTTCCATTCGTCGGCAGAAGGCTTTGCAGGATGCGGAGCACCTTGGCATCACTGACTTCGCGGCATCCAACGGCTTCATTCAACGTTGGGCGTCCCGTCATGGCCTTGTGAACGTTGCTCCGCATGGCAGCAGCGCTTTCGTCAACGTGGAGGAGGCGGCTGAGCGCAAGGCAGCCATCCGCCAGCAGCTTGGGGGTGTTGATGTCGACCTGATCTACAATGTCGACGAGACCGGTTTCCTCTACCGGGGGTTACCGTCGCGTTCATACGTGCCCTCCGAGGACCGCCGCACTGCACGTGGCTCGAGGGCGACGAAGAGCAAGAACCGTGTCACCTTGACTCTCTGCTGCAACGCTACGGATACCCACAAGGTGCCGGTCACGATCATTGGCAAGGCAGCTCAGCCGATGTGCTTCCGAGGCGAGGGCAGCGCGAGCCCGCTGCCATACCTCTCGCAGAAGTCGGCTTGGACTGACGCTTCTGTATTCAAGCGCTGGTTCGAAGAGGTGTTCGTGCCGGCGGTTCAATCGCGCACCGCGCATCATGTCTACTTGGTTACGGACAACCTTGGCTGCCATAGCTCCATCTCGCACCCGCAGGTCAGTATCATCGAGCTGCCCCCGAACACGACCGCTGTGTACCAGCTGCTGGGCGCCGGCATCATCGTGCTCCTGAAGAACTGGTACAAGAAGCGGCTCCTTTACCGCATTTTCAGCAACTTGGACTCCCTTCTGTACTGCCAAGTTTATTGTCGAGGAGTGGAATGAGATTCTTGGAGACCAGATTGTGCGCTGCTGGTTGAAGGCGGACTGCCTGCCCACTGAAGCAGTTGCTCGTCAGAGGCTCCAGCTGGGCGTCATCGAAGTTGTGGCCGAGCCGGCCCACATGGATGTGTCCCACTTGGTGGCCATGATGGCCCATACGTCCCTGGAGCATGAGCTTGACGGCCTCAGTGGCCAGGAACAGGTCCTGGCGGTGCGGCGCTGGCTGACGGCAGAGACTGATGTTGAGGCCATTGACCAGACGGTTCATATGGTCTTGACTGGGGGGGATGATGAGGAGTGATAGCGTAGAGGCGGGGTGGGAGGCATGTGAGTGTGATCACGTTTAGTGCGAAGTCAATCAAATATTGGAGTTTTTCTCGCCGAGATCCTTGTAAATCCTGCTAGTCGTACTCTTTTCTCCATGTTGAGGTACTGGATTCGTACGATTGCTGCGGATCCGCAAGTCGGCAGATGCTCGCATAAGTCTCTCCTGACAGTATAAACAAATGGCAGTGGATATAACTGAATAATGCCTGTGTTGCTTGTGGGAGTGCTGCGTCACGTGACAAAGCGGTACCGCTTTTGCTCTCGAGTTCTCGTGCCTTTCGTGTTCCCCGATTTTATCCACACCGGGGGAGTAAGACCCTGAACTAGAGTCCAGAGAATTCTCACAATTGACCGGTTCTTCTTCGAACATCAAGTACAGTATAGCAAGGGGACATCCTGAGCTTTTTCACGCGACTGTGACCACTGGCTTGCCGACTTGCATCCCATACTCCTCATACATTGAGCTCTTCTGTCGTGCACCTCCTTGACACCCACTATGTCTACGAAAGACACCACCGTACCCGAGACAATGCGCTCGGTCACCTGTCGGGGCATCCGAGACTACCCTCACCATGGCGACACGCTCGTGCCGATGCCCGGCCCCGGTGAGGTGCTGCTGCGAGTCGAGCACGCGGGCATCTGCGCAGGCGATGCTAAGTGTTTTGCGGGAGCCCCCCTGTTTTGGGGTGACTCCACCCGCCCGGCGTACGTGCAGGCGCCCGTGACGCCTGGTCACGAGTTTGCGGGCCACATTGCGGCGGTCGGCGCGGGCGTGACGGCCTACGCCGTTGGCAACCGCGTCACGGCGGAGCAGGTGGTGGCCTGCGGTACCTGCTTGTATTGCCGCAAAGGACTCCGTTGGCTCTGCGCCCCTCACGATATCTATGGTTTTCACTCCTGCGTTCCTGGTGCCATGGCTGAGTACATGATTTTGCCTTCGAAGTCTCTTTTGCATCGCGTTCCGTCGTCTCTGACACCAAAGGAAGCGGTCTACATCGAGCCGCTCAGGTGTGTTGTACGACGTATCGCTTGTGGGTTGGGCTGGTTTTGTGTAGCGCGACTTGCGCGCGGCGTGCACCAACCACTTTGTGCTTGGCGAGAATTGGACTTTCCAGCTGACTGGTCTTGCTGTCTGAGTTGGCCTGCACCGGTCGGTGGGCTTGTTGGTATCCCTCTCTACCACCTCATGTCGGCCATGAGTGCTCATGGCTCCCTTTTCAGCTGTGGCGTGCACGCGGTGGAGCGAGGAAACCCCCAACCCGGCGACACCGTCGTCGTAAGCGGGTGCGGCCCCATCGGTCTCGGCATCCTGTCGGTCGCGCGCGCCGCGTCTCCCGGCCGCCTCATTGCCCTAGATTGCAGCGAGGAACGGCTGGCGTTGGCGCGCACTTGTGGCGCCGATACGGTCTTAAACGTCGCGACGCTCGGCGCCGACGCGGCCGTCGCGGCGGTGCGCGCCTTGACCGACGGCGGCTACGGCACGGACGTGTACATTGAGGCGTCTGGGGCGGGCGCGTCGGTGCAGCAGGGATTGCGGATGGTGCGCAAGGCGGCCACTTTTGTCGAGTTTTCCGTCTTTGCAAAGCCAGTGACGGTGGACTGGAGCGTGATTGGGGATACGCTTGAGCTCGACCTCCGCGGCGCCCACTGCTCGGGCGACGGCGGGTATGCGCGGGCGGTGGAGATGTTGGCGGGGGGTGGCGTCCCGGCCGAGGTGATTGTCAGCCACGAGCTACCGCTGGACGAGGTCGTTCGCGGCATTGACCTGGTCAATGGTGGAGGGGGGACCGAGGCTAGCTGCAAGGTGGCGCTCGACCCGGCGTTGCGGGGCTAGGCAGTCATATGTGCGGACGGGGGCTCAATGGGCGGGGGCATGCGTGCGAGCAGCTGCGTGTTGGGGTAAGGGGGGCAGCGGACCGGCAGGTATGCAAGGGGTCGTACCATGCTTGCGCTGCGTTGGCAGTCCCTTTGCTTCCGTTGCACTCCCAATGCCACTACACGGGGATACGCTGGCCGTTGTGTGGCCAAGAGGCTCACATGCACGCGGCATTCCTCGAACACTGCAGTTCTTGAGGGTTCCGCGCACAGGGGCACCCACTGACTTCTCCGCTTGACTGGCACACACTCACATGTGGGCGTCGAGACCAATGGCATGGGACATATTCTGCTGTCCTCGCCGCATGTTTTTTTATGTTGGTTCCCCCCCATGCCGACTGGCCCTCGTTCGGGAACACTGCCCCTGAAGCCGGCTGCAAAGGTACTGTGCCTAAAATATAGCACAGCAGTTCGGGCCGCCCCCAGAGTGATGTGGTCTGCAGAAAACGAAGACACACGTGGTCAGTGCTATGGTGAGAAAAACGTTATTACAGGGGAAGCGTCAATCTGCCTGATGTGGCCAACAGTTGGCATGCGAGGTTCTTGAGAGAACCGCTGTAAATAACAACGGCAATGACATGATATATATCGATAGCAAGATCAAGGCATTTTTTACGTGCAAGAGCTGTACAACAGAGCACAAGACATCGTCAGAGCGGTCGCTCCACTTCTTGCCGAGTCTCACAACGCCCCCAACCGTTGTGCCCCATCCTCCCCGCCACCCCCGCCGGCCTACTTGTCCGCAATCGCAATGTTCCGCTTCTGCGGGAGCGCCTCCGGCCCCTTGGTAGGCACCCGCACGCACAACACGCCGTGCTCATAGTCGGCCTTGATGGCCTCCACGTCCGCGTCGCGGGGGAGGCGGAACGACTGGGTGAACTGGCGCTCCTCAAACGAGGACAAGGCCGTCTCGGCCGCTCCGCCGCTGCCACACCCATTGGCCTCCGCCGCGCCGTCGGCCGCGCCGTCGGCCGGTGTCGCCTCTGACTTGTGCATGCTCCCCGACACGGTCAGCATCCGCCGGTCGTCCGACAGCTCCACCGACAGGCGGTCACGCGGGAAGCCCGGCGTCTCGATGCGGACTGCCATCTCCTTGGCCGCCTCGTCGTGCTCGACCGTCGCGTGCGGCTGCCAGCGCGACAGCGACGCCGCCCACGCGGGGTCCGTCATGGGGCGCCACAGGCCCCAACCGTCGCCGCCGCCACCGCGGCGGGGGGCGACCGCCTGCGGGTGGAAGAGGTCCATCGCCAGCAGCTCCATCGCGGGGAGGAGGGGGAGGGGGGAGGTGCGGGTGGGCGTGTGGATGGTCTTGGTCGGTTGATGCCCTTGGTCGTAGGTGTGCAGATGTACAGGTGTGCAGGTGTGCGGGTGTGCGGGTGAGTCGGTGAGCAGGTGAGTGGGGTGTGTTGGTGTCGATGGCAAGTCGGGCTGGCGGGCCGGGAGCGACTCCGGTCAGGGATTATATAGGCGCCCACCGGCCATCTTGTCCAGTCGGGAGCCACACGGTCAGGCGAACAGGGCGCGACAGCAAGGGCGGTGGCGCAGGCCAGGACAGCACGGCCGGGCGGCAAGCAGACGCCCACAGCGGGTACTGCAGTGCGTGTGGGAAGGGGGCAGGCGGACGAGGCAGCGGCGCTGGTCGGTCTTGGTCGTGTCAAGAAGCGTCCGGAGGCGTCTGGAAAGCTCGACCAAGGCCCTGGAACAATCTCTGAGCGAGATTCTTCCTGATCTGGCTGAGCTTCCTGTTAATGGCTCTCCTGTGACTCTGTACAGTACAACGGTTGAATTCAATGAGCTCGACCAAAGCGTGACCTGTTCACGAATTGGCCAATCAGAGACGAGGTTCTGCTTCATGGAGGACCCCCCCAGCACACGGGTGTACAGTACGATCCCAATATTATTTGCCCACCCTGGAAAGGCGATTGCGGTCGTCAATGGGATTGGATAATCGGCCTCTCTGGCCCTGATCTGCCACATTCTGGGGACTTGAGCGTGAAGCGTTCACCCAGTGACCTACGAAGAAACGCCCCCAGCTTGTCACCAGCGGATAGAAACTCACCAGAACCATCATGGCGGGACGTCGAAGGACCCCCATCACCCCTCTGCAGGTAGGCGCGATCAAGGAGATGGTCGCCAACAAACAGTTCAAAGGCGACATGGCAACCTCCATCAGCCACAATCAAAGAATGGATGCTTTCGTCGCTATCGCCACTCGGGGGTATGGCGGGCTTGGCCGACAATGTAAACAGCGGTAGGACAAAGGTGGTGCGTAAATGTGAGCTGCCCGGGCTCCGTCTGCTGGAGCAGGACGTTCCCTTCGCCAGTCTGACAGAAAAAGATGAATAGCACAATGCCGAGAGCACCAACACTGCTGGAGGGCCCTCTCCCTCTCACTTGTCTTTCCAAACGATGCAGAAGGCCGTCAAGGGTCTTGGATTGTCATCTCGTTCTCTTGCCAAGAAAGTTTCTCCTCGTCTGCCAACAAGGACACACGTGGACGAGGAACCGCGGGTAGGGGACCTACCACTGAGTGTTCGCATTCTTCTCCGACAAAGGCTCCTTTGTAGTGCGGCAGCAGCCAGCGCGGTTCGTGTAAGGCCGGTCTCGGCAACCGTGCGCATTGGCCACGGATAGGGGTGGACAAGTAATATTGGGTTCATACTGTACGTATCCTTCCAGGAGGGAGCTTCAGAAGGGGCTTTGGCAGCGCGCGGAGCTGGCCAGCTCTCCGAAGAGAGTCACGACAGATCTGTCGTGGTCGACCAGCCGTCCAAGAACTACAGTCGACGCGACAACGTCGTGTCGGCCGCCGCATCTCCCACGGGGACCCTGGCGTGGGGTCCAGACCTCAGGATGTGAATCATATGTCTCCCACATGTGCCCACCCATCGAAAAGACAGTTTGATATGCAAATCATCTGGCGTTGACCGGACGATCAGTACCATGACATGGAGGAATTATCACGTATAAGTGTTTGCGACCATGTTCCATGTTATAGTTGATCGCTCGATCGGGTGTTGTTTGACTCAACTCGACGGCAGGCCACCTGTCTTGCCCATTTTGCAACGTCTGTGGCGTCGTCGACGTCGCGCCCATCGGTTCACCCGACCGCGGCAGTGTTCTCTCCTTCACCCGCGCCAAGCCGACCCGCTGCGGACGCCCCTTCCCTCTTCACCATGGCGACTCAGACCGTGGCTCTCTTTAACCGCTGGGACTTCGAAAATGTCGACGTGAAGGACATTGCGCTGATTGACTACATCGCTGTGAAGCAGAAGTATGCGGTCTTCCTCCCCCACACGGCTGGGCGCTACAATGCCAAGCGCTTCCGCAAGTCGCAATGCCCGATTGTGGAGCGCCTGGTGTGCTCGCTGATGATGAAGGGGCGGAACAATGGCAAGAAGTTGATGGCCACCCGGATCGTCAAGCACACGTTTGAGATCATTCACCTGCTCACGGACGAGAACCCGGTTCAGGTATGTGGCGTGGGCGTAGGCAATCTATGTCGTGGTTTGGCGTGGCGTGTTGCTCCTTGAGACGGACGGTGATTTTTTGGTGGGGTGCGCGACCTCCAGCAGCGCCGTGGGGATTACTAGGATGCATGGGCCGGCCAGCCGAGCTGCATGGGTTGTCGGAGGCAACAGGCCGGCCCGTGTGTGCGCAAGCACTGTTGTCAGACCCGCCGTCGGGCCGCGCCCGGCTTGGCCGTCCTGCGCTCACACGCTCTTTGTGTCAAGCCACCCGCCGTTGACGGACCTCCGTGCCTGTGGCTGCGCACGCTGTTGTGGGGCTCCGCGACTGCCCGCACCACCGAGTTTTGCAGCTGCGTCAGTTCTTGATGCTCTGCGAAGGAGGTGGTGCGGCTCTGGCGCCAGCGTGCGATGCGCGCGTATGCTCTGGTCGCGGTGCGGCCTTGTGCGCCGCGTTCCGGTGCGGAGAGGCGGAGCGTGCAGCTGCGCAAGATCGTCAGTGGTGGTCATCGTGGATGGAGATATCTATCTGCGTTGCACTACAGTGTGGTCTTTTTCCTATTACGGGCGGCCTCTAACCAAGTACTATACTCTCTGTTCTGCTATTCTTGTTTTCTTTGACTTGCGTTTGCCTTGCGCTCGCTTTGCTGGTCTATTTTGTTCTTGTTCGTGCCTATTGATTCCTGGTCCATCTCCTGTTCCCGTTCTTATCCTCTTGTTTCCTTGTCCGTCTCCTGTTCCGTCTTTCGCGCAGGTGCTCGTCGACGCTGTCATCAACGCCGGCCCCCGCGAGGATTCCACGCGCATTGGCTCGGCCGGTACCGTGCGGCGCCAGGCTGTGGACGTGTCTCCCATGCGTCGGGTCAACATGGCACTGTGCTTGCTGACAACTGGTGCCCGCGAGTCGGCCTTCCGCTCGATCAAGACCATTGCCGAGTGCCTGGCGGACGAATTGATCAATGCCTCAAAGGGCTCCTCCAACTCCTACGCTATCAAGAAGAAGGATGAGGTCGAGCGCGTCGCCAAGGCCAACCGTTAGGGCGCGTAGGGGCGGTGCGTGTTGCCGGGCGAGGCGGAGCGCGGGGGATAAATCACACCACTGCCACTTCTTAGAGCTTTTGTAGTGGCGACGTGTCATGTTCAGCTGCGCGAGCGAGCGCCGGGGCGTGTGGACAGGTGAGGTTTGTGAAACTGGTGCAAACGCAAGCGCTACTACCGCTCTACACGTTTCGTGGGAACAGACACAGCTACCAGAACGCAACCCCCCTGCGTGCAGTTATTCGCACCAGGCAGTATCAGTTGCAGTTGAGCGTCGGATACCATGTTTTATTTACCCAGCTCAACGTCCTATGTGGGGTCGCTTCCCTGAGCCTAACCACCGTGCCAGGCCACGCAGAATGTGCCCACCCTTGTTATGGCTTGGACGACGTGATCGAAAGAGGCACGATTGGCAAAAAAGGAAAGGGCGCCATCATTACCCACGGCACCCCCATCGGGCCCTCGCCGACGACGCCCTCCCCGTCGGCCGCCGCCCGCACCGCCGCCGCCGCCTCGGCTTGCTCCCGCGCAACGGCCTCCGCCGCCACCTCTCCCCGTGACCTCTTATGCGCCAGCATCGCGGCCATCACCACTGGCAAGTAGACAACCGACGCGCGGAAGAGCGGCCGCGCCGCCGCCACCGACGCCGGGTCGGCCGACATGCGGAGGCTCTTGGCGTACAGCCAGGCGCCGCCGAGCGCCGCCTCGAGGCCAAACCACCCCGACGTCACGTCTTCGTATACGAGGCCCGCCCCAAACGGCACCAGCGCGGCGGCGGTGAGGCGCGCCCACCGCGCGTTGGCCTCTGGGTGGCTCACGGCGAGCATGCGGAGCCGCGCCGCCGCATAGTCGGCGCGCGCCATCACCGCCAGCGCGTGAAAGTGGGGGATTTGCCACAAGAAGAGGGCAGCGCCGAGGTGGTACGCCCCCGCCTCGGTCGTAGGGGAGAGGTCCCCGCCCGACGCGGCGGCCCAGCCGAGCAGCGGGGGGATGGCGCCGACGATGGCGCCGACCCACGTGTTGGCCACCGAAATGGGCTTGAGGGGGGTGTAGACGCCAGCGTAGAGCGCAATGTTGGCAGCTCCAAGCGCAGCTGCCGTGTCGTTGGTTTTGGCGCTGAGGATGCCGAGGCCGGTGCCGGCCGTGGCCGCCGCAAACAACCCCGCGTGCATCAGGGACAGGCGGCCGGCCGGTAGGGGTCGGGCGCGGGTACGGCCCATCAGCGCGTCCGAACGGATCTCGTACATTTGGTTGAGGGTGTTGGCCGAGAGGGCGGTGAGGAAGGTGCCAGCGGTCGTCCAGCCCGCCGTCGCCGCCGCGGCGGTGGAGGTAAAGGGGGACTCGTCAGACCTAAGGCCACAGCCAGCGGTCGCGGTCAGCGCCACCATGGCGCTGAGACGGTACTTGCCGAGCGCCAGGTAGTCGCGGACCCGCCGGCGGGCGCCCAGCTGCCGCATGACGGCGGCAGCCGACGCCGGCGATGCCGACGCCATACCGCAAGAGGCCCGCGACAGCCACAAAAGAGAAAGGAACTCACGCAAGGGTATCAGAAGCGGCACGACGCACGAGCACCAAGGCGGAGGGCGTAGCAAGGGCGGGGCCGGGCCAAGCCCCGACGAGCTGGAGAGCCGCGCTCGCTTGGGAGACGCTGATGAACGTCGGCGACCATGGAGGCCAGCTGGCTGCAGTTGTGGGGCTGCGACTGCCCGCAGGCCAACCGAAAAATTGCTTTTGGAATTGTCATCATCACCTCCTGGAGTGTTATCTAAATTTCTGAAGGATTTAAATGTCGCGCATGCAAGCGCGCATCTCTCTCACACCTCGTCGACCAGCAGAAGAAAATGTCACACCACCGCTGTCCTTCCTTTCACGAGGGGGTGGCGGCGGGTGTGGCGTGGCGTCAGCCCCTTGCCGCCGCCGTCAGATCGTCTCTGCCCACCCGACGGGTGCCAGCGCGTGGTCGAAACTCCGCACGTGTGTGCCGTTCCGCTTTTTGACCCGTCCGCCTGACCTGGCATGCGCCACAGCCACGCACGGGCACCGCTGCGCTGCCACGCCGCACCGTTTGCCAGTGGTGTGCCCCGCTCACCCCCCCCCGCTGGTGGCTTTCCGCCGTTTCCATGTGCACGCGACGCGACGCGCACGCGCTATCTCGGCAGGGCGGTGGAGTGGGCGCCCCGCGGGCCCGACGGACGGCCCACCTCCCGTGTCCGCCGCGCCCCGACCACACCGCGACCGGTGCCGGGCGGCCGCTTCCGGCGTCCGTGCGGTTGACCCCCCCGCCGCAGGGCAGAGCCCAGTCCCATTCCCATCCTCACCCGCGGTCACCGTGCGCCTCTGCCGTCCTTGGCGTCCACCCCGTACGTGGTGGCAGGTCTCGCCGGCGGTCGTCACAGCGGTAGTGACGGCCGTCGGTTGCTACCCCCACGTGCGCCACGCCTGTTGGTGTGGCTGACGCGGGCGCCACACCATGAATGGCGTGGCGCTTCGGTACTTGCAGCACCCGGCGGTGCGGCGATGGCTTCTGGACCCGACGCCCGTCTCGTCGGTGACCAACGCTCACCTCGAGTCGTCTTTTGTGTACAGCCTGGTACTCGGACGTGATGTGCCCGACCGGGCGGTGCCGGTCGTGGGCCCCGACGCGGGCCCGCTCATGCCCATGGACGTGGAGGACCTGCTCGTTGAGGACACCACCGTGGACGATATTGTGCTTGGCTCCATCTTTGGCCTGCGCGCCGGCCACGTTTTTGCGGCGACGCCGCTGCTGCAGGGCTCGCCGCTCTGTCGACGTTTTGCGGTTGACTTGTCGCGGCGGGATGCGCTCGAGTTTATCGAGTTTGCCTGGTTTGCGGATGGCCGCGTCTTGATCATGAACCGCGCCTTTATGCACGCAGAGGGTGGGGCGCTGCCGGTAGCGGCCTCGGCGGTCATTGTCTCGGCGGCCGTGCCGGACGACGTGCACGCGTCGGCACGGGCCATCCTCCATGCGATTGACGCGGACTGTGCGGCGGCGGCGTGGAGCATATGCGGGTCCCCCGCCAGAGGGAGTCCCGAGCTGGCGGGGAGGGACGGCCGCGGCGCTCAGCCGCCCGTCTTGTCCCAGGGCAGCGGACCAAACCTGTTGAGCCTCGGCCTATCGGTGGTCGTCAAGGCGACGGTGTTTGAGTCGTCTGACTGCGGGAGCTGTGCGGCGTTGCGCGTGGCCTGTGCGTGCGACATCAGACAGCGGCTGGCGGGCCTGGTCAAGCGGGAGATGATCACCGATTCGTGGACGCACTACGTGACGCAGTTTATGCGCAAGAACAGGTATGGTGTGGTCCACGTGGAGTACTATTTACTGATGCAACCAAGTGCGTCGTCGGAGCTCAAGTTGTGCGACGTGGGCAAGCGCCAGACCGACATCCTCAATATTCTCGCGTCTGGGCTCCAACGGAGTGGCTACATCCAGCGCGTATGGCGGACCGCTCTGGATATGTACCAGCTCGCGGTCGTCAACTCGGTGCATCGACTACGGTCTGTGGTGGGCTCCGGCATGCCCGTCGTTCCACCATTTTTGGGCCGGGGAGGAGAGGCCATGAACCGAGAGCCGGTACCGCAACGACTCAAGCTCGTCCGCCCCCGCTTGGACGTGGAGGCGGTGGCAGCGGTGAACGAGAATGCAGGGTACGTGTCGCCTATGGCGGCGTTGTCACCGTTGCGTCTTTGCAATCGCCCGGCGAAGACGGTCGCTCGGGCAGCCGGCCCTGTCGCCGTGTCTGAGCAGTCGAATGGCATCGATGCGGTGGAGGACCAGCACGCGCTTGAATTGGAGGCGCTCTTGAGGGGGTCGACCCCACAGGTATTGACCCCGCCGGCGGCTGCACCGGCACTTAAACGGTCCCGCGCGCCCGCGCGCCCTGCACCCGCGCCTCCCGTCGGCAGCAGGTCGCTGCTTGCGAGTGTCTCCACGGTGGTCCCCGCTGACGAGATACACGCTCTGACGCTGGAGGACGGCTCATTGGCGCAGCTCGACTCGGAAGGGCGGGTGCTGCTGCCGCGAGAGCCGACACCCTCGACTGGCGGGCCACGCGGCCATGGGGCACCGTCCCTGTCCGTGTCTTCTGCAATCCCTCTCCCTGAAGCGGAGCTGCCGCTGCCCTCCCCGCTGACGGGTGACCTCGTCCATGCCGCGGGCGCGTCGGCGACCGTGACGGAGGCCGACATGGTCCATGCGTCGTGCGCCGGGCGGTCCTATGGCCGACCCGCCACGTCGACGGTCTACGGCGGCTTGCCGGTCACGTACGCGCCAGGCGTGGCGTCGAGCTGTGGCACGGGGGTTGGCGCCCCCTGTGAGCCGCTGCTGTCCCCGGACGTGAGTTATGCGCTGCCGTTGAGGGAGTCGGACACAGGCGGTGGTGCCCCTACGGTGTCCCGGCGACATTCGCTGGATGACGAGTCGGTCGAGTCGGTGCTGAGCGAGCTGCTCAACGCGTGTGACGACGAGGTAGACCGGCTGCTGTCTCCATACACCTCGCCGACTGCCAGCGGGAGCTCCTCAGAGGTGCCACTGCGCCACGCGCTCGCGTCGCCGTCGTCGCTGCCGACGACCAAGCGGCGGCCGCTGAAGCCTCCTCCGCCGCCGCCGCCGCCGCCACCACCACCGCCACCGCGGTCGCCGTCCACGTCGGGCGGTGCCTCAACGGCCGCTGCCCGATCGTCCGTGTTCGCGGGTCAACTGCTGGAGCTGGCGTGCGTGCCGGGGTCAACAAGTCATGGCCGCCCGTTTGTGTGTTCCGCGTGCAACTCGACCTTCAAGGCCAAGGGTGACCTGCAACGCCACGTGGAGGCTATCCACGAGCAGCGCCGCCCACACGCGTGTGAGCAGTGCACCAAGACGTTTTCGCACCGTGGCCACCTCAACCGCCACGTTCAAACGGTCCACCTGCGGCAGCGCAAGTACGGGTGTGAGTACTGTGACCTGCGTTTCCTCCAACAAGCCCACCTCACCACCCACGTGCGGATGGTGCATGAGCGCCTGCGGCCGCACACGTGCACCGAGTGTGATTTGTCGGTGACCACCTCGTCTGCGCTGCGCAAGCACCAGCGCACCAAGCACCCGCACCTGAGTGCGCTGTTGTCCCTGGTTGACGACCCCGTTGACAGCCAGTACGACAATGGCAAGGTTGGTAGGGAGTCCCCGCGGCGTGACGCTGCTTCCTACGAGGCCAGCGCGCCGAGGGAGGGCGTCGACCCCGACCCTGCGGGCGGCTTTGTGCCACGCGGTGCCGACCTGTGCGCGTATGCACCATCACCGCTGCTGCCGTCCCGTCTGCCGTCACCCATTACAAGACGTGCGGTTTGACCCATAGACCCTGCGTATTCGGCCGGGTCGCGCCCAGGGTTGCTCTGCTATTTTCGAGAGGGTTGGTGCTCGCTTGTGTTTAGTTGTGACAGGATATCTGCCTATGTGTGGTGTGCATGCTTGTCTTATTACTGCCGCCAGGCAGCATCCGTCGAAAATGCTCTGGCTGGCTGGACGGGACCGTTATTCGAGCGCCGCTATAAAGCTGGTGTCTGCATCCCTGTGGCGAGCTCCAGCCCACAGCAGCTGAGACTGTGACCCAAGCCCCTCGAACAGGGTTGCAATCATCGCCTCAGCTGTACTTGACCAGCTTTGATGCTGTACTCATCCCCGATCCCCATGAGAGCCGCCTGCCTCACCCGCACAACATCCCCGACAGCTGCCCGCGGCCCTAGATTCCGACGCACGCACTTCCCCAGTCGCTTCCACAGGAGGTCCGGCCGCCCCTCCCTAGTCCTTGCCCGCCCAGAACTCGCCAAACCCCTCGCCCATCGGGAAGCCGCAGTTGGGGCACCGGTGCACCGCCCGGGACGCGCAGTCAAACATGCGGGGGAGAAAGACGCAAAAGAGGCCACCGCTGGCGACGCAAATGAGCCAGTTCCACCCGGTACACTCGTTTATCACCACCTCGGTCGTTACGGCCGAGCAGCAGCCGGGGCAGGTGACGGCGGTGGGGCGGCCACCCCAGACGGCGGGCAGGGGTCCACCGGGCGTCCGCGCCGCCGCAACGGCGCCAGCGGTCAGGGGCGCGGCCTCGCCCGTAGGGGGTGGGTCCGAAGCGACCGCCGCGTAGCTCATGTCCACAGAGGAAAGTTGCAAAGCTAGGAAAGTGA
>ENA-ORXT01004732-ORXT01004732.1-marine-metagenome-genome-assembly--contig:-NODE-4732-length-13866-cov-30.263108_pt1 | contig 13866 bp, 20 predicted proteins | sample MGYA00237868_ERZ511482 | MGnify/ENA metagenome assembly ERZ511482 | reverse complement strand
TTCGAGACATCACGGCTCTGGATGTTCTCAGCGCATTCCTCGACACGTGGGTTGCTAGCTATGGGATCCCCGATTCAGTTCTATCGGATAACGGACCCCAATTTGCTGCCGTACTCTGGCAAGGGGTGCTCAAGACCCTGGGTATTGACACTAACTATGCCACCCCTTACCACCCACAAACTAATGGGCAGGTCGAACGGTTTAATAAGACCTTAGTTAAGCAACTACGCCACTACGTAAGTGACCACGTAGTTACGTGGTCCCGATACTTAAGCCTGGTAGTAACGGCTTACAATTCGCAAGTGCATAGTAGCACCGGGCAGATCCCCTTTGCGTTCGTAAGCCCCCGACGGCTTACTCCCGTGGCCCTCGAGCGACTTACAGCGGGTACCGACACCGGGGAGATAGTAACCCCCGGGCGAGCCAAGGAGAATTTCCTCCAGCGCCTTGACTCCCTTATCCCCCTAGTACGGGAGACCATGGAGAAGGCACAGGCCCGGTACAAACGAGCATTCGACAAGCGCGTGCAGACTCGCCGCGAAGCGCTCCAAGTCGGAGACTGGGTATTCGTGAACTCCCACGAGAACCAGGGGGGTAAGCTCGTCTTCAAGACACTGGGACCCTACCAGATCTTGAAGACAGACGGGCGTCGGCTTACCATCGAAAGTGACGATGGTATCCGGACCATCAATGGGAACCACGCCACCCGGGCCCCGGAACCACCCGAGGGGGACCCGGCGTGGGCGCGGGCACTGGCCGCGTGGCGGGTCCCGTCCCTCCCCTCATCGGCCAGTAAACCGATTGAGGCTGTCTTCGACCGCCTTGTCGGACAGGGGTACGATGACCAAGAACGACTCATGCTCAAGGTCAGGTGGTTCGGGTATGGACCCCGGGAGGACTCCTGGCACTTTGTGGAGGACCTCCCGGCTGGGAAGGTCCGCCAGCACTGTGCGCGGCACCGGCTCACGATGAGAAGAAGGGTATAATACAACAAAATATCCCCAGAACGGGGTACCCCTCACACACACCCACGACAATAGATCCAACCCCACTAGGGACAAACATGGTAGGGGCCGGGCTATCCATAACTCAGCGCCCCGGCGCCCCACTCGAACCAGGGTAACCACTCCCTACCCGGCGAGTGCGGGAGGTCGTCGGGGGCATACCCACCGAGCTGGTTGTAGTCTGGGTGGTCCCCCGGGTACTCCTGAGCCGACCCCCGGTCCGAGGGGCCCGGCCCTCATGACGAGCGCGGCATCCTACTCGGTGCCGCCCCCGCCGCGGCGTACCCCCCAGCGGAGGAGGGGGAGCCGCCCCCATGGTAGGGCGCGGCCGAGCCAGCAGGCTTTCCGGCGCACGAGGCCCGACTGGGGCCCCCGCCCGCCGCGGGACCCGCGGGCCCAGGCGCCACCCGCTGGCCGTGCCCCTCCAAGCGGGAGGCCATCTGGTACCCGATGGCCTTTGGGGTGGTGTCCACAAAAAACTTCTCGGCTGAGGCAGTCCGGGGGGACGAGGGGTCCCGCAGTACGGCCCCCGCCCACCGCGTAATCCACGCCAGGGTGTCCACCAGGGAGGCAACTATCGCCTCCATATGGGCAGCCCTAAGCGCCCCCGCCGCACTTGGGGAGGTGGTCGCCAAGGCGTTGGCGCACCGCGAGGTGGCGTACCCCCAGCTGAGGCTCTGCCTCACCCCAAGGGCCGGGTAGTACGGGACCTCCGGCGACGCAAACGTCGGACGGCCCGACCGCCGCACAGGGGAAGCCCCCGCCCGGGTGGTCCGCCGGACAGTGCTCCCACGAGCAGGGGGGCGCTCGGTAGTACCTCGGGTGCGCTTGCGCTGCTGGGGGGCACTTGCCCCTGGCGCACCCCAACCCGAGTCCGGCGGGGACATCGTCGCCGTTACCCCCGCAGAGTAGGGGTAGGCCAGGTCACCCAGGCCCGCACGGAGGCCTATGCGCCCGGCCACCAGGCGTTTGTCACAGTGGACAAACGCTCAAGGCGCCTCGCCCTCCTTCCCGCCAGCTCGGCGGGCCAGATAGGGCCCGGCCGCCTCCCTGTCCAAGGACTGGTGGAGGTCCAGCAACTCGCTGGGGTACGCATGTGCGTCCGGGCCTGCCCTTTTCGCCACGTTGGCGAGGTGAAGCCCCACCAGGCGCCCCACTACGGCAGCGGGCAGATGCCAGAGGTATCCCTCGGTACAGGCGGAGGCATACCACACCCCCGCCACCTCCAGCACCCACTGGGTAGCGAGGATGGCCGCCTCCGGGGTAGATTTCCCCCGGCGATGCGCAGTGCCAGAGTAAGCCACTATATGTTGGATTATAAGTTCGAACTCCTCAGACCCATTTACACCGATATTGTGGCGGTAGCTGAGTAGTACGATTTTCGAATCCCAACAGGTTATGGGCTCAGAAACTTCCAGCTAAAGCTGGTTTACTGTGCATGAGGTCGCAGGTTCAAATCTCACCTGAGGGCGACTTGAAATCGCAGGGGCCTGCAGATTGGCTTCGTGAGCGAGACCTGGCGGCTGGAGGTCCTGTGAAGTTGGAAGGAGTGTTGTACTATAAGTTCGAACTCCTCAGGACCATTCACACCGGTATTGGGGCCAGAGTTGGCACCAATAAAATGCATGCATTAAATGAAATCGATTCAATACATATTGAATCTATAGATTAATCAGTTGCCGTTCTCCCATTTTTGATGTGTTTTTTTACTTAATGCTAGAAGGCTGTCGCCTTGGGTCTCGGCCGCTGCCTGTGGTGTGACACGCGTCTTGGTGGCTGGCGGTGCGGAGGCGGGGTGGTCACAACGGTGGAGAGCGGCAGCGGGGTTGGCCTCGGCTAGAATGGGGGCACCTCGCCCTCACCGCGCACTGGACGGACAACGGCGACCACCTCGGCCTCCCCGCTCTTGTTCCTTCTACCTCAGGATGACCGACGCGCCACTCATTGTGAAGTGTCAAAATTCCACCACCGACCGAGGCAAGCGAGCACCCTCGGACCAGCGACGAGGCGGCGACTTAGATGGTCAGACACTGCCCGCAGTCGAAGTCACAGACAGCAATAAAACCATTGATTAATTGAAAACTCGAGATTTAATGGATTAATATAAAGATTAATCGATCCGAGATGTAAAAAATCGCGGTTTTTTTTCATCCCTGAATGTGGCTGTAGCTAAGTAGTACAATTTTCGAATTCCAACACTATGCGCGGCATCCTGGCCGAGAACACAAAGGTTACCTCCATAGCCGACCACCAGGACGGCATCGGGACGTACTACGCCCGCCGCGCCCAGGCATGTACTTGGGTGCTCTCCACTTGTGAGGCCCGCACCAGGATGCCCGACGCCTCCCGCACCCGGCGCTCGGTGCGCGCGTCTTGGTGGTGGAAGTGGGGATCCCCATTCCCCAAGTACGGGGGGGAGGAGCACGCCCACTCCCACGCCACGACGGGCGGCATGTCGTCGACGGTGGCCCCGTCCATGACGTTGGACAGGCGCAAAGGCGACACGCGCCACTCACGGCGCGTCCCGCGCCTCTTGTAGGGCGAGGAGCTCCGACGCCTCCCCGGCAGGCAGCTTGTACTGCACGGGGAGGCGCGCCAGCCAGCGCTGCCAAGCCAGGCCCTGCTTAGACACCGGGATCGCGGCATAAAACGTCCGCAAGCGGCACTTCTCCATCTGACTGGGGGCAGCCGGGGGCGTCCACTGGACCAGCGCCCCCGGCTCCGCCAGCCCCGCCTCCTCCCCTACCGGGAGGCGCCTCCGGCGCGGCACCGGCGGGGGGAACTCCTGCTCCATGGGGTCATCCCCCGCCTCGCGCGGCGCCGCCTCAGCCGCCGGGGGAGTGCCCGGCCGGCTGGGCGGCAGCGGCACGCGCGCCGCCGCCGTGCGGGGCCCGGCCGCGCCCTCGCCAGTCGACCGCGTCGCCGCACTCGACACGCGGGAGGCCGACGCCGACCCCGCCGTCGACTTGGACCGGCGGGGGGGCGGCGGCAGTTGAGTTGCTTGACTCCCCGCCGCCGAGAACTCCCGGCTCGGGGGCGCGCCGTGGGCCTAACGCGACCGGCGGGCTGCCTTGCCCCGGGACGCCGCCACGGTCGCGCCACTTGACTTGATGGCGCCGGCCGGCGAGGCAGGTGCAGACGCCGCCGCCCCGCCAGCACGCGGGGTGGCCGCCGTCGAGCCCTTGGCCTTGGGGGCGCCCGTACTTCCCAGCGCCCCGCCCACCCGCGGGGACCCCGCCGCAGGGCTGCCCGACGTGGTCGAAGCTGACGCCGGCGTCCCACTTGGCGCCGGCGCGGCGCGCCCCGCACTTGGGGAAGCCATCTCCTCGGTCGCCGCCACTGCAGTCGACAGCGAGAAAGCCATAGCCGCCGCACCCTGGTAGAGGAGTTGGCAAGGGGGGTGGCAGCGGGGAGGGGGGCGCACTGCGCAGGGGGGGCTCTCAACTGGAGTAGCGGTGGAGAGGAACGGTGACGGCCGGTTGTGGACGGCCGCCCCGTCTGTACCCCGCATACCCCCCTATTTATGAGCCCCTGCGTGCGGACAGGGGCCCCTACCCCGGGTCCCCTCAGCCCCGCACCGCACGCCACTCCCCCTGGATGACTCTTCACAGGGGGGGGCCCACAAGACAGCCCCCCGGGTGGGGGGGCGGGGGGGGCGCCATACTGGGCACCCCCCTTCTGGCCCACCGGGCACGGTGCGCGGGCCCGCCCCGGACACGCGGCCGCACCCCTGGCCCCCGCCGCCGTGTCCACCGGACATCGACGGCGCGCACCCCCTTGCCCCTGCGGGGGCGCCCCCAGGATCCGGGGCGGCCCCCGCTGGCACGAACCGGGGCAGCACCCGGGCCCCGCACTGGGGAGCCCGGTGGCAAGCCGTCCTGGCCCGCCCGCCACACTCGTGCGGGCCCGCCCCCCTGCCTCTGGGCCGCCGGGACGGCGACCCCCCTTGAGAAGGGGGAATCCCGCCGGTTTTTCACATAGTCCCCACACTTGGGGAACCACATTTCCCGGAAATATGCCCGACTACCACATACTTCAAATTCTTCCGTTGGCGACCCACTTGTGATCGCCTCGTGGATCACCAATCACAACCTCAATCCCAATAATTCCCTGGGATTCGTAATTTTCCGAGCGGGACCCTACTTGAGGGCCTAATTTTGTGTAAACCCGACTTGGATTATCGACTCATGTTCCTCCGCGCCCCTGACCCCGGGGCTCCGCGAGGGTGTCACGTAGCACCCTTCCCCCGCCTGTAATCAAGGCGGTATTCAAAGCTTCGGCCGTCCCCCAAGTTATGGGCCCCGTGGGCCCTGAGGGGAGGGTTTTCCGATGGTCCTTTGAGGGTGGGTGTCTGAGGAGGGTTTTCCGAGGGTCCTTTGAGGGTGTCTGAGCAGGGTTTTCCGAGGGTCCCTTGAGGGTGTCTGAGGAAGGTTTTCCGAGGGTTCGAGGGTAACGGACTGGATAAGAGTGTGAGGCGTGAGTGGCGCCTCGGAACCTTCGACGCGGGCAAGTAAACTTCCAGTCACACGACTCGTGTTTGTCGCTCGGGGCGCCTTCCCCCTGTCGACGCCGTGCGTGTGTGCTCTTCAGGGCCTTCTTCCGGGCAGCGTATTTCCCGATATGACTACCCGGCGACAGGGTTTGGCTGGCCCTCCCCCCAACTGGGTGGGATGGGCTGAGTGTGGTGTCACACCGGGCACGCGCGCACCGGGCACCAAGCTACGAGACAGGCATTAAATCGCGTGGGTGTCCTGTTGAACGGGCTTGGGCAAGGACGGCGAAGGCGACAAAGCGAGTGACCACGGAAATCCTGCAATCTTAATGAGGGGTGACAGTGCACATCAGAATGGGTGCTACTGTGCACATTAGAATGGGTGCTACTGATGAGTAAGTTGCTATCTCGATCGAGATCGCAATTGAAAGCCCTATCCGGAGACGATACTTCGTCGAAACTTCTTATCTGGAGACTTGCTACATCGGTGGCACTGCTTGTGGAGGGTCTTCCAGTGCCGACAAGGCTGGTACTCAATGGGTTGAAGAGCGGCCACTGTCCCCACATGTATCCGTCAATGCCCATCGCATCGGACATACAGTGCCCTGGTTTCGCAATTCCTATCGCTGTTGTCATCCCTACAGTCATTGTAGCGTTGATGCGTCAGCGTGGAAACACTGGCACGCTTCAAATGTGGGCTGCCTCCGCATGGCCATGGTATCATGTCGGGTACATTATTGACATATATGAAGCCACTGCATGAACAAAGTAGCATCTTGTATACACAGGCCATCGACATGGGTGGCATTGCTTCTGGTGCGGCGTTCTTCGTCAACTGGGCTAGTACTCAATGGGGAGAAGTGCGGCCACTGTTCCCATATGTATCCACCAGTGCCCGTCTCGGCGAACATACAGTGCTGTTGCTTCGCTATATCTATCGCTGTTGTCATCTCTTTGGCCGTTGTAGCCTTGACGCGTCAGCGTGGAAACGCTGCACGCTTGTAGTGTGGGCAGCCTGTGCATGGAGTGGTATCATGTTGAATACACGCTCGACACATGGAATGCCTCTGCATGGACAAGGTGTCATACCGGATTCACAGGCCACGAAGAGCACCAGCACCTACTTGCCATAACTCAGTACAACAAAGCTGGGTCCCGTTATTGCGTACACTCTCAAGGCCGGCTGGAACTGACGGAAAACTGCACTGCAACGCATTTCAGAACGTCGCGGACTCAGGTAGGGCTATACTTCCAGCGAAGCTCGGAGACGGCCCGGCACAGCCCCTCGCACTCTTTGTTACATTCCGGGTAAGGCCGCTCACCGGCCACTGCGGTCTGGCTGCCATCCTCACGCAGCAGTGAGATGGGCCAGTGAAAGGGTGAAGACAGCCATCCACATGTGTCAAAGTACCAGCATCGGGAAGGAATCGGACTAGATTTAGATAGTTCACAGGAAAAGAAGAGACGAGGGTCACAACGGGTACCTACAAGAGTTACTACCTAGCGCCCTAAGTAAGCACCAGTAATCGAGGTCCCATTTATCATTGGCTCTTACCATCTTCAGAATAGGCAGACTACAATGATGCTGGACAAGCAGCTCGCGCTTCTTTGCCCAACACTTCCTCTCCTTGGCGCTGATACTCCCGCCAGAGCTCCGAGGCTGCGTACGCGTGACGATCTGCTCGGCTGCCCCCGGTCTGTTCAGAAGCAAAGTCGCGTTACCTGACCGTCAATCCGTACCCCGCTCCAACATTAACAGTCCTCACGACCACCATTGAGGCGCTGCAATCCCTCCCCCCAGCCCACTTGTCAGGCTGCCATCCCCCGACAACCCTCTCTGCTTTCCCGATCTACCACGTCTTCACCACTCGCCGTTGCTGTCGGTTCGCCATTCCGGCTCTTTGTCATCCTTCACCCGGTTCCCACACGGCCACCCTCCACCATCAAGACATCCACCACTCGCTGCTTTTCCTGCACCCAATTTTAACCCCGGCCGTCCCACACCGTCTTCTCGACTGTCAACCGCGCACCGGGCATGGACTATCGCCACTCTGCCCAGACCGCCGCGGCGGCTGTCTTGAACTCCGCCCGCTCCTACTTAGCCGGCCTGCTGGAGGCCAAGAACGCAGCGGATCTGCCATCACTTCCCACGCTGGGGGCACCCCCGGCCAGCGGCATGCACAAACATCTTCCTGCAGCTGCCTGCGTTGCAGCGTTCAACTCCGCAGACTCATCCACCCCCCCTGCAGGTTCGTGTTCGACGCACGGACCCGCACCTCCTCCCTCGACGCATCCGCTGTCGACTGCGATCGTTGACGGGGGTGAGCGAAAAATTGAGCCGTCAATCAACCTTACCACCCTCGCTTTTGTCAAGGTGGCGTAGGCACTGTACAAGTGGCCTGAGCTGGCACATGGGCGCTTCCTCTTGTTTGACTACTCCAATTGTGTCGGAGATGGCTTCTGGACGCGCTGCTCTCTGGTCCGCGCGCTCCTGCACGGCATGGTGCCCGTCGACGAGCCGGCCGAGTCTATTCTGAGCCATTCCAGGGCGGGCTTGGCGCGCCTGGTTGAAAGTACGTGGGATGAAGCTCTCATCGTGCAGCTGCGTTTCTGCTGGGAGCTCGACAATGGCACCGACGGACGAGACAAGCTCCGGCAGATGCACTTATTCTACAACTGACGGGGCCGGCCGACGTGCGCGACGCCGGCGCCTACCGGGACGGGCAGGGGCTGAAGCTGACCGGCGTCCAGAGAGTGGCAGCTGCATCCATGCCGACCTCGACGGCGAGGGATTTGTAGCATGCCGTGGGCATCCTGCTGGCAAGCAGAAGTGCGCTCTTGTCAAGCTGGCGGCGTGCGAGTAGCCGCTTACGAGATGCAGTAACGACGAGCGACTGGGTCGGTCTAATGGCGCACCTTTCATTCTGGGTACGGGCGGCCGTGTGTTGCGTGTGCAAGTTTGCCGGGTGGCAAGTTGGCCCACGGATGGAGACCGAGCCACCAGAGGGGTACGTATGCGTGTCTCCCGGGGACTTGCTCCCGGCGGGTGACGACAACACGTGGTACCTTCCTTCTCGACGATTGCCTGAGGTGGAGACCCATACGCGGTGTCTATGTAGGTTGTTCATTTCTCATCCCCGTCCTACACAGCTATAACGCAATGTCATGGCCACATATGTAGCAACGTTCCCATCAGGTCTGCTTGTACTCATACCGCCCATGGGAGCAACCTCGAAGAATAGTGGTCACGAAGAACCGTCTCCACACGGCTTGGACTCAACTATCCCAGGGCCTGTCAGTTGTGATCGCCTGTTCGGTGGCGGTGGTGGTGACGGCGGCAGCAGGACAAGTGTGTTCTGCTCCTTCACCAGAGAACGATGCGGGGTGGCGCAGGATGTATCTTTCAGGAGCCATTGCAACACCCGGAGAAAGATCCTGCAGGCTCCTGCCGGCGCGCATCGGCGCTGACAGAAAGGGGTCGATGTCCTGCCAGTAGAGCGATCAGTAAGTGTTGAAGAGCAGTGGGGATAGGGGTTGGGGGACCACGGTGAAGTGGTTGAGTGGCTTGAGCTTGTGTGTGTGTGTGCGAACGTGCTTTGTTGGGTGTCCTCAGGTTCCCCGCCTCTCCCAACCGAGAGCACCTCTCAAATAGTCCCCACCGGCCCAAATGCTCCCCCCTCCGGCGCCCACAGCGACGCCCACGCCCTCGCACTGAAACGAATCACTCACCAAATCAAAAGCCACAAGAGCAAAGCGAAGATCAAATCCAAAACACGCTAAAAGTAACGCCCCAAGATGACCCAACACGAATGAGTGCAACTTGACCACGTCTTGCAAATGTACCATCTGCGGAACCATAGGGGTTACCGACCATCATCCATCCGCGCACCGCCAGTGGAGCAGGGGTTGTCAGGATATGGATTTTGGGCCGTAGTAGGATACGGATACACGCCGTCCCTTCGTATCTGATTACGGATAACTCCCTCAGCTGAGATCCGGATCAAGATATTTGCCTCCGGAACCGGATATTTGAGTAGAATATATTCGTATCCGGATACGATTATTAGATCTGGATATAGTCCCCCAAGTCCGACGGACAGCCCAATTAGTGCCCAAGAAGAACGCCATCCAGCCTTATTCGAGCGCCACATGCATGTCAGTAGGACTTGAAATCCACACTTGATTTCAACTCCCCAAGCGTCGGGGCGGTTTCCCGCCGTTTGTGTAAACGGACGTCAGAATGACCGTTTGGAATCTCGTGTCACACTCTGGCAACAACGTAATCGGGTCGAATCGCGTGATTGAACGGTTTCACCTGGGTCGGGCTGCATCGCCGCTTGTCGCTCCCAAATGTTCGGACATTAATTTCGCGATTGTCGGCACGCGAAAAGAGAGGTCGACTGTGTTGAACCAGAAATCGCCAAGCGCAGGAAGCCTCATAACCGTATATATCCCTGTATCCTGACTCTCATATCTGGGATACGGATCAGATATGATCTTGCAATCTCTGTCGGACAGGATAGATATATCCTCACCTTCTTGTCTCATAATGCATTTGGGATATGCGTCCCCGGCTCGTATCCGAAGTGGATACGGATATAATGCACGGATATAATCCTCGAAGATGTATCCATGTTAAGCCCTGCTGTGGAGTCGGCGACGAGCATCACAGTCCAACAGTCAGATTGCCAGGGTGTCCTGAACGGCGAATCGAGGGCATCAGAGGCGGCCACAGCGACAGCCGCTTCGGCTGTCGAGGCGGAGTCAAGGAGGGGTCCATGGGCCAGGAGTTTCATCGTGCACAGTGCTGGGGGGGGCCCCGAAAGGCGCATTACTCGGATGGCTGGCGGCCGGAGTGTCAACGGCTTCCGTTGTCGAGCGACTGTCAGCCCCTCTATTTCACCAGCTCCGAGAGGCACCTGTTCAGGTCAGTTGCTCGGCTGTCATACAGCGATGCATTCACGTATCGCGATTAGTTCTGCTTGGATACGAGCTGGGCCAAAGGGAACTCAAGATCACCAATCATCTCGTGTCTGAAAAAGTTTTAGGAACTGCTTTCCAGAGCCCACAGAACCATGCCGCCCGCCCCCGACCTTCCGCAAGGAAGGTATCCCCACGTGGTGCCCACAGCCTCGCCTCAGCTGACCCCGGACGAGCTACTGTCCTTCCCCCGCCTCGCAGCAGTGCCGATTCTGCCCCTCAAAACCGACTGGGTGAAGTGGCGCCGCCGGTCGGCGGTGTGCCTAATGTGAGAACATCGGAGGGGGCGCCACTCGGGATTATGTAGCGAGTGCACCGATTCCCGTGTTCAGGAAATCCGCCGAATCTCTGGGGACCTCATCGTGGTCGCCCCGCGGACATAGGAGGTCGCACCTGTCAGCGCCTCTGCGCGGCAGCAAGAGGCCCTGGCGAGGTTTTATTCGCGCCAGTGGATAGGCCAGCGACACCAGTCTTGCCGACGGACCTCTGTGCGCCATCACTTCTGCGGCGAACCGCAAGCAGGCACTTGCACGGACATTTACGTTTAATGAGCGTCGTTGGCCCCCAAGGACCTTTCAAAGCGATGAGGGGGAAAATAGCGAGGTGGGCGACGGCAACCATTGTGAATCGGCCGGTCATGGCGGCTCGGTCTCTGGTGGCGGCAGCCGCTCGCAAGAGCGCATGGCCTTCGGCGGCGGCGGCGACACGAGCGCGGCTGGCGGCCGCAATTGCGGCTAGCGCGGGGCCGGCGGGGCTGACGCCATGGATAAGCCGGTCGTGGCGGCTTGGCCGCGGGTGGTGGTAGCCGCGCGGCCTAGCGCGGTAGAGACGGAAATTATGGGGCCGGCGGCCACATTGGACGGCGACGTCGCTGGTGCTTTTAGCTGCGTGCTTTCTTCCACACGCGCGGAGAGGGCCGGTTTTTTTTTCAGAGCATACCGTGGCGCTCTATCTTGTTTGGAAAGAACCTTCAGGAAGTCCTCTTCTGTCCCTTTTGCAACCAGGTCGACATAGATACAGCACTACTGCGCTGGGCGCCCCCGATTCCTGACTTCTGACACGCCAAGAAGCTTGTTGTCGTAGCGGAGAATTTACTTTTAGCGCTAGCCGGGCCACAAGTCTACCCACTGCAGTGACAGGGGTACCGGGCGTTTCTGCAGCAGCTTCCCTCCCGACCGCCGATACGCTCTTCCCCGTACTCCCGGAAAAGAAATGACACATTCACACGCCAATGTGGCGACCGCAGCGGCTCTCAGCGCGGCCTTTCCCCCGCACCCAAAGCGCCTCTCCGCACCGCATGCTGAGCCGCCGTCGAACGACCACACCGGCGGCGTCATCCCACCCACCCCCTTATGTCATCAGCACTCACGCACCGCGATAACGAAGACGCTCATCCCACTCGTCATGACAGTCTCATGGCCACAAACCTCGTCACGAGCCGTCTCTCAGTTTGCCGTCGACTACACTACCGCCACCACCCACAAGCTCCGATACCGCCGCCAATCCAGCCACCCCAGCACCGGTCAACCCGCCACCGTTGCGAGTGCCACAACACTCGCCGGCCATCAATCGCAGAAGTCTTGCGCCGAGATGCATATGGCTTTTTACCAATCATTGTAGTCGATGTTGTCAATGCTCAGCGCCGGCGATCCCTTGAGCGCACCCGACTCTAGTGGATCAACGGATTCCTCAGCAGCCGACGGGCTGGTGATCCCCCCCGCAGTCCACAGGCTGGTGGCCGCCTCCGTCGTCGACGCGCTCGTGGCCGCCCCCACCACCGACGCACTCTTGGCTGCCCTTGCCGTTGACGCGCTTGTGGCCGCCCTCTCCGTCGACGCACTCGTGGCCTCCCCTGCTGTCGACGCGCCTGTGACCGCCGCATCCGTGGTCTTTCTTGTGGAAGCCCCATCCGTTCACGCGCTCGTGACCGCTCTCGGCGCCAATGGAGAAACGGGCGCCACGACTGAGGACGCGGCCGACAGAAGCGCTTGTAGACTCTCAAACGAAGAGGACATGGCGTCAGCTGCGGCAGTGGGTGCTGCCACTTCCAACGGCGCCACAGTGACCGGGGTGTCCGTCATGCTTATTGGTAGCGCCAGAGAGGCTGGGAGACGCCCGTGGCGTCCCTAGTGATGAAGGACGCGAGGGGTGCCGGGGCACTCTGCAACAAACAGATCAAGCGGCCTTTTTCGCAGTAGGTACCGGCGACTGTCTGCCACGATGCCCACCTGCTTCAGAATGGGCTGGCTCTGTGCAGGCGGGCTCTGCGCCCGGCTGCCGACAACTGTGAGAGATACGCGATTGCGAGAGCACACCTGCAACTTAACATATCAATCTAATCCAGCCATTCAAATGAGAGTACGGTACTTCCGTTTGTTGTAACTTTCCATGCCTGCTACAGGTTTCCCAGTTCACAATGCAACCAAATCTGGACGCCCTATCTGTGATGAGCAGAAATCTCTTATGATTCGAAGTGGGCGGGAGCTCTTCTCCAGAACTGGGACGTTAAAGAGCAAGAGAAAAAAAAACTGCAGGTGCTGGCACCTCAGGAACTGCCGATGCCGCATGAGAAAAAGAAACAATCGTGTGTATTGGCGCTATCATATCCGAAGAGAAATAATCATGTTTGTGCGCTACATCTCTACAAGCTAGCCTCCAAAGAGCACAGCGACCATACAACTTCCACACCAGCAAGGCCCCCCATGCGCCACACTTTGCGTCGGTGACCAGGCAAGCAATAGCGACTCTGCAAAGGATAGCGGAAAAGGAGGTCCGTCACGGTACTCACGATAAACCAGGACACAATCGGGATCCACCTGTATGCCGTGGAAGTGAGTGGTGCTCTTGACGAGCCTCGCCGTGGCCACCATCTTTCCGCGTGGCCCAAGCAGCTGACATGAGACATTTTCGGAAAGCGCTGCGAAGGACGATTGTTGCTTCTCCACCACGTCGCCGGCCTCGTCGTTGGCGCGCCGAAAAACACGTGCGCTGAAGAGGCGCGGATGCTTAGAAGCAGGCGGTGCGTCGACCATGACGGCAGGCGTGCCTGCCGCGACGGCAGGCGCACCTGCCTACACTGCTGCCTCGCGTCGGCGCCACGGGGCCCGGTTCTGCGCACGAGCAGGGGAGGAGTCATCGGCAGACGGCGGCTCCGACGCCGGCGACGCCTGAATCTCTTCCTTGACGGGCTCGCCGGCTGTGGAGTGACAAAATAATGACACACTCCGCCCGCTTCGCGTGCTCCGCCTTGTCGACGACGTTGCTGCGGACGATTCGGCCGGAGTGATCGGTCCCGGAGAAAGGTCGGAGAGTTGTCTTCCTCCTCGCTATCTTCAGAAAGGGAGGGAGCACTGCCTTCGTCATCGCTGTCGGAGGTGTCGTCGGGGGCAT
>ENA-ORXT01004730-ORXT01004730.1-marine-metagenome-genome-assembly--contig:-NODE-4730-length-13870-cov-19.986442_pt1 | contig 13870 bp, 8 predicted proteins | sample MGYA00237868_ERZ511482 | MGnify/ENA metagenome assembly ERZ511482 | reverse complement strand
GAGCCGCATACCCTACGGTACGGGGCGAAAAATAGGTGAAGAGTATCGGAAAAAGACAAAGTTAGCTGCATACAAAAATTTTCTAAATAAAGTCTATTGCATAAAAGATTTACTTGATTTAGAAAAAAGTTCACGATAACGAGTACTTTTTTGTGGCTTTTACGTCATATTTATTGATATTGATTTTTTTCTAAAAAAGTCGATAGAAGATAGTGACTTTATTCCTATAGAATATAGAACTAACGACTATGGACTAAAACATTTTCTAACCAAATCTTAATTATTAGTTATGTTTAAAGAATTTAAAGAATTTATTCTGACGGGAAACGTCGTTGATTTTGCAGTTGCTGTCATCCTTGCAGGAGCAGTTGGTCTTGTTGTAAATGGTTTTGTGAATGACATCATCATGCCTTTAGTTGGTCATTTTTCAGGCGGAATGGACTTTGCGAATATGCGATACGTCCTTAGTCCGGCATCAGGGGTAGAAGGTTCAGAAGGCTACGTAGCCGAAAATGCCATCCGTTACGGTGCATGGATCAATTCAATTATTAATCTTATCATCGTTGGATTCGTTTTATTTATGATTGTAAGAGCTTACAACAAAGCAAGAGGCGGTGCAACCGAAGCAGGTCCTACTGAAATTGACTTGTTGACGCAAATCAGAGACGCACTTAAAAAATAGCGATTGATCATTGCGAACTAATTACCAAAATAAAATCGGTATTGATGTATTTCAATACCGATTTTTCTTTTTTAGACCAGCTTTTTCATTTTTTCATCCCTTAGTGAAAGAAAATAAATAACTTGCCCCATTATGCTTGTTCTTTTCCCTTCTAAAAAATACAAAAAATAGTTCCGTAGCTATGGCTATGCAACGATTTTTTGAATTCTTTAGAAGAAAAAATTACGGCGCATTATGGAACAATTTATTTAATTTCTTTCACTAAATCTTCCTTACGTAGCTCGGCTATGTGCGTCAAATTTAGCCAAACATATAAAAAAAATAACTTCTTCATTTAGGGTAGATTATTTTCTTCCTCTTCCCTTATCATAATTGCCAAGCGAGTAATAGAGCGCCAGTTAAAAAAGTAGTACCGTTCATTTTGTAAATTCTTAATAATCAGCTATTTGCAATGTACAATTTACTACTTTTTATGCTGATGCTCTAAAACACCTACTATTTTGATTCATAAATAAGAATAAACAATGAAATTTTTTTACACACTACTCCTAACCGTATTGGTATCAATCATTCATGGTCAAGATTTTTACAATCTGGACAATATACAAACCATTGAGGTGACTTTTGCCGAAAGCAATTGGGATCAACTCATGAACAATGCTCATGCAGCCGATGCAGGATATATTTTGGCACAGAGTGTCACCATAAATGGAATGACATTCGACAGCATAGGCGTAAAATATAAAGGCAATAGTACATACAGAGACAATCAAGTGAAAAACCCGTGGCATATAGAACTGGACACCTACAAAGACCATGAGTACGATGGATATACAGATATTAAATTGGCGAATGGTTATAAAGACCCTTCCTTCCTTCGGGATGTTTTGGGCTATCAAATTGTACGTCAATATATGGATGCTCCACTGGCAAACTACGCGAACCTGTATGTTAATGGAACGTTGATAGGGCTTTATTCTAATACCGAATCGATTTCGAAAAAATTTATGAATAAGCGTTTTGGGTCGAAAGAAAATACTCGGTTCAAGTGTTCGCCTCCCGATGGTGCTGGTTTTCCAGCTCTTGATTTGCCTAATCTGGTGTATCTGGGGCAAGATAGTACGGACTACTATGAAGCCTATGAGTTGAAGTCTGATGTAGGCTGGCAAGAGTTAATAGACCTTTGTGATACGCTGGCTAATCACACCGATGCTATCGAAACGATGCTAGACGTGGACAGAGCCTTATGGATGATAGCCTTTGATAATGTAACCGTCAATTTGGACAGTTACATAGGTTTTTTCGCTCAAAATTACTATCTATATCGCAGTGATTATGGGCAGTTTCTTCCCGTAGTTTGGGATTTAAACGAAGTCTTCGGAACCTTCTCTCTAACCGGTTCAGACTACCTCAGCAGCACGACTGCCAAACAACAAATGACACACCTGCTCCATGAAAATAACAGTGACCATCCATTGATCCAAAAGCTACTAAGTGTGCCGATGTATAAGCGTATGTATTTAGCGCATCTGAAGACTATTTTATTAGAAAACTTTGAGAATGGTGCATACTATGATATGGGCTTATCACTTCAATCTATCATAGACGATGCCGTGCAAGCCGATGACAATAAGTTTTCTACGTATAATAGTTTTATTAGCAATTTAACTTTTGACGTAGGCGGTAGTCCGGGTGCAGGTCCTGTACCGGGTATTACCAATTTGATGGATGGAAGAGCGCAGTACCTGTTGGGACTAAGTGATTTCACACAAACGGAACCGAATATTTCTGACATTAGCCTATCCACACCTTCCCCAAATATCAATGAAACCATCACTGTTTCAGCAACGGTAACAGATGGAACAGATGTATTTCTCGGCTTTAGAAATTCGGCGATAACAGCCCCATTTTCAAGGGTGCAGATGTATGACGATGGGGCGCATGGCGACGGCGCAGCAAATGACGGTGTTTATGGAGTAGACCTGACCATTAGCTACACCACAACCGAATACTATATTTATGCTGAAAATGAAAATATCGGTATGTTTTCCCCGAGAAGAGCAGAATATGAATATTATAGTATCAATGCTGTTTTTATGTCAAATAGTGATGTTGCCATCAATGAGTTCATGGCTTCCAATGACACGACCGTTAAAGACCAAGATGATGAATATGAAGATTGGATTGAGTTGTATAATAATGGTACAGCAAGTTTTGATTTGAGCGGTTATTTCCTTACGGATGATGCTAATAATCTGACGCAATGGTCATTCCCGCAAGGCACTGTAATAGAGCCTGATGGGTATTTGACAGTATGGGCAGATAAGGACGAGGCGCAAGAAGGACTTCATGCCAATTTCAAACTGTCAACTTCCGGCGAATCGGTCATATTGGTAAATCCGGCGGATACATCTATTGTCGATGTAATAGATTACGCTGAACAAACAACAGATATTTCATACGGTCGTTTTCCCAATGGAATCGGAGCATTTCAAACAATGAATCCAACATTTAATCAGGAAAACACAGTCACTACGGGGATTGAGGATGTGTTGGTTAATAATGATGTTTTGAAGGTCTATCCAAATCCTGCCAAGAATAATTTTTTCTTGGAATATACCAACGATGACTCAAAAGAAAAACTCGTAACTATCTTTAACATCACAGGAACAATCACTTATCAGAATACTGTAGTCGGTAAAACATTGATTGATACTTCGGATTGGAGTCCGGGTATGTATATTATCAAGTCGGAAGGTAGTGCAATGAAATTATTGGTGCATTGAGTTAGGGAAGAGGAAGAAAATAACCTACCCGTTTGAATTGCTCTTTTCTCCATATGTTCCCCCAAATTTTCCTTACGTAGCTTGGCTATGTGCGTCAAATTTGAGGAAACATATGAAAAAAATAGCTGAGTCAATTCGGGTAGTTTATTTTCTTCCTTTCCCCTTATGTGAGTGAAATGAAAGCGTGAAAATACGTTTTCTACGAAAAAAATAAGCGGATGTTTTAATGAAATTAAAACATCCGCTATTATTTATTTTTGAATTATTGCTAATAAAAACGCATTTTATTACAAATTTCTCAAAATAAAGTCCGTCATTTTATCATATAAATGAAGGCGAGTATTGCCACCATAAATACTGTGATTGCGATTTGGATAAAAGTAGGTATCAAAATGCTTGTTTGCTTTGATGAGTGCGTTGACCATTTCGAATGAATTTTGAGCGTGTACATTATCGTCGCCCATGCCGTGTACGAGGAGGTAGTTCCCTTTCATTTTATCGACATGATTTATCGGTGAATTGTCTTCATAACCATCGTTATTTTCTTGCGGAGTACGCATAAATCGCTCGGTGTAAACAGTATCATACCATTTCCAATTCGTGACAGGCGCGACAGCAATCGCCGTTTTGAATACATCTGCGCCTTTAAATAAACACAAAGACGACATATATCCACCGTAACTCCAGCCCCAAATTCCGATGCGTTCGGCATCAACATAAGATTGCTTGCCGAGCCACTTGGCGGCTTCGATTTGGTCTATGGTTTCGTATTTACCGAGTTGTTGATAGGTCATTTTTCGGAACTCCTCGCCGCGCGCACCCGTACCGCGATTATCTACCGAGACAATAATGTAGCCTTGTTGCGCCAGCGATTGATACCATAAATAATTGCCACCGCCCCACGAATCTTGCACCGTTTGGCTGTTCGGACCGCCATAAACGTACATCAAAACAGGGTATTTTTTGGCAGGGTCAAAGTCGGTGGGCTTTATCATCCAGCCGTTGAGTTCTACGCCTTCGCTTGTGGTGAGGTCGAAAAATTCGGGCTTGCTGATGTAGTAATCCAATAATTTAGTACGCAGTGTTTTATTGTCTTCTATCGTTCTAATTAATTCACCATCAGCATTATGTACGGTATATGACGATGGCGTACCAGCGGCGGTATGCGTATTGACCAAGTAATCAAACGTCTTGCTGAATTGAGCGCGATTCGAGCCTTTTTCGCTTGATAATGTTTGTTTTTTCTTTCCTTTAAAATTAATAGAATACACCTCTCGCTGCATCGGCGATTTTTCGGCGGCTTGGTAATATACGCGCTCATCATCCTCATCTACACCATAAAAATTGGTGACATCATATTCACCCTTCGTAATTTGCTTTTTCATTTTCCCCTTCATATCGTAGAGGTAAATGTGGTTGTAACCGTCTTGTTCGCTCGTCCAGATAAATTCTTTTCCATTGTCCAAAAAAGTCAAATTATCGTGAATATCAATGTAGTATTTATTTTTTTCGGATAATAATTTTTTCGATTTTCCGTTTTTTGCATTCACTAAAAATAAATCTAATTCGTTTTGGTGTCTATTCATTTGAAAGACGCATAACTGGTTCTCATCTTGCGTCCATTTCAATCGTGGAATGTACATGTCAGACTTGTTATTTAACTTAATAGCGCAAGTTTTTCCTTTTTTCAAGTCATATATATGCAAGGTCACAATCGCATTGTCTTCGCCGGCTTTTGGGTATTTGAAGGTCACGTATTCCGGATATAATTCGCCTTTGTACATAGGCATCGTAAATTCTTTGACCTTACTTTCGTCTGATTTCAAAAAGGCGATTCGCCTGCTGTCAGGTGACCATTCAAAGACGCGAACAATGCTAAATTCTTCTTCATACACCCAATCGGTTACGCCGTTGATGATTGCATTATTTTTGCCATCGGAAGTCATGCGTTTTGTTTTTCCTGACGATAAATCTTTGTAATACAGGTCATTATCTTGGACGTAAGCAATTTTGCTACCATCGGGTGAAAGGGTGGCATTGCGTTGTTTGGCATTGTCGGCTACGGGTGTAAGGGTTTTGGTTTTGGTATCCCATACGTGGTAATTGGCGCGACTGGAGCGGCGATAAATTTGTTCGCCTTCGGTAGAAAAAACGATTTTACTTTCGTCGTCGCTAAAGGTGTAATTATCAAATTCTCCGGTATCTCCCATGTTTTTTCCGTCAAAAATCACGCCTGCGGTTTCGCCTGTAGTAATGTCGTATTTGACGATATTACCGTTTTCGGTGCGAGAGTAGTGCTTACCGTCATTGAGGAAGTTGAAGCCTGCCACGTAATTGGCGCGAAAAGTCGGAGCAGCCCAAATGTCTTGAGTGCTGATGAGTTTTTTCTGTGCGAATGCGCTGACCGTAATTAAGGCAACACAAAATATTAAGCCTATCTTTTTCATTGTATTGAATTGTTTTTCGCTACCCGTAGCATGGTGCTTCCAGCCCGTGCCGCATTAGGAACGTACATAATGTACAAACACGGGCTATAAGCACCGTGCTACGGATAAACCTTATTTTTAAACAAAATGTTTGTAAAGATAAGAAAAAACAAATATTGTGCGGCAATTTGGAAAATTGCATTACCTGCCTACTACTTCTTTCCTAAACAGAAAAATGCTTACACCAATGCCTTCAACACCCTCAATGCGACGCTTCCTACTGATTCTAGATTATCTTGTAGGAAGGTTAATTTTTCATCCATCGTGGTGTCAGCTTCTACTTGTTCCATGAGCGCGACAAAGGCTTTTTTATCTGCTTTTTTGGGTAGTAGTTCTATGATAGAAGTACGGCTCAATTTACTGACCATTGCCAATTCGTTGGCGAGTTGTTTGTTGGTGAGTTGCGTCGCTTCTTTAGCTGCTTTTTCAAAACGATTTGCCATAATTAGCTTATTTTCAATTAGTTACAAGTAATCTAACATATTTATGTCTGAGCATTTAATTAATTTTTATCATCCATCTCTTGTTCTTCTTCCTTTTCATTCATAGATTCTAAATCTGCTTTTAATATATCTATCACACCTTTTATTGGGTCGCCCTCTCCCTTATTCAGTACCCGATTTGCGCCGCTGAGTGCTTTATCGACTTGGGTACTGATGCCCGAAAGTTGTTGCATAATGAGGTCTGGCGTCTTGCCGACACCGAGTTTATCCATCAAAAAATCGCGGTCGCCGGTGCGTTTGCTGGCAGCATCGAGTCGTCCTGTGATGGTGCTTTGTCCTCTGACCAATACTGAATATGCACCGCTCAATTCTGCGATGACGGTCTCCCGCTTGGCTTCCAATGGCGCAAGTAAGGCTTCTCTTTGTGCCTGCATTTCCTCGTGGGCTGCTTCGGCAAATTCGAGAATAATTTGAGCGGCATTGTCAGAGCCGAGTAGCGAACTGATGTGAACAGTTGCTGCCTCTAGGCGGTCGTCTTCTACATAATCGTTTAATACTGAACGCACTGCCTCTTGCTCGCCCTGACGAGAGATATTCAAATTGTCCAAAATCGTTTTGGCAGCAGCTTCTGATTCGGTGGGATCATTGAGGTAGAGTTTGAGTCCTTCCGTGATATTTTCGCGGGTAGTATCTTCGAAAGTCGAGACATTCTGCAGCATCGACAATACATTGGAAGTACCCAGAAAATTCTTCAGAAAAAGTGGTTCCCATGTATTTGTCAGGAAATGCTTAATTTTTTCTCGCTCGCCATCAAAATATCGTTGTACGGTGAGAATATGGAGTGTTTCCATTTCTGCAAGTTGCACGCCTACACGCTCCGACAACTGAACAGTGGACGGATTGATAGAAAAACATCCGGATAATATTAGTGTGAGTATTGAAAGATATATTTTGTACATTTTAAATACTTCTAAAGTTATATTAACTGATTATCAAGGGAGTAGTTGCAATATATTACTTTTTTAAATGGTAAACAAATTATTTCTATTGTCACTTCTTCACAGGTTCGTGTGCTTGGTATTTACTATCGAGCAATTGCTGTCTGAATTGCCCATTACAACCATCTATAAATGCTGCGAAATCTACCGTACTTGAGGTAGAGAATCCAGAATTTAATAAAATACAAGTCTTGGAATCGTAGTCTACAGTATTATTACCACTAATGGTTTGGGTGGATGTTATCGTGCCATCTGTTTCGTAATCTTCGGTGCTATTTAGTGCGCCTTTTAGGGTCATGTTGTCGTTGGTGCAGCCGCCACAATTGAGCGCGGAAGTGAGCGTATAATCAGCTGCACTACTGCCCGTCGGAATGTAGCCAACCTCTATCCAACCAGCGTCCAAAGTAGCGAGGGCGATATTGATAGTTGATAAATTTGCCGATAATGAAGATTTGTTGATTTCCAATTCAAGACCAGAGGTATTTTTTATTGCATTAAGGCTTGCGATGAAATTCCATGACCAATCCACGCCCGTACCTGCGTAAGCAAACAAGTTGCCATTTTCTATCATAAAATTAAAACCTGTCGAACTCCAGTTGGTGTCGGTGTATTCATTACTGCCCGAATTGTCATTATCAGTATCCAAATATACTTGATAATTTGTATTAATATCGGTCGTGGCATGGATGTAGAGCGTACTGTCATTGTCAGCGGCTTTGAGGGTATTGAGTCCATTCGAGCCTGTGGTGGAAATGGCACTGATGCCCGACCAATCACTAAAATTACCGTCTATCGTGATACAACTTTGTGTTGGTGCTTCTTGAATCGTAATTGTGTGATTGAGTTGATTAAAACCCGTACTTGCTTCCCAAGTGCCGACATTCGCGAGTTGGATGCTGTACTCTGGGCGATTGGCGATATTCCCGTTATTGGAGGGGTCGAGAATGTGTAAAAATAGTTCGTAAGTACCGAGGGGTAGCGTTCCTGGTAGCGTGGCATTTGCGGTCATCGCGATAGTTCCGTTGTGCCACAGACGGGTGTCCGTGTTTGTGCCGCTAATGCTGGCTTTGTAGTCGGTTTGAGTCGTCGTATTTCGTAGTACCAAATTCAAATTACGTTCATTATAAGGCGCCGCGAAGCCGACATTTTCGACATTTATATCGAAAGAAATGCTCGTACCTGCGGATGCTGTCGCGGGATAAATTCCGTTTAACATCACAAAACGATAACCCAATTTCTGCTTGATTTCGTCCATGCAATTATCGGTTTCCCAATCATTATTTACATCATTATTATATTCAGAATTGAGGAAAGAATAATTTAAATCTGCCATATCAGATACCGCTATTCCGCTACAATCGTTTTGTGGACTGTAGCCGTCACCACAGGTTTCGCCGCCAACTGGGACATATTTTCCGTCGGCGGCAGCATAAGGTTTTAGGATGGGTGTTTGGTCGGAAGAACCTGTCGCGGTGGAGCCATAATCCCAATACGTTCCAAAATCATCGGATGCCGCAAGGAAGCAATCGTTGTGAAAACCAAGTCGCGCAATATCCGCCACCGTATGGGCTTGCGCAGCGGTCATTGCTGCCGAAGTCACGGGCGCATTGATGCCGTAGATGTATTTTTGTTTCATTTGAGGGTAGCGAACTTGCACCGCTCTATTCGCCGGAGTTGCATCCAATAATGCCGTCACGACATCAATTCTGTCTTGCCAGTTATTGTCCAATAATTTGAATGGCGACTGAGAGGCATCGCCAAAATAATCGGTATAATATTGCTCGCCCCACACACCAATAAAGCCGTTTTGTACCGTAGCAATCACATCTTCATTGGCTTGAAGAGTGGGTTTGAGTTGGGCAATATGGTTGAGTACCCTTGCTTTCGACGCATCGCCATAGGGCGCACAAGCGGACTGACCGCAGGACACATCAGGAGTAACCGTATAAGCAAATCGTATAATCAAACGCCCACCCGCCAGTCGCACGGCATCAAAATCTTGTTGTAAAAGCGGCGTAAAAGCGGATAAATCATCGGTACTATTGTCGAGTATGTAGTACCTGAAAAATAGCCCAGTACGTATTTGGTAACTGGCACTGAAAGGTGTAAACAGCGTCTGTCGTTTGCTAATCAAATCCGCTGCATCAATCGGCGTAAAATTGTTCATATCTCCTGCTGGAAATATGGGATGATAAAAGCCTCTGTCAGGATTTACAATGTCTTCTTGCGAAGCAGTGTAAGATACTGTTTGTGTTTGTGCATGGAGTGTGAAATTCTGTAAAACAAAAAAGACTAAGAGGATGGTATGTTTTAATTTCATAATTTATCTACCTATTTATATATGTCTATGTTTTATTTCAGTAAGGTAAACATATTTTTCATTTAAATGAAAAATATTATTTATGCCTCATATTTTTATTGTGCAATTTCTTACTTCTCCAATACCAAATATCCCCAAGCGTCCATTTCTATTGTCTGATTACCGCCTTCCTCTCCAATGGATGTTTTTTCTCCCGTAAAAATATTCGTATAATCAACTGCTTCTATATTTAAAAACTTGACAGACTGTTTTTTATCGGATAAATTAAGTACGACAAGTATTTCATTATTTGCATCTGCGATGCGACGAAAAGCGTATATAGCGTCGTTTTTATCTGTTTTTAAACGGATGGGGTCGCTGTTGTTCGTGGCATTTTGGAGGGCGGTATTATTGTGTTTTAGTGCCAATAGTTTTTTGTAGAAATCTTCCATCGAAAAATCGTCCCATTCAATCAAATCTTTCTCAAAAAATTTCAAACGTCGCTCTAAAGCATCTTCTTGCCCGGTATAAACCAAAAGCGCGCCCGGCAAAGTGGCAGACAGTACTGCAAGGGCTTTGTGCGCATCGCCCATACGTTCGTACTCGCTACCACTCCACGAGTTTTCGTCGTGATTGGAGGTGAAATATAGTCGTGTGGCATTTGGGGGATATTCGGCGCGGTCTTTTTTGAGGTAGTCGTCGATGGAACTGATGGGCTTTTTGCCCTTCGCCATGTCGTTCATGATGTGGTGAAATTGCCACGCATAAGTTATATCAAAACCATTTTTGTGGTACTCTGGTCCTTCGGATTCTGCGAGCATCACGATAGGTTTCAACTTGCGTACTTCGGGGATAATTTCGCCCCAAAATTCAATCGGAACACCATGCGCGACATCGCAACGGAAGCCATCGACATCGCATTCTTCTATCCAAAATTTTAAGACATCGCGGTGATAGTTCCACAGTTCTTTGTTGTCAAAATTGAAATCAGCGACATCAGTCCAGCCCCACGGTTTGCCTGTTTCTGGGTCTATCGGGTCTACGATTTTACCGTCGATTTGGGTGTACCATTCGGGATGTTTTATTAGGAGTGGATTGTCCCAACCGGAATGATTTGGCACAAAATCCAACATGACGTACATGCCTGCGTCGTGTATGGCTTTTACCATATGGCGAAAATCATCAATCGTACCATGCTCAGGGTTAGTGTCTTTATAATCTGCTACTGCGTAATAACTCCCCAAACTCCCCTTACGATTTTTTTTACTAATCGGTGTAATGGGCATAAACCAAAGTATATCTGCACCCATTTCTTTCAATCGCGGTAGGTGAGCTTCGAAGGCTTTGAATGTACCTTCGGGCGTGTATTGCCGTAGGTTGACTTCGTAAATATTGGCATTTTTGAACCAGTCGGGCGTGGCATGTGGCGTGTCTTTTTTTACGCTCTCGGACTTGGTGGTGGGTGTTTGTTGTTTGCACGCTGTGAGGAGGAGTGTTGCGATAAGGAAGTAGTATAGATTTTTCATTGATGTCTTATTTTTTAACTAAGTATCAAGAACAAGTCAAGATGTAGTGTTTATTGTTTTCTCATCTCTCAGTCAACTAGACTTTGGACATTGGGTAATTAGGTAACTGGGAAATTAGGTAATTAGACTGACGAAAGCATAATTCGCTATTTATCAGCATAATAAAAATTGTAATAAAGTTAATTTAAAATAAAATGCAAATTAACGTAAATTATTGATAGTGAGTGATTTACCTAATTACCCAGTTCCCTAATTACCCAATGTCCAAAAGTCCAGTACATAGTATAGCTGTTAATTATTTCGTCTTCCCTTATTCGCTCACCACCGCTATTTCAGGACAGGACATCACGTAGCACGGTGCTTTCAGCCCGTGTTTTACGTTAGCTTGACATACATGCGCGAGATACGGGCAGGAGGCATCGCGCTACGTGCGAATGCTATACATTTGTGTAGCCTCTTTCAATTGTCCATAATTATACGCATATTGCAAGTGAAACCAACTTATTAGACTTTATTCATTATGGGGTTTGATAAATAGGTGATAAGAGCATGAGGGTATTTTCTTTCACCAATTACCCAACACCTATTTACCCGTTCATCTTTCAATTCAAAGAACTATTTTTCATGAAAAAATTTTTACTCCTCGCCACACTTATGTACATTGGTATGTACACAGCACATGCTCAAGCCGAATCGGACATCGTAATCACCGAAATCATGTACAATCCGCCGGGCAGCGATTCACTCGAATTTATCGAATTGTACAATAAAAGCGAATTTGGGATTAACCTCACCGGTTGGAAATTCACAAATGGTATTACAGCCTCCCTAAGCGGTATTTTTATTTCGCCAGGTAGCTATATTATATTGGCGAAAAATAAAGATATATTTGAGGCTACATTTGGCATGCCTGCCACCGAATGGCAAGATGGTGGACTCTCCAATTCCGGCGAAGCCCTCGTTTTGCGCAACGCCCAAGATATGATTATGGATACCCTTCGCTACAATGATAAAGCCCCCTGGCCCACCGGACCGATTGATCCTGATGGTAAAGGCGCATCTATCGCTTTATGTGACCCCGAATCGGATAATAATGACCCCGTTAACTGGGAAATCGGTGACACACCAACAGGTATTTATATTGATGGCGACCTTATCTATGCTCATCCGAACAACACCTGTTCGGGCTTGGATTTGATACCGCCGATACCCGAACACGCCCATGCCATTTCGCAAAATGAAATCGTCGTCGAATTTAACGAACCCGTCAATCAAACGGCTGAATTGTCGGCAAATTATACAGGAATCGGTACGCTCGTCGCAGACCGCGACCCCGCAGCACGAGAAGTAACTTTGACGCTTGATACGCCGCTATCCGATGGCGTTTTGACTACATTTTGCGTGGAGAACGTACAGGACTTTCCCGGCAATCAAATGACTGACCTTAATACCGAATGTTTTGAAGTTATTTGGCACAGTACAGGCGAAATACGTGACATCGTTATCACGGAAATAATGTACAACGCACCAGGTAATGACAGCCTTGATTTTATCGAATTATACAACCGTTCGGGTATCGACCGCAACCTCTGGGGCTGCTTTTTTGATGCGGGAATCGACTTTGAATTTCCTGAATATATACTCGGTGCAGGGGAGTACGTGATACTCGCCGAAGACTCCGCTAATTTTGAACTTACCTACGGCATTACACCCTTCAAATGGAGTGGAAATCTCGACAATAATAGCGAGAAAATCATCTTTAATTTCGTTGATGGAGACACGATAGATTTGGTCGATTATAATGACAATATGGGTTGGGATACTCTTGCCGATGGCTTAGGCTACTCCCTTGTTCTGTGTGATTATATGTCGGATAATACAGATTCATTGAATTGGACAATTGCCACGACCACTACCGGAATTTTTATTGAAGATTCAATAGAAGTCATCATGGGTACTGATACGCTACAACAAGCCATACAAATAGAAATGTTTGCCAATCCGGGGGAATATGACAACGGATGCCCGGTAGCCGTTCAAAGCGTAGAAGAACTCACAGGCGTCAGTATTTATCCAAATCCAAATAATGGTGTATTTTTAATTGAAAATCAAGAAAATACACAACTCGAGTATCAAATATTTGACCTCTACGGAAGGGAAATACAACGAGGGAATCTGAATAATTATCAAGAAGAAATTCAACTAAAAAATGCTCCGTCCGGCGTGTATTTGTTACATTTAAAAGATGAATTTTCGTCGAAAAGTGTAGCGAAGAAGATAGTGAAAAGTTAGAGAGTTGGAGAGTTAGAGAGTGTCACAAACTGGTGGTCAATTTAAAAAAATAAAAAACACAAAAATGAACGGTCTTTCTGAAATAGATTGAGTGCATCACAAATCGGTGGTAACACATTTCATCGACACCGTTTGTAGAAAAAGTGAACCTAAAGCTAATCAAGCTGCGCAGCACCGACACCGTTTGTATGCGCTAACGGTGTCGGTACTACCGTACCTTTTATAATACCACTGATTTGTGACAAACTCAAATAAATTCAGAAAGACGGCTGTTTTTGGTTTTTTAAGTAGTGGGACAAAAATAGGCTTACAATTTTGACGTGATTATTTTTTCGATATTTTTTCTTACAAAAACCGC
>ENA-ORXT01004728-ORXT01004728.1-marine-metagenome-genome-assembly--contig:-NODE-4728-length-13871-cov-11.243294_pt1 | contig 13871 bp, 9 predicted proteins | sample MGYA00237868_ERZ511482 | MGnify/ENA metagenome assembly ERZ511482 | reverse complement strand
GACGTCGGTTCATGGACAAGATCAAAGCCAGGGACGAGAAAATAGCGCAGGAGCGCGAACGGGGGGATTATGAACCATGGGACCGATAGATTATTCTAAAGTCGATATTATTAAACCTGCTTTATCTCTGACTAATTCTACGTCACTTACTTCTAAATAAGATGCCGCACTATCCCATGATATTAGTTTCTTCTGTGCTGCTCGAATTGTTAATAAAGCAAATCTCCCACGGCGAGACTCTCTGACCTCTTTTATTGGAAAGTAGTCGTTAGTAAAATCTTCTCGCCCACACCATTCATCTGATGGGCTGATTCCTAAATCGTTGATTTCTGAGGATTTATGATCAACAACGTATGTTGTAACATTTTTAATATGATGAATGGCGGCGGTTACGCTAATGCCATATTTTTCACATACTGTTTTTAGAATTGAACCTTCGTGATTTGGATCCTGAAAAATTTCTGAAATACCACTTGGTGGAGCAAGAAAAGAAATAGCGAATGCATTAGCTCTTGCTTCGACTTTATCGCTTTCATTTCTTGAAGATTTATTGATTTCATTATAATTATCAACACGCAAATTATTCAGACGACCTTCTGGGTCCCATAATAAGTGACCAAGCTCATGAGCTAAGGTCATTCTACGCACCCAAACATTAGAATTTTGACCAATTGTATTTATTACAATGCCACGTGTTTCTCCATTAGCAACAGTTGCACCAGCAATATGATCACTAATCGAGCAATTTATTAAAGGAATGCCTAATAAATCTTCTATCAATGCACGCATTGATGTTATTGGTTCATTTCTTTCTATATTTAATATATTGCGGGTGCGCTCGGCTAGATCATAACCGGCTTTCCATGTTGGGTAGTGATAATTGTCACTAACTTCAAAGCCTTTTTCTAATAGACTTTTTTCTGTTTCCAATAAATACTCTAAATTAATTTGTCTGGAAGTAATCCAAGAACCTTCAGCTAGTGCAGCAACTGTTCTTAATGGGAGGTTCCCTTTTTTTGAAGTCTTACGAAGGGCCTTTAATCGAACACCTAGTCGAGCATCTCCTTCAGCCTCTGGCTTTGCACCTAAAAGCCTTTCATCCAAAGACAACCAAGAAACAAATTTTTCTAAAACTCGAATACTTGTAGGTATGCCGGGCGTTTCTGCGTTTGAAACGGTCAACTCATCTACACCACTTAATCTTGCAAGCTCTTGTCGAGTGTATCCGAGTGCAATTCTTCTATTTCTTATAGTTGTAGCAGGTTCTTCTGGATGTATATTAAATACACTCTGACCTTCAGAAGCAGCTTGCAAAAGATGATCGAATTTGAAGATAGCTAAAGCTTCAAGAGGCGACATTCTTCGCCCTTTAGCTGCGTCAGATGCAATTGCAATAGAGTATTGGCCACGCACGAACTCAACGTTTGATGTTTCTGCGCGAGAAGCAGGGCTCGTTCCAAAAGATTCAGAACCAAATACGAGATCGAGATCGGATGAGCTTATTGTACTCATATTACACCACGCTGAGGTATGATTAAGCCAAAAGGTCTAGGCTCTCCAACATCTTCATCGAAACCTGTAGACCAAACTTGATAGCCTGATTCCATGAATGCTCTTTCAATAGCTTGCATTTCCTCAAAATTCTTAACTGGGTAACGCCCTGATCGACCATTTATAATAATAACATCATCACTTTTAATCACGTGAAAAATGACAACTGCAAATGCTCTTTGAAGTGTACTGTCTTCCCTATCGATATGATCTAGATGACCTATTTCGTTAAACCATGCTTTTAATTTATTGGGCATTTGAAACTCCTACGTTGTTATTACTTACAGAATAATTGTATATAAAATTGAGTTTTTTATAAAAAAATCTCAAAAAACAAATCCTCCTGAATAATTACTATTTTTCAGGTGCTAATATTGCATTAATTTTATATCGTAAAGCAATATCCATAATTTTCACAACATGTTCCACCCCAGTACCTTTATCTGGAGCAATAGCAATGGTCGCATCTTTCCCTTTACTTCTAGCTAATTTTTTTAAAACACCATCTACATCTGTTGTCTTCCGACCATCAATGCGAAAAGTACCATCTTTGCTAATATCTACCGTGGTTATTTTTGATTGACTGACCACTTTGGTATTACTACTACTAGGCAACTTTAAATTCAAAGCATTTGGTACGACCAAAGAAGAGGTCAACATAAAAAAGATGAGCAGCAAAAAGATGATGTCTGTCAAAGAAGACATACTAAAGGCTGCACTTACTTTACTTCTTTTCTTTAAACCCATGTTATTATAAGTAAGAGAAGTCAGAAGTCAGATCGGAAAATAAATTTTCCTGTCAGAAGTCAGATTTGGGGCGTGTTCCTAGACGCAACTGCAACGTCCTATTTGCGTCTAGGAACACGTCCTAAGTCTGACTTCTGACAGGAAAATTCATTTTCCGATCTGACCTCTGACTTCTTTTTAAATTATTCTCTAGGTTGTGTGGCTAAAATAGCTTTCATACTCAGTTGATTCGCCATTTGCATTAAGTCCACGACCTTTTCAAAAGGAACGCCTACTTCTGCCACAATGGTCAAGGTAGCATTCTCTTGATGCGCTGTTGCATTTTTTGTCCTGCTAATAGCCCCTTTCAGAGAAGATTTATTAGTCGGCTTGCCATTAATGGTATACTTTCCTTTTTTATCAAGTGTCACCGTAATGGAAGTAGGTGCAATCGCTTTCGTATCCGAGCGAGGCAAATCAAACTGATCAAATTTAACCAAACTAGAGGTCAACATAAAAAAGATTAGCAACAGGAATATAATATCTGTCAAGGACGACATACTAAATTCTGCACTAACTTTACTTCTTTTCTTTAAACCCATATTATTAAGTATGATTAGGGTTGTTTAGATTGTTTATTTGTTTAGACTGTTTATTTGTTTATAAAACACTCACAGATAGTCGGATAAACAAATAAACAGTCTAAACAAATAAACAATCTAAACAACCTTCCTAAGTTGGTTCTTGCAATAAATCCATAAATTCCACGGTTGTTCTTTCCATTTGGAAAACCGCTTTATCTACGCTGGCTACTAAGACATTATAAGCAATAAAGGCAAAAATACCAACTACTAAGCCACCTGCCGTTGTAATCAAGGCTTGGTAAATACCGCCTGCCAATACATCGGGCGTTACATTTTGCTCCGTTGCCATTTCTCGGAAAGCCAGAATCATACCTGTTACCGTACCAAAGAAACCAATCATGGGGGCAGCACCGGCAATACTTGCTAGAGTAGATAAGCGTTTTTCTAAACGAAAAATCTCTAAGTTACCTACATTCTCAATAGCCGTATCAATATCTCTTAAAGGTTTCCCAATTCTTAACAATCCTTTTTCTATCATTCGGGCAACTGGCGTATCCGTAGTGGAACATAAAGCTTTGGCTGCATTGATATTACCAGCTTGCACGTTGGTGCGTATATTATTCATGAAATTTTCATCTATTTGGGATGCTTTTTTAATCGTAAAATAACGCTCCACAAAAATAGAAACGGCTATAATGGATAAGAATAATAAAATCCCTACGATTATAACACTTAAAATTCCACCTTTAAAAATAATCTCAAATAGGCTTTCATGAGCTAGGCTTCCTTCTTCTGCTAATCCCTCCACTTTTTGGAGTAGTAATAAACTCTGCAACAGCATAAAATAAGGTTTTTAGTTTTAATTATTGAGAATAGAGAACCGAGAAGTGAGAACCGAGAGCCATTCGTACTAAACTAGAAATTTTATCTCTATTTTAGCAATGATGCTACTATCTACGCTCTCTTCTTACTTCTCTATTTTCACTTCTCTATAATGGTTGATTGTTTGTGTAAATTCTATAGTAAATTGTATAAACGTCTGAAAAAGCCGCAAATTATAAACAAAAGCTTAAAATTGTTTTTGTAAGTGAATTGTTTTTTCATTTTTTTTCAAAAACAAGCTATTATTTAGGCTTATTCGCTTAAAAAAAGGGATTTTTACAAAATTTTCTAAAAAAAGGAAACGATATTTTATCCCTATTCAACTAATGGGACAAAAATACGTTTTAGCTAAGTATGTTGAGATTATTGATTACTGATTATTCAGAGCAGAGAGTAGAGAAGCGAGAGTAGAGAAGCGAGAGTAGAGAAAGATTCGTGTTAACTTTATTCACTAATCTTTAATTAATTACGTTTTTAGTCTCTGCTCTCTATTCTCTACTCCCTGCTCTGAATAATCAGTAATCAATAATGAAATCCTTACAAAATAGAATTCATCAATGAACGAAGTATTTATTGTTTCTGCCATCAGAACGCCCCTCGGCAGTTTTGGAGGCCTTTTCGCTAATATTCCTGCGACACAATTAGGCGCAACTGCTATTCAAGGCGCTTTGGCTAAAGCCAATGTTGCGCCTTCAGCAGTAGAAGAGGTGTTTATGGGCAATGTTTGTTCTGCCAATTTAGGACAAGCACCTGCTCGACAAGCAGCTCTAGCTGCTGGTATTCCAAATACTGTACCGTGTACGACTATCAATAAGGTATGTTCCTCTGGAGCGAAAGCAATTATGTTCGCTGCACAATCTATCATGCTTGGACAAAAAGAGGTAATTGTAGCAGGTGGCATGGAAAATATGTCGGCGGTTCCTTTTTATATTCCGAAAGCTCGGTATGGTTATAAATTTGGCGATGCTAAATTAATAGATGGCTTGTCTAAAGATGGCTTATTAGATCCTTACGACCAAATTGCAATGGGCAATTTTGCTGATCGGACCGCAGAGAAATATGAAATCACCAGAGCAGAACAAGATGCTTTTGCGATACAATCTTATAAGCGGGCAGCAGCAGCGACAGAATCAGGTATTTTTAAAGAAGAAATTGTACCTGTTGCCGTTCCACAAAGAAGAGGAGATCCTTTAATAGTAGATGAAGATGAAGAGTACAAGCGGGTAAAGTTTGAAAAGATTCCTTCCTTGCGTCCTGCTTTTAATAAAGATGGTACGGTGACTGCTGCAAATGCGTCTACTATAAATGATGGTGCTTCTGCTCTAGTTTTGGCTAGTGCTGCAGCCGTCAAAAAATATAAATTGAAGCCGATTGCAAAGATTTTATCTTTTGCAGATGCCGCACATGAACCTGCTTGGTTTACTACTGCACCTACTAAAGCTGCGCCTTTGGCGCTCAAATTAGCAGGTCTGACCAAAAAGGATGTGGATTATTTTGAAGTGAATGAAGCTTTTTCTGTGGTAACGCTTGCTTTTAATAAAATGCTTAGCATTTCAGATGATAAGGTGAATGTACACGGTGGAGCAGTTTCTCTTGGTCATCCGTTAGGTGCTTCAGGTGCTAGAATTGTAACTACATTGACTAATGTGCTTCAGCAAAAAGATGCTACGATAGGTTGTGCAGCAATTTGTAATGGTGGAGGTGGCGCTAGTTCTTTGGTGTTGGAAAGGGTTAATTAAAATGATGAATGATGAATGAGAAATGATGAATGACTAGACACAGTATGACGTGTACAGAGAACGTTTAATCATTTCTCATTCATCATTTCTTTTGTCCCTTTTGTGTTTCGAAAGAATTTATATCCCTTTGATAGACTCAATTACCCGCCTCCTTTTCCAAAGACTTAAAACGAAGCGCCCATTCTTCTTGTGCTTTTTTATAAGCCTTCAAACGTTTATTCTTTTGGGATTTGGTCGTTTTAAACTCTTTTTGTACCAAGGAATGAAAAGTTGGATTATTCTTTCTTTTTCCACGATTTTCGAATCGTTTTCCCAAGTTTCCACTTCGATTGGGGGAAAGTGGCGGCGGAGGCTTAAAGCCCCCCTGATCTTTCTCCTTAGTAGTAGGACTAGCAGGAGGTGTTCTATCCCTATTAGGAATAGAGACAACAGGAGGATCGTTTTGTTTTTCTCTATTCAGAGGAGGCAAAGAAGCGGGACCATCGTTTGTTTTTTCCCCATTTGGAGGAGTCGAGGCAGGAGGTGTGGTAGCGATAGGAGGCTCATTAGGGATTTCTGCTAAAATACTATCCGTAGTTGTCAATATCTCTTCTTCCAATATAGGCTCACAGTTTACAAAGTATTGGCTATCTAATTCTGTAGATTTGATATAATTTAATTCATCTGCATATTCAAATAAACCAGCTACTAAGGGTAAAGCGGTTCGCCCACCTGAGCCTGTACTAATATTTCTAAAGTGAACCCGACGATCTTCCGTACCTACCCAAGCCCCGATGGCAAGATTTGGATTATAACCAATAAACCAACCATCCGATTGATTTTGAGTAGTGCCTGTTTTACCACTTACTGGAAATTTGATGTCGTATTGGGAATATAATCTTCTACCCGTGCCAAACAACGTGGCATTTTGTAACATACTATTAAGCGTTTTTACATGGGTAGAATCGACTACTTGTTCTCCTAAATCTTGATAATCTGCTATATCAAATAATACCCGACCGTCTTTATCCGTAATTTTGGCAATAGCAGTAGGTGCAACTCTATAGCCATCGTTGGCTAGGGTACTATAGGCTTTTACCATGTCATATAAAGTAATGTCAGAGGTGCCCAATACGATAGATGGCACTTCATCTAAAGTACTGCTAATACCTAATTTCCTACTCATTTTAATCGTATTTGGAATACCTGCATCAAATAATACTTGCACCGAAACGGTATTCGTAGAATTCATGAGGGCCTCCTGAACGCTCAAAAAACCACCATATTTGCCTCCTGCATTTCTAGGTGTCCAATTTTGATAATCAGCATAAGTGCGTAGTTGATTTTCATACATATCGCAAGGCTCTACCCCAGATTCCAAAGCAGCCAAATAAACAATCGGTTTAAAAGTAGAACCTACTTGTCTAGCACCCTTTACATGATCGTATTGGAAACGACGGAAATCATTGCCACCGACCCAAGCTTTAATAGCACCTGTTTTAGGTTCTATCGCTAACACACTGGCATGTAGCAAGCCTAAATAATGTTTGATAGAATCCATTCTGCTTATCATTTTGGTTTCACTTCCTCCCCATGTCCATATTTTCTTTTTAGATTTCAAACTGAATTGGTGCAATGCCTCTTTCTTGCTTTTTCCAGATGCTAATAGTGCCTTGTAGGTGGGATGTCTGGTAACTTGCTCGTCGATGACCTTTTTTCTAAACATGGTGCCTCCCTTCCAACTTTTCTCAAATATTTCTTGCAATTGCTCCATGTGTTCCTGCATCAATAGTTCTGCAGCAATTTGAAGTTGGTGATCGATGGTGGTATAAATTTTCAGTCCATCTCGATAAAGACTATATTGCTCGCCATTTAAGTCACTATTCAAGGCATTCCATTTATTAAATTCCTTTTTAAGATGCTGTTTAAAATACCCTGCAAAGTCTAATTGTTCAGAAGGAGATTGATAGTTTAATTGGATAGGCAATTTAGATAGTCGTAACCTAGTGCTATCATCAAGGAATTCATAGTTAGCTAATTGGGCCAATACCACATTTCTTCTTGACTTAGCCCTTTCAGGAAATCGTCGGGGGCTGTATCTAGAAGTTGCTTTTAACATACCTACTAATAAAGCAGCTTCTTCAATATTTAAGTCTTTAGGGGTTTTATTAAAAAAACGCCTCGCAGCAGTAGGTAAACCAAACGCCTGTTCTCCAAAAGAAATCGTATTGGAATACAGCACTAGAATTTCTTCTTTGCTATATATTTTCTCCAGTCGTCTAGCAATTTCCATTTCCCTAAACTTATTAAATACTAGACTAAAATAGGGATATTTTTTTCTGGGATATAGGTTTTTTGCTAATTGTTGGGTGAGCGTACTGCCCCCTCCACTTGCTTCTTTTTGTAACAAAACGGTTTTGAATAAAACTCTTAACAAACTCCGTGTATCTACGCCGTTGTGCTCATAAAATCGGATATCTTCCGTTGCCAATAAGGAACTTATATAGAAGTCGTTCAAATCTTCTGGCCTAAGCGGCGATCTATTTTCTGCATAAAACCGTCCTATGATTTGCCCATTTGCGGAGTATATTTCGGAGCCGTAAGGGTTTTCTATTTGCGCTAAAGATTGCTCGGTGGGCAGTTCATCTATTATTTCATAAGCTACTAAGCCTCTAAAAATTTGATAAACGAGAATGGGCAGTAACAGTAACAAAAGCCCAGTAATAATGGTTATTTTTACCCAGGGTCGAAGGATGCGCCAAGTTGCAATTATTTGATTCAAAGTTCTTGATTATATTTGTTGAAAGTAACTATTGAGAATAGAGAGCAGAGAAGCGAGATTAGAGATAGAATCGTACAAAATTTAATAGAATAAGCTATACTTTAAGAATAAATCTGCTATCGAGTCTCTAATCTCACTTCTCTGCTCTCTATTCTGAATAATTTTCTCAAATTTACTATTTATTCATTTGTAAAAAAAATATCATTTGGCAGGACTCTATCTTCACATCCCCTTTTGCAAACAAGCATGTCACTATTGCAATTTTCATTTTTCTACTTCTTTAAACCAAAAAGGAGCAATGGTACAAGCCATTATTAAAGAGTTGGAATTACAGAAAGACTATTTAAAAGGGCAAACCTTAACTAGTATTTATTTTGGTGGTGGCACGCCCTCTTTATTGACTAAAGAAGACCTCTCCATTATATTTGACAGCATTCACCGATATTATTCCGTCGAAAAAGATGCAGAAATTACATTAGAAGCCAATCCAGATGATTTAAATAAACAGAAATTACAGGTTTTAGCGCAAACGCCTATCAATCGCCTAAGCATCGGCGTGCAATCTTTTTTTGATGAGGATTTAGTGTGGATGAATCGGGCGCATACTGCCAATGAAGCGAAAAATTGCATCCAAACAGCCCAAGAATTTGGCTTTTCAAATTTGACGATAGATTTAATTTATGGTACCCCTACCACTACTACTGCTATTTGGGAACAAAATATTCAACTGGCATTGGATTTAGACATTCCTCATCTTTCTTGTTATTGTTTAACCGTAGAACCCAATACTGCATTAGATCATTTTGTAAAAAAAGGAAAAAAAGCGCCTGTTGATGAGGAAAAAGCAGCAACACAATTTGAAGTATTAATGGAACGCTTGGCGACTAATGGTTATGAACATTATGAAATTTCCAATTTTGCTAAACCCCATTGTCATGCTCGACACAATTCTAATTATTGGTTAGGCATATCTTATTTAGGGATCGGTCCTTCTGCCCATTCTTTTAATGGCTATAGTCGGCAATGGAATGTGGCACATAATGCCCAGTATATAAAAGCATTGCAAACAGAAAAGGTTCCTTTTGAATTGGAGACACTTACTACTACCCAGCAATATAACGAGTATATATTGACGGCACTACGTACCAAATGGGGTTGCCAACTAGAAAAAATCAAAAATTGGGGGAGCGAGTATGAACTATATTTTACAAAAACAGTTGAATCTTACCTAAATACTGATTTAGTCCTAGAAAAAAACGGAACGTTTTTTCTAAGCACTAAAGGAAAACTATTAGCAGACAAAATAGCTATGGAGCTTTTTTACGAATAAAATTGTATTCCAATCTAACCTCACTAACAGGAGAAGTTCTTTCATTCCCTAGCGAATGTGAACTATATTTTATAAAAACAGTTTAACTCTAGTTAACACAGGGTCTTGTTTTAAAAAAAGGACAATTTTTTCTTAGGTACTAATCTTATTAACAAACCTACAACTTAGATTAAATTCTGCTTTACACAAACTAACAAAACCCGTATCTTTGCGCTCTATGAAAAATATAAGAAATTTTTGTGTTATTGCTCATATAGATCATGGTAAGAGTACCTTGTCGGATCGTCTATTAGAACACACACAAACCATATCGGAACGAAACATGCAGAATCAGGCATTGGATGATATGGATTTAGAAAGAGAACGAGGTATTACTATCAAAAGTCATGCAATACAGATGTATTACATTCGACCAGATGGGGAGAAATATACCTATAACATGATTGATACCCCGGGGCATGTTGATTTTTCTTATGAAGTGTCTCGATCCATTGCTGCTTGTGAAGGTGCTTTATTATTGGTGGATGCCTCACAAGGAATACAAGCACAAACTATCTCCAATTTATACTTAGCTATAGAGCATGATCTAGAAATTATTCCTATCCTTAATAAGGTGGATATGGAAAGCGCCATGATTGATGAAGTCTCTGACCAAATCATTGATTTACTTGGCTGCAAAAAAGAGGATATAATTTTAGCTAGTGGAAAAACAGGCATAGGAATAGAAGATATTTTAGAAGCAGTATTAGAAAGAGTTCCTGCCCCAAGTGGCGATCCTGATGCCCCACTTCAAGCACTGATTTTTGACTCTATGTTTAATGCTTATAGAGGAGTAATCGCCTATTTCCGTATCCTCAATGGTACGATGAAGAAAGGCGATAAGGTGCGGTTTATGAATACAGGGAAAGATTATACTGCTGATGAAGTAGGTATTTTGCAAATGGACCAAGTGCCCAAGAAGGAATTAGGTGCAGGTAATGTGGGCTATATTGTGACGGGTGTAAAAATTTCTAAGGAGATTAAAGTAGGAGATACGATTACAACCGTAGAAAATCCTGCAGAAGAACCTATTCACGGTTTTGAGGATGTTAAACCTATGGTTTTTGCAGGTATCTTCCCTATTGATAATGATGATTTTGAAGACTTGCGCGATAGTCTGGAGAAATTGCAATTAAACGATGCTTCTTTAGTTTTTGAACCAGAATCTTCGGTTGCTTTAGGTTTTGGTTTTCGTTGTGGCTTCTTAGGGATGTTACACTTAGAGATTGTTCAAGAGCGCTTGTCTCGTGAATTTGATCAGGAAGTTATTACAACTATTCCGAACGTATCTTATAAAGCTTATACAAGTAAAGGGGAAGAGCTAAAAGTTAACACCCCTACCGATTTGCCAGATGCTACTCGACTTGACCGAGTGGAAGAACCTTATATTATTGCTCAAGTTATCACCAAGCCAGAATATATCGGTTCCATTATGAACTTAGCAATGGATAAACGAGGTACCTTAACGAATCAACATTACTTGACCCCTGAACGGGTAGAATTAACCTTTGATTTGCCTTTAGCAGAGATTGTTTTTGATTTTTATGATCGCTTAAAGTCTATTTCTAGAGGCTATGCTTCTTTCGATTATTCTCCAAAAGATTATCGAGCTTCGGATTTAGTGAAGTTGGATATTAAATTAAATGGGGAACCCGTAGATGCTTTATCTGCCTTGGTGCATAGAACGAAAGCAGCTGCATTTGGAAGAGGGATTTGTAAACGACTCAAGGAATTATTACCTCGGCAACAATTTCAAATTGCTATTCAAGCAGCTATCGGTGCTAAAATTGTGGCAAGAGAAACGATTTCTGCTTTACGGAAAGATGTAACCGCTAAATGTTATGGTGGAGATATTTCTCGGAAGCGTAAATTATTAGAAAAACAGAAAAAAGGTAAGAAGAAAATGCGTCAAATCGGGAATGTAGAAGTGCCGCAAAAAGCATTTTTGCAAGTCTTGAAATTGGACTAAGAATAAGAAAAGAAGTCAGATGTCAGATCGAAAAATAAATTTTTCTGTCAGAGGTCAGATTTATGACGTATTCCTAGACGCAAATTAGAGTTGTATTTTGGAATACGATTTATTTAGACTTACAATAACATGTGTTGTGAAGTAAACAGTCTTAAATATAAAACTGGTTCTTTGACAAATGTCGTGGCGATACTCGTTTTGAGAACTTCGGGAGATGGAAGAAGAGAAGAGCGAAAACCTATTGACTTTAATAACTTTAGCTCTTCTCTTCTTCCATCTCCCGAAGTTCTCAAAATTTAGCTTAAGTTCAATCCCACGGGATTTGTCAAAGAACCATAAAACTTAAATAGTTTAAATTTAATTTGCGTCTAGGAACACGTCATAAATCTCACTTCTGACAGAAAAATTTATTTTTCGATCTGACATCTGACTTCTTTTCTTATGACTTCTTTTTAAGTTATAACTTTACCACTCGCAATATCTCCCCCTTTCCTTCCAGTTGTATAAAATAAATTCCAGCATCCCAATCAGCTGCATCTAGCTGAATTTGATTTTCTCCCACTATTGGCTGTTCAATGCTTACTGCTTTTAACTCCTTGCCGATAGTATTAAATATTTTCAGCCGAATAGCATTTGGAGCATCTGCGAAAAAAGTATAGGTAAAAGAATCCTTAAACGGATTCGGTCGCACTGTTGGCTCTTTAATCAACGAAATTGGTTTTTTCACTAAATGAGTAGGTGCAGTTATTTCAGATAAGTTATTCTTTATGACTTCTATACGCAAATCGTCGAAGTAAAAACCATCCGCTTGTGTTGCTCCATTTGTAAAAATTTGGAAGCGTAGATATACATAGTCTCCTACATACTCCTTCAAGTCAATTTCTTCCCCTACCCAGTTTCTTTGGGAACCGGTATAGGTTTTTAAAATACTAAACGGATAGCCTGCCTGCGCTGCGGAGAGTTCTACATAATCTATTTCATCTTCTAAATCCCATTGTGCTTGAAACTGCAAGTAAGCTTCTTTTATATTAACTAGAAGAATAGGCTGTTTTATAGTGATACTGGAATACGTATTATTGTCATAGTTGCCAGTTGGACTATCGCAAAGACTATTACTAACAGATACATAAATATTATTACAAAGTCCCCATTCTCCTGATAAATGCCAATGTTCAGCAGTCTCAAAAGCATCTAGAAGCAGCGTTTCTGTTTCTTTAGAGATAGGATGAATAATACTATCTTGTTGCATGGTGCTATCCTGCTGTATTGTGCTATCCTGCTGCATCGTGCTATCCTGAGTCGTGGGCGTTTCAATAAGTACTATTCGTTCCACTGTCTGACTTTGTGTGAATAGACCGTTATCCATAATTATTTCAAACGCTACTAGGTCTTCCTCCAAATTACTAGGAATATGATAGTCAAAAGAAAAAGCAATAGTATCTAAATGTTGTGTATTAATAGTAGCTTGTGGACTCGTTATCAAAACACCGTCCGTTAATGATTCTACCCGAATGGTTACAAGCCCCTCCTTCAAACCTGCTTGAAAAAGCGATAGGTCTATTGTGCCAGCCCCTTCTGATAAAACTTGATTGTTTGTATCTTCGATGGTAAAATATTTATGTACCAAATGAGCGGCTGCCAAATTTTGCCATACATTTTCTTTATTTATAACCATCATAGCTTCATAAGGTACCCAATGTTGCGTACCTAACTCAGGTGTCATAGCAAAAATCTTATTCTTCCCTCTTTGTTCACCATACATCCAATCATCACTAATACCACTAGCAGGATAGCTTAAAATATCTGTGCTTGACCCCACCTCGTAATTATTTTCTTTAGTCATTATTTTTCCTAACACTTGAAAAGTAGCAGCATCAGAAGTCGGCATTCTATTATATGCCCAAGGGAAAATAATTACATTACCAGTAGAATGATAATTTAGAGCAATCTGGAAGTCATGACTATTACATAAGTCTCTCAGTGCACTCGTCTCTGGTTCTGAAAAAGGAGTAAGCCCACGAAAATTTCCTCTATTAGGATCATCCGAAGAACCCAAATCTAAGCCCCATTTATAACCAAAATTTCTGTTTAAATCTACTCCGAATGCTCTACCAAATCGGTCTCTCCAGCGATTTTTACGCCACAATCCTCCACCATTAGGATAGGTATTTTGGTTATAAATATAGCCATCAGGATTTACGCAAGGCACAAAGTGTAATTGCGTATTATCCACTAAGTTTTTTATTTCTTCATTCGTATCATAATTTTCTAAAATATACCACATAAAAAA
>ENA-ORXT01004727-ORXT01004727.1-marine-metagenome-genome-assembly--contig:-NODE-4727-length-13873-cov-19.797333_pt1 | contig 13873 bp, 17 predicted proteins | sample MGYA00237868_ERZ511482 | MGnify/ENA metagenome assembly ERZ511482 | reverse complement strand
ACAATTACCCCGGCAAAGGCCATGTCTCGTAACGCTGCGGCGTTAGAGATCGCAGCGACTGCAAGCTCGGCGGTCATCCGATCGGCGATTGAGTATCCGACGATTCGGTTTGACCACAGGTCTTTGAACGTGCACAGATAGAGCTTGCCCTCATCGGTGCGGTGCTCGGTGATGTCGCCGACCCATCTTTGGTTCGCATGCTCAGCAGTGAAGTCTCGTTGCAACAGATCGTCGTGCACCGCAGGACCTGGTTTGCCGGCCTTGCCCTTCTTTTTGGCGGTCACAGAACAGATCTTGTTGTTCTGGCACAGGCGTTGCACCCGGTTCTCTGACACTACCCAGCCGGCGCGTTCCAGCTCGTCGGTGATGAAGCGGTAGCCAAACTCAGGGTCATCGTTGTGGATGTCCAAGATCGCGTTGATCAGGTGTGCGTCGTCCCAATCGCGATCTGAGTACGGCCGCGACAACCATTTGTAGAAGCCTTGGGGTGTGAACTTGAGTACCCGGCAAGTCGTCGCGACGGCAATGCCGTCAGCGGCGAGTTCACGAACCAGCGGGTACGTCATTTTGGGGAGATGTCTTTCGCGAAGAACGCCGCAGCGCGCCGCAAAATCTCGTTCTCTTGTTCCAACACGCGGTTGCGGCGCTTCACATCACGCAACTCCTGAGCCTCTTTCTCGGTTAACCCAGGTCTCACGCCATCATCGATATCAGCCTGCTTGATCCAGTTGTAGATCGATGCTTCGGAGATACCAAAGTCGATCGCCAGCTGCGCAAACGTCGCATCGCCCTGCCGGGCGACCCTGACCACGTCATCGCGGAACTCTTTCGGATACTGCTTTCCCATGATGTCCATCCTTGCCGAGGCCAAGGCCTCGAAATAGGAACATCAACTAAACCGGGGGCAGACCCGTATCACTTCTACAACTTTGGAGATTAGCATGGCAGCAGTAATGACTCTTGGGGCTCCGCACGCCTCATTCAACCCAACTCGTCGTGACACCCGGTCCATCGGTCGCGTTGCGGCCGTTCTAGCAATCGTCGTCAGCCTCTTTGCACTGTCGGTCGCTCCGAGTTCAGCTCTTGTTCCGGAGACCGTGTCATCTGCGGTCAGCGCTGTGATGCCTGACTTTGTCGAAGACCTGTTCACAGCCAATCAGGCAGACGCGTGGAATCCATGGAAGACCGTGCGAAACACGTTCCTTGGCGCTGCCGCCGGTGGCGCTGCAGGGTGTGCTGTAGGCGCTGTCGCAGGCATGGTTGTCGCGTCCGGTCCTGGCTGTGTGGGGATGGGCGGAGTTGGCGCTGTCTCAGGCGCTATTGGAGGGTTCTGGTCCAGCTTCTAAACAGATCTAATCCACCCAAATTTAGTCAAATCTAATCAACACAAATCAAATACAAGGGGAAAAAATGACAGCAATTGCTATTTCACCGGCATCAGGGGTTCAAACGTCACCGCGCATAACCACGAGAGCTCTTGCTCTCATGGTTGCGGTCCTGATGAGCTTTGCAGGCGTAGCTACGCCAATTAGTGATTCAATTGCCGAAGCTACGCCTGAGCCGATCAGCGCAGCGGTGTCCTTCGTGGTTCCGGACTTTGTCGAGGATCTCGTTGGTACCAGCCAAGCTGATGCTTGGGGTTGGCGTGCAATCGCTTCTGGCTTCACAGCCGTCGTAATTGGAGCCACCGTTGGGGGAACTTGCGCCGTTGGCCTCATTGGTGCAACTGGCGGCGCAGGATCCTTTGGGCTTGGCGTTTGTGTCGCTGTTGGCACAGGTGCGGGCGGAGCAGCTGGCAACTTGTGGTATCGGGGCTAGGGCGAATCGTCCTGTTCATCGGTAGCAACTAGGTAGATGACCGAATGGTGGTCTGGCGTGGCACTATGGATGTAGTGCGCACCGGGCCACCATTCCATTAGAAGGGAATACGCCAATGCTAGAAAAATTCTTCTATCCGGGCTTTGTTTACACGTTTGTGTTGACGATCATCGTCGTTTTCATAATTTTCAAGGTGATGGACTGATGTGGTGGCTGTTTGTTCTTGCATTTGCCGGGTCGGTCACCGCCGTTATGATTGTCGCTCGGCGTCTAACTGGTAGCGCGTTTGGCGGCCGCCGTATCTTGGATGAGGAACCCAAGACTTGAGTCCGTCAAGAATTCGAGTGTTGAGACCAATCATGCTTGTGTCTATTCTTTTGGCGCTCGTCGGGTCGTCGTGTGCTGGCTCTGAGGCCCTCCCAGTGGTAGCTGATCTCGATGCGGCTTCTCCGCTCGAAGCCCTCTTCGATGACACCGGTGGTCGTGAGGCGGCCCTGCGTGAATGGCAAGTCAAAGTCCAGGAAGAGGCGGCAATCTGCATGATTGGACAAGGCTTCGAATTCACTGTGTCGATCGCCGAAAGACCCGAGATGTTCGCTCAATTGGATGCATTGGGCATCCGTCCATGGACCGAGCTGTATGGCTACGGCATGTCCACCTCAACTGAGGCGTTGCTGAGCGTACAGGCAGCTGATCCCAACACGCAGTACTTCCTCAGCCTGCCAGTGACACAGCAGGAGAGTTATATGATTGCTCTCGTTGGCGAGCAATTGGGAACAGCCGTTGTGGCCCCAACAGAGATGCCGAGTCTCACAGATCAAGGATGCACGGGCCGAGCAGTTCTTGCACATGGCGGGAGTGCCATAACCGAGGATCTTGAAGAGGTCACGCAACAATACGACGAACGAATGCGGGCGCTCCAGGAGAGTGACGAGATGGCAAGCGCCATTGCCGGGTGGCAGCAGTGCATGGCAACAGAAGGCTTCCAGGTGCGAAGTCAGGAACCGCTAATTGCGGATATTGGTGGCGAACTGGAAGGCTTGTTGCAGCCGGTGCAAGAAGCAGTGCTCGAATTGACTCAACTCGAGCTAGCTGAAGTGTTCGAGAACCCAGAGACTGCCGCTCAGCTGCTTCCGGGTTTGAATGGTGACAGACTCGCTGCGCTCCAGCAGCGAGAGCGCCGAACAGCTCTCGTAGATCTCGATTGTTATGAAGCTCATGTCAAGGAAACGCTCGTACCTCTTCAGCATCGGGTCGAGAATAATCTCATCTCCGAGTACAGCGACGAGATCGAAGCAGCTCAGCAAATATTCGGGTCATAACGTTTGGCACTCCGATACCGAATACAGGGCAACCTAGCTTTGACCTCATCATGGTTTCGCCTAGGCGATAGGGATCCACTTGTAGAACCAGTATCTGATCGGTCTCATAAGCCGATTGGCCGATGCAACAGCGCGCAAGTTGGTTCGAACATGGCTCGACGGTGCTGAGATGAGCCGCATTCGGCCGCCAAGCGAGTCGTGCAAGTGAGCAGTCCCCATTAGCCGGTCCAGGGGTTATGCGACTTTGAGTTGGTGGGTGAGGGTCCAGTTCTTTCGGTACTGGTCCGGGGTGGATTGGTTTAGTGCTGAGTGTGGCCGATTCAGGTTGTAATCGATACGCCAGTCTCCAATGATGACTTGGGCTTCGAGCAGCGAATCGAACTGCCATGCGTTGAGTAGTTCGTCGCGAAGGCGGCCGTTGAATGACTCGATCCAGGCGTTTTGCCACGGTGATCCTGGATCGATGAAGACGGCTCCAACGTGGTTCTCGTGGCACCAGTCAGCAACCGCGTGGGCAACAAACTCCGGGCCGTTATCGAAGCGCACAAAGGCTGGCGCCTGACCGCGTTCAGCAGCGATGCGGGCCAGTGTGGCCACGACGCGATCCGCGCCGAGCGAGTGGTCAACCACGATGGCGAGGCACTCGCGGGTGAACTCATCGATGACGTTGAGCATCTTCACTTGGCGTCCATCGATGGTGTGATCAAACTGGAAATCCATCGCCCACAACGCGTTGGGCACGATGGGTGACATTGCGCCGACGTTCGCTCCGATACCGACCAGGCGTTTCTTGCGACGCTTGACCGGCACTTGCAGGCCTTCATCACGCCACAAGCGATGCACTCGCTTCTTGTTCACGACGTAGCCGGCGTTCACTAGCCCGGTGTGGGCTCAGCGCCATCCCCATCGCGGACGGCGCCTGGCGAACGCTCGCAGCCATTCACGGATCAGCGTCTCATCATCGGGCGCCGCTACTGGCTGGTGACGTTGCACCGAGCGGTGCTGGCCAACCAAGCGACAGGCCCTGCGTTGCGATACCCCGAACACGCCCACCAGATCGTCAACAACGACGCGGCGCCGGTTCGGGGTCACCATTTTTTCTCGGCCACGTACTTCAACATCTCCTTGTCGAGTCCGGCCTCAGCCAGCAACTTCTTCAACGTCGCATTCTCAGCTTCAAGTTCCTTGAGTCGTTTCGCGTCATCAGCTTTCATGCCGCCGTACTGGGCCATCCATCGATGCCACGTCGACTCGGCGATCTCGAGCTGGCGACACGTATCAACAAGATCCATACCTCCCGATTGAAGCCGTTGACCCTCCGCAAGCTTGCGGATGATCTGCTCCGGTGTATGTCGGCGTCTAGCCATAACGATTCCTTTCTGGCTCATCCAAGAATGAGCGAAACAACAGAACCGCACAACCCGCCGACCGGAATCAGGGGATCAGCTCAAGGCCACTGGGCACTCGGCTCGATCGGGTCGAAGACAGTGGCGTTGACCTGTGCGTCAGGATCACCTTCAATGGCAGAGGCGATTCCTTACAGACAGGGTTTCGGACTACCAACTACCCTTCTTCCTTGCGGGCGACGAGTTGGGTTTGACTCCAGCGCGTGATCATGGCACCTGCGGCAAGAAGGCTGACGCCGAGCAGCATGAACACTGCAGTCTGGTTTGGGCCGGTCAGCGCCAGTTCGGCTGGTGGCTCAAGCGGAGCAGCTACCGCAGGACTAGCTGGAGGGTTGGTGATCGCTGGTGAGGACAATGGTGGAGTTGGGGTGACTGCGACGATGCCTTGGCCCTGATCTGGCTCAACCGTTGACGGCTCGTCGGGCAGGCTGGCCAGTGTTGGGCTGGCGTCGTTGGTTGGATCGCCATCGCCATCGGCATCAGCAGTACCACCGTCGACTGAATCGTCGGTTGCCAGTACGCCGTTCGGTGATGTGCCGGAGACGGTTGCCGTATTCTCGAACGGACCCAGACCGTCAGCTGCAGTCAGCCCCACCGACAGCACGAGGGTGCAGCTCGCACCCAACGCCAACGTCACACCTGCACAACCATCAGAAGACGGTGTCGCGGTGTAGCTGAGACCCGCAAAGGCGCTTTCAAGATCGTCATTGATCGTGACGTTCGACAGCGTCGTGTTACCAGTGTTCGACGCAATCAGCGTGTACTCAAGGGTGTACGTGCCATCACCATTGCTCGTTGGTCCGCCCGTAAGAGCCTTGGCCAAACCAACCTGAGGATTCTCACCAATCATGGCCACGGTTGGGCTGGCGTCATTGGTTGGATCGCTATCGCCATCAGCATCAGCATCAGCAGTGGCACCGTCAACCGAATCATCCGCGACCACGGCACCACCCGGCGATGTACCAGAAACGGTTGCCGTGTTTTCGTAGGGACCAAAGAAGTCACCGGGAGTAATTGCCACCGTGATCATCTGGGCACACGTGCCACCTACAGCAAGTGGTGTGATTGGATTGGACGTAGCCGAACACGTATCAGACGCGGTCGTCGACGACCATGCACCGGCACCAGCAAAGGCACTGGCCAGATCGTCATCGATCGTGACGTCGGTAAGCGGCACGTTGCCGGTGTTGGTGGCAATCAGCGTGTACTCAAGGCTGTACGTGCCATCACCATTGCTGGTTGGCCCGCCGGTCAGTGCCTTGGCGAGACCGATCTGTGGCATCTCGGTCAGCACCGCAATGGTTGGACTGGCATCGTTGGTTGGGTCGCCATCGCCATCAGCATCAGGATCGGCACCGTCGACTGAGTCATCCGCGACCACGGTGCCACCCGGCGATGTGCCGGAGACGGTTGCCGTATTTTCGAATGGACCAAGGTTGCCATTCGGAACGACGTGCACTGAGATCACGTGCGTGCAGTCCGCGCCGACGGCCAGCACTGTGGCGTTGCAGTCGGCGACAATGGTCGGCGTAAACGTCGCGCCCGCAAAGGCAGCGGCCAGATCGTCATCGATCGTGAGGTTTGAGAGCGCTACGTCACCGGTATTGGACGCAATCAGCCCATATTCAAGGGTGAAGGATCCATCACCGTTGTCCACCGGATCAGCAGAGAGGGCCTTGGCCAACCCCACCTGCGGATTCTCACCAACCATGGCCACGGTTGGGCTGGCGCCATTGGTTGGATCGCCATCGCCGTCAGCATCTGCGTCAGCGCCGCCAACCGAGTCGTCGATTGCCAGCACCCCAGACGGTGTCTCGCCAGAAACGGTTGCCGTGTTCTCGTAGGGACCAAAGTTCGAACCGGGAGTAATGGTCACCGTGATTACGCGGTCACAGCTGTCACCAGAACCCGCAGGCACCGATGGTGCGAGCGTTGTGCCCTGACAGTCGTCAACGTCGCTGTCGACGGTGAACGGGACGGTGCCAAACGCAGTCGCCAGGTTGTCGGAAGTCGTCACGTTCGACAGTGGCGTGTCACCGGTGTTGACCGAGACCAGCGTGTACTCAAGCGTGTAGGTGCCATCACCATTGTTCGTTGGTGCGCCAGTTAGCGCCTTGGCCAGACCAACCTGTGGCATCTCGGTCAGCACGCAATAGTTGGGCTCGCATCGTTGGTCGGATCACCATCGCCATCGGCATCGACCACAGGCCCGTTGACCGAGTCATCAGCAACCACTACGTCCTCGGGCCCAGTAGCAGCAACGGTCGCCTCGTTCTCAAAGGGACCAAGGTCTGCACCCGGCGTGAGGGTCACGGTGATAACGCGATCACAACTGTCACCGGCACCCGCAGGCATCGATGGCGCCAGCGTCAGGCCAAGACAGCCATCAACATCACTGTCGACGGTAAACGGGACCGCACCAAACGCAGCGGCCAGATTGTCGACTGTTGCCACAGCCGTCAGCGGCGTGTTGCCCGTGTTGACCGAAACGAGCACGTACGCAAGGGTGTACGTTCCATCGCCATTGTTGACGAGGCTGGTCAAGGCCTTGGCCAAACCGACCTGAGGTACCTGCACCTCTTCGATGAAGTCCTGGTCAACAACGTCTGCACCCGGCACCAATACTTCGATTGTGTCCGGGGTTACCGAGTTGTAGCCAGCAGGCTGCGTCTGCTCGATCGTGTAGTCACCAGACTCATTGCCGGGGAAGCTGTACGTGCCGTCAGGGTTGGTCATCACGGTGTCGACCAGCGTGCCGCTCATATCGAACAGCTCGATCGTGACTCCACCAATTGGATTGCCGTTCGTGTCAACCAGGACGCCAGAGATCTCGAAGTCCTCGATTACCGTCTCAGCGGTACTGGTAACAGCGACGATGACCTGATCAGACGTTGCGCCAGCAGTATTTGTGTTGGTCACGCCTGGAACGGCATCCGCGACGCCGGACATCGAAGAGATCGTTGCCACGACGGTAATCGTGCAGGATTCGCCGGGGAGCTGGACGTCGGAACCAGTAAGCAGGTTGGTGACGCTCACGCCGTCATAGCCGCCGTTGTTGTCTGAGCATGTGTCGGTTGCGACCGAGGCTCCGAGAACCGCACCCGGCGCTCCGTAGGCCGCGGCCAGGTCGTCGGTTACCTGCAGGTTGCTGTTTGCGAGGATGTAGCACTCGTCCACGCCGGTGCCGGCGGGACCGGCACAGGTGGCAGATGATTCGGGCGTTGACACGACGATCTCATAGGTGACGGCAAAGGTGCCATCGCCATTGCTGATTAGATCACCAACGGTGCGCCACTCACGTCGTCTGTGACCACGACGTTCATCAGTTCAACGTCACCGGTGTTGGTCGCTGTGATCGTGTACTCAATCGTGACCGTCCCGTCGGAGTTGAGGACCGTGTCGGTTATGTCCTTCGTTGCTGACACTTCCGGACTCGGCAGGATCAGGTTTACATCATCAATCACAAAGTTGTCAGCGCGACCCGTGGCTACGACGACCTGGAATGCCGTCACTGGGTTGTTCGGATCCCACGTTGCAAGCAATGCGTAGGTGTCCTCGCCGAACGTACTCATGGAACCGTCGACAGCGTTCGTGATTGGGCCGATCCCGTTTCCTCCGAGATAGCCGGTGTAGTCGCCAATCAGAACACCATCGGCAAACACCTGCAGCCTGGTTTCCTCACCTGGAACGGGCACGCCGCCGTCGAAAAGATCGCCGATGTAGAAACCGAGGCCTAACGCCGGATTGTTCGGCACAATATCGATGATGACGTCACACGGCCGACTGAAGACGTGACGAAACGTTCCGTTCAGCAATCCGGTCTTGGGTGCGGTGCCGTATTGACCCGCAGCGATATCGGCCTGGGTGCTGCAATTGTTGACGGTCATGCTGAAGTCGCTGAACATGGTCGTGCCCGTAAGCTGGTCGCCGGCCGTAAAGCCCTCGCTGGCTTCGAAGCTGGCGGTTACCGCCCCTCCGGTCGGGGTGAGTGCTGCGATGGCAGCGTCCCATTGGGCCGGGTTCGTCTTGATGCCAGGGGTAGTGAAAAACTGATCACCTGGCGCCGCGGCTGCCGGCGCTGAATTCGTCAGAAACAGCAGCGGCACCGACAACAGCGCACACATCACATGGCAAGTGGACGAATTCGAGTAAGCGGCGAGCCGATCGGGAACCGGGACCACCCCGTTGATCTCGTGAGTGTCGACCTCGTGTGCAAAGGGGGGATTTTTCGCGCCATATCACATTCTCCGGCAGTCCCGGCCGCTCGCAGGCGGTTCACTACCTTTTACGGCCATTTGGCCTAGGGATTTAGACTTTCGTCGCAAATTGGTTCGCTCGCCCAGCCGTCACACTGAGGTGTGAAATCAGCCGGCGATGGCTTCACGTCGCCGACTCGTGATCAGCGAGAACGACTCGGTCGCTGACGTCTACGAGAACGCATGCACTCCCCGGGTCGCTCAGAACTCGACTGCCTCGGTAGGAGCGGACGCAGCGCGAGGCAGCCTTGATCAGATCAAGAACGTGCTCATGGAGACGGTCCACGCCGAACTCCGATCCCGCTCGCTTTCCGAATCTGAATGACCCAAGACCGGCTCCGACCTTTGGCCGAATAGGACCTCATCAATCAGACCCAGTACTGCTCACCCCATGTTCAACCGTTCGACTGGCTGCCCGGTGAAGTCTGCAATGAGTTCGAAGTCTTTGTCGAGATGGAGGACGCGGAGCCCTGCTCGCTCAGCAGTCGCCGCAATGATGAGATCAGGGATTGAGGGGGCTCGATGCTGGCCTTTGTCGGCCATAGCAAGCTGGACCTCGACTGCACGGTCTTCGATCGACGGAGTTAGATACTCAACCGGCATTGATGTCAACGGCGGCATCGACATTTCGCGGCGAAGCTCCTCGGCCGACTGAGCGGAATAGCCGATCTCCAACTTGGTGACCGTCGAGACGCGCACCAAGCCTCGTTCGATCGCAGAGGCCCACTCGCCAGCGTCAGGAGATCGATACAAACGAACAAAGGCGGACTTGTCGATAAGCCAAGCCGTCATGACCAAGCCGTCATGACCACGCGTCGTTCATGACGTCAGGGTCAGCGAGATCAGAGAAAGCCTCGCCAACGCGAGCCAGCGATTCGACCGTGACCTCAGCGGCTGCGGTATCACCTTCTCGGGCAAGTGTCCTTCGCAGATACTCGGATCGAGATAGCCCAGCCTTGATGGCCTTGGCATCAATAGCGGCGAGTACTTCGTCGGGAACGTCTCGAATCAGAACGTCAGTCATTTGCAACTCCAAAGTGATAGCTCGCGATATCAAGGATATGCGATTGAACCAATCACCGCAACGGCATCTCGCACAGCAGGGTTCGAATAAGCGTTCATGAGGGGTACAACATCGAGACCGCATGGGACGTATTCGAACCCATGCGGTCTCGAGCTTTTTGGCGGCGACCTAGGCTCCAACCGATGGTTGCGCGCCATCATGCGTCACCCAATCGCCCGTCGAACATCCCGCTGTTCGCCGGAGGTGCAGCGGACCGGTGTGCGTCTGGGGTCAAATGCCCGCCACTGCAACATTTGGGTGGCCGGCCGCCAACGTTGCCGCTGGTTGCTCGAGCCGGGGGTCTGCGAGCGCCGCTAGCTGCGAACTCGGTTGGTGCTTTCGCGTGCGGCCCGCAGCCCAAGCAGCAGCAGGATGAAACCGGCAATCATCGCCGTAACTGCATACCAGTAGCCAGTGCTGGTACCGCTCTCGAAGTTGCTGGTGTCGAACGGGAACTCTCGACGATTCCAGAGCAGTGCTGTAGCAACTGCGGCGGACGCGACTGTCATCAGCGGTTCGACCAGGGAACCGGCAAAGAAGATCAAAACGATGCTGGCGATGGCCACGCCCGCGATGAGCGCGCCCGGCCAACCGAAGCGCAGACCGGCGAACTCGGCGGGAGACATCGAGCGCTCGAACAGCAATGCACCGAGCCACCCGAGGACGGCGCTGATGCCGCCGACCAACGGCGATGCAAAAAACGTCTTCAACATGTCATCAAGAGTAGTGGGCTCTTTGCATTAGGCAAGAAGGAACGCTTGGGTACCCCATTTCCACAGGCCAGAAGGCCTATTTTCTGCCCGATTCGAAGTAGCTTGAGCCGCCATGGTCACTTTGGGAGTGTTCGAATTCTTGAACGAGTTGACCGAGTGGTTGGGCGACATCTCGGCACGTTGGTGGTTCGTTCTGGTCATTTTCATCATTGCGCTTCTCGACTCGGTCGTGCCGGTCGTGCCAAGCGAGACGACGGTCATCATCGGTGGCATCGCTGCCGGCCAGGGCCATCAACTGTTGGCCCTGGTCATTTTGATGGGCGCAGCCGGCGCATTCGCCGGCGACACGATCGCGTACACGTTGGGCACCAGGTTTCGCCCACGGGTGACGCGAATTCTCGGACGTAAGCACGGCGATGGTGAGGAGAAGCTGGCCCGCGCCGCAGCGCAGATCGACAAACGTGGCGGCCTCCTTCTGATCACGGCCCGCTTCATTCCCGGTGGGCGCACCCTGATGACGTTGTCGTGTGGCGCAACCAACCGCCCCTACAAGACCTGGTTCCTGCCGTGGGACCTGTTGGCTGCGACGCTCTGGGCGAGCTATGCCGCGATCATCGGCAACTTCTTCGGTGCTCAGTTCGAAGACGACCACAGCACAGCATTCTGGTTGGCCTTCGCCACTGCGCTGGGTATCACGGCGCTGATCGAACTCGTGCGCTGGTTGCGACACCGAAACAATCCCGACCCCTTACCTCTCGAAGTCTGAGTACTGTGCTTTCCGCCGTTGGCGCCGCCGCCTTCGGGTACGTCGCGGGGCTGCTGCCATCTGCTGACCTGGTGGCCAGAGGATTGGATCCACGACGGGTCGGGTCCGGCAACCCGGGCGCAGCCAATGTTGCGGGACTGCTGGGCAAACGAGCCGGCGCAACGGTATTCGTCATGGACATGGGCAAGGCGGTGATCGCCGGAAGCGTCGGGCGCTCGCTGGCCGGCGCTGCTGGCGCGAATATCGCCGCCTCGGCAACGGTGATCGGACATTGTTTTCCTGCCCACCGTGGATTTCGTGGCGGCAAGGGAGTGGCGGCCAGTTTCGGTCAGATGTTGGTGACATTCCCGGCCTACCTTCCGGTCGATATTGCACTGGGGGCGGTTGCGGCCAAGAGCGACTTCTGGAAGCAGCGGCCGGTGGCCACGGTCACGGCAACCTGTGGACTGTGGACCGGTCTGGCATACATCTGGAGTCAGCGCGAGCTGTCGAACCTGTGGGCGCCGAGTGCTGGTGCATCGACGCCGGTCGGGGCGGCGGTTTCGAGCGCAGCGATCATCTATCGCTTCACCGTCGAAGCAAACCGACCGCCACCGTCACCTGATTCTGCGACTGATTCTGAGAGTCTTTCCAGCCCGGGTTGAGTCAACCTGATCGGGTGGGGCGGAATAGTCGTGCACTGCGGCGCGGTTTCCACGTAATGCGCCCTGCTCTCGTGACCGACTCGAATTCGCAGCTGCCCGAATCGCTGCGGGTACGCTACGGCGTTCGCGTCGTGCCCATTCCGGTCACGGTGAACGGAACGAGCTATCTCGAAGGTGTCGACCTCGACGCCGATGGTTTCTACGCGCTGTTCCGAGACGGCACACCCCAGGTCACCACCAGTCAGCCGAGTCCGGGCAGCTTTGTCGAGACCTACCAGGCCTGCGTCGATGCCGGGCACAAGCAGATCATCTCGGTTCACGTCGGCGAGGCGTTGTCGGGAACGCTCAACAGTGCCCGAATCGCCTCCGGCATGGTCGACGCAGATGTCCGGTTGGTCGACAGCCGTACGTTGTCATTTGGCGTGAGCTGTTGTGTGTGGCGAGCGGCGCATGTTCTGGAAGCGGGCGGCGATGTGGATGACGCCGTCGGCGCAGCCGAGGTGCTCGCCGACGAGCTGTTCAGTGTGACAGCGCTCGGCGCCGCCGAACTTCTGAATGCGAGCGGGCGTGTCGATTTCGACGCGTCGGCCAGGGGCGTCGACGTCTTCCGGGCTGGCCCCGACGGCAGGATCGACTCGGTCGGAGTAGGCCACGACGTCGATCAGGTCACGCAGCTTCTTGCGAACACGATGAACCTTGACGGGGCGCCGATTCGCGTCGCTCTGGGCATTGCCGATGCATCGGCACTTCCGTACTACGACGGTCTCGAGGAGCTGCTGCACCAAAGGCCTGATGTCGTCGAGATCGTGCGCTACCGCATCGGCCCGAGCGTCGGCGCCTTCACCGGCCTGGGCACCGCCGGCGGCTTCTACTACGGCGCCTGAAAAGTGTGTTCCAATACACACACTTTTGTGGTCATCATCTGTGCCTGACCCCAGGGTTCAGTGTGCTACCGCATCGGCGCGAGCGTCGGCGCCTTCACCGGCCTCGGCACCGCCGGTGGCTTCTACTACCGCGTCTGAAAGTGTGTTCCAATACACACACTTTTGTGGTCATCATCTGTGCCTGACCCCAGGGTTCATGACCCCAGGGTTCGTCAGAGGTCGGCGAGAGGTGCCCAGGTCGAGTGGGTGCCGCTGCTGATCCGCTCGGGTAGCCGGATCTGGGCGATGGGCGCAGAAGTGGGGTCGGCGGCATCGAGAATCACGCAGTGCGATTCATTGGTGTTCATATTGCTGGTGAACGTGACCAGGTAGCCGTCGTCTTCGGCGGTTGAATTCGTGCGAGGCGCCACGACCGTCTCGCTCACGAACACGCCCGGGTCGAACTCGATCAGCGTTTCGGTACCGGCGTCGACGTCGCGCTTGATGAGCGCATCGAACGCAAACAAACCGGGCGTGCAGCGGGCCTCGTAGATGTAGCGATGGTGGCGTCCGGCATGACGCCCGTTGACCATGGGGAACTCGGCACATCGATCGCTGAGCGACTCTTCGGTGGTTGCACCGGTCACCAGATTGAAGCGCCAGCGATGAGCACGCGCCTGCAGCACGTTCATGTCGAGCGTCTCGAACCCCTTGTGTACGCCGGTCGAGCGCTCGATGCCACTGGCAGTGGGGTTGTGCTGGAAGTAGCCGTCGAGCACGATCTCGTCGCCGTCTTCGTAGGCGTTCGCCCAATGCAACACGAACGTCGGGTCAGCCTCGAACCACCGGATGTCAGCAGTGCTGCCGTGGCGAGGAATAACGGCAAAGCGGCTGGGCAGATCACGCCAGAATCGGTTCGAGAACCAGCCGTCGGCCAGCGCCTGTTCGTCCCAGCCCAGTGGCAGGTCGTTCAGGATCGTGTAGTTCTCGGTGAAGGCCAGGTCGTGTGGCAAGCGCGGCCC
>ENA-ORXT01004724-ORXT01004724.1-marine-metagenome-genome-assembly--contig:-NODE-4724-length-13879-cov-4.420809_pt1 | contig 13879 bp, 10 predicted proteins | sample MGYA00237868_ERZ511482 | MGnify/ENA metagenome assembly ERZ511482 | reverse complement strand
GGGCCGGTACCCGCCGTTGCAGAAGGGGAACCTCCTTATTGACCAAACCTTAAAAACCTGCATTATGACTAAGTACTTCCTTATCGCCCTTTTCGCCCTCGGCCTGTTTGCCTGCGAAGAAGCCTCCATGACCGCCGCCGACATCCCCGCTCCCGTAATGACCGCCTTCAAGACCGCCTACCCCACCGCCACCGACGTGGAATGGGAAAAAGAAGACGATGGCTACGAAGTAGAGTTCGACATGAACGGTGAGGAAATGGAGATCAAATTCGATGCCATGGGCAAGATGATCGATAACGACCTCGATGACTAACACCCCGACGAATCAACCTTACATATAAGGACAGCGGCCCCCGGAATTAATTTCCGAGGGCAGCTTCCCGTTTGGGGTTATCCTAAACAAGGCTTCTTTCCCCCATTCCCCCGCACCAGCGGCCCCGCCCAATAAAATGTTAGCTTTTACAGGGGTTACGGCTTTAGGATCGCCGTTTCATCCGGAGAGCCGCCCGCCTGGCCTTCCACTCCGCCCGGCGTTCACCGGCTTTGCGCCCCGTTATCTTACCCGTAAGAGCAAGCTGGAAAGCCGGCACCCAAACCGAACGGTTCAGGTAATTTTCGGACTGCCGCAAGGGCGTCACCTCAAAACTCAGGTTAGCCCCTTTAGCGATATCGTAGCTCAGCCCCAAATGCCCCCCCAAAGCCTTTCCGCCGGGTGTAAATATTTCTCCATTATCGCGGGTTATGCGGCTCGCGCCATCCCGGCCAAAGTACGCGGCCGGCCCACCGTATACCGCCAGGTTGGGCTGCAACCGACGGCGGAGGAGCACGGACAGACCACCACCGTAACCGCCGAAGTATCCCGTCGTCACGTATTGCAAGCGCGGCACGCAGAGCAGATCCGTTACCTGGTTCAACCGTTTGCGAAAGGTAGCCCCTACCCCGAGACCAAGGAACCTACCGGCGTGTTCGGGCAATTCATCCGATACACTCTGCCCGGCGATGAACTTGGATCGTATGGAAATATCATCGCTCAACCCCCGCTCGTAGGTAAAACTGCCGACGATGGAGAGTCGGGGCCCTCCTTCACGGGTGGAAAGCGCATTGGGGGCGGCCTCCAGCCCGAAGCCCAGGCGGGTATTGCGGTGCTCAGGTTGATCGACGCCGAGGCCGAGGCCAGGGCTGTAACCCGGAGCAACCGAGCAGCCAACCAAAAGACCGATCAGGCCGATGAATAGGAGGGCGCGTAACGAATAGACGGAAATTGTCATAGCGTGTATGGTTGGATTCGGGGCAAATGTATCAGGCACAAAACCTCACCGAAAATCAATCTGTCGCGCAGACACATGCAACTTAAATTACATATCAATTCTGAATACCCATCCGTTTGGCCGCCTCGTCGACCTGACCGCGCAGCCGGTTGAAGTACCAATCGCGGTATTTACCGCCGTTGGCACCAAGGGAAGTGGAATGGTCTTCTATGGAACGAAACCAGTCGCGGCTGATCGCGCAAACCGCTTCCTCCTCACTTAACAGGTAGTTGGGCATGATGTAGGTCACGAAGAGCATGGATTGCTGGGAAGAATCGATCAGCAAGGCATTATCGTTATTCGCCAGTTCATTGTGCGCGGGGTGGAAGTCGACGTCGCTGGCCGCCGGGTTTTCGCCGGGCAGAAACTTCTTGCCGGCGCGGGCCATAGCTTCGAGGTGATCGATGATTTTGTGCAACTCGTCGAGCAACTCCCGCCCGGCCTCGGGGTCCTCGAAGCGGCCGGTCATGTGGACGAATTCGATCTGGTCGAGCGTCGCCGAGAGCATACCCATCGTCCACAGCTCCCGGCCGGGGACGCGGTGGGTGTGCTTGGCGATGTGGCGGGCCTGATCCAGCACCCGCTCGTCGATCATGGCGCGGCGATACTTCATCGTTCGCCAGCCGGGAAAGTTCCAGCAGGTGCTGCCGTAGAGGTACAGTTTAAAGGCAAACAGCTTGCGGCTCATCATCTCGTGGAAGATCGGCAAGCCGGGGTTGGCGAGGTAGAATCGCAGGTCGGGCAGGCCGAGAATAACGTCGACGTAGCTCGTAAGCTGATCGAGGTAATCACCGGGATGACGAATCTCCCGTTCGGCCAGGTTGTAGCGGAAACTGACATCGGCTCCACTGGTTTTGGAGGCCGTACTGAGTTGGTAATGGTCGCTAAGGGTAATCAACTCGTTGGCGCTCAAAACGGTCGTGCCCCGCAAACGACGGTAAATAGCATCCTTGCTCAGCCCCAGCGTCTCGGCCACGCTCACCACCATCTCCTGTTTGCTGGGGTAGCGGGCGAGGATGCGATCGAGGAAAGCGGTTTGATGGTCCATAGGCCGGTAATATAGCGCATGAAAATGGAGGTGGGCGGGGACGCGGGAACCAAGCCCGTTTTTCAAAAACGTTGGTCTTCGCCGCCATCGCCGGTCCCCCCCACCAAACGGTCAGTCGGTACGCCAAAGCACATTCCCCCACCCAAAGCCGGCCATTTCCCCGCCGCGCTTCGTATTATCGCACTTCTAAAATACCAATCGACATGTCAAGAAAAATCAGAATGGGAATGGTCGGCGGCGGCCGCGGGGCGTTCATCGGCGGCGTACACCGCATCGCCGCGGCGATCGACCAGCAAATCGAACTCGTGTGCGGCGCGTTCAGCTCCAACCCCGAAAAAAGTCGCCTGAGTGGTCAAGATTTCTACCTGCCGAGCGAGCGCGTCTACGGCAGCTACGAGGAAATGATCATGACCGAAAAGTCGCTTCCGGAAGACGTACGCATGGACTTCATCTCCATCGTCACACCCAACCACGTTCACTTCGGCCCGGCCAAGATGGCCCTCGAAAACGGATTCCACGTGGTGTGCGACAAGCCCGTCACCTTCAGCGTCGAGGAGGCCCGCATCCTCGTCGACCTGGTGGAGCAAACGGGCCTGATCTTCGCCCTGACGCACAACTACACCGGCTACCCGATGGTGAAGCAGGCGCGCGACATGGTGAAGACGGGCAAGATCGGCAAGGTCCGCAAGGTCGTCGTCGAATACCCCCAGGGCTGGCTCGCCACCAAGGTGGAAGATACCGACCAGAAGCAGGCCGGCTGGCGTACCGACCCCGCTAAATCGGGCATGGGCGGCGCGATGGGCGATATCGGCACCCACGCCGAAAACCTGGCCGAATACGTCACCGGCCTGAAGATCACCGAGGTCTGCGCCGAGCTCACGTCCTTCGTCGAAGGTCGGCGGCTGGACGACGACGCCAACATTCTGCTGCGTTTAGAAAAGGGCGCGCGCGGCGTCTTGCACTGTTCACAGATCGCCGTTGGGGAGGAAAACGCCCTCAACATTCGCGTTTGGGGTGAAACCGGCGGGCTGGAATGGCACCAGATGCGTCCCAATACATTGATCGTAAAGCGGTTGGAAAGCCCGGCGACCCACTACCGCACCGGCGTGGGCAACCTGAGCGACGCGGCGAATCACGCACACCGCATTCCCGCCGGCCACCCGGAGGGCTACCTGGAGGCCTTCGCTAACATCTACAAGAATTTCGCGGCCTGCGTACGGCACCGTCTGGCGGGCACCAAGCCCTCCAAACTCGAAAAGGATTTTCCGACGGTGCACGACGGGTTGCGGGGCATGGTCTTCGTGGAGAAGGTGGTGGAAAATAGTCGGGGGGAGGTGAAGTGGACGAAGCTGTAAAGGATTCTCGATTTTGAATACTCGATGCTTGATTTAGCCGCCGAGGTCGTCAAAAAGTCTTATCCGACGGGTCAGGCCCGCGGCCGCCTCAGCTGACGAACCATACTTCTTTCCAAACGGGCCGTCACCTCTTGTGACGGCCCGTTCGGCGTTTTGCACGTTGCGTTTTACCGCCGGAAACAAAAAACTTCCGTCCCCTTTACCCGAACCCCCGCTTTCAGGCTTCCGTTATCCCTATCCGGCCGGCCCGATAATATTTGCCGGCCAAACCCGTATAACGCATTAGCCCAAATAAAATGACCGCTACTCAAACTCTCCCCCTCGGTGCGACCATCATCGACGGACAGACCGCTTTTCGCGTCTGGGCCCCCAACGCCAAAGCCGTTCACCTGACCGGCGACTTTAACGAATGGAAAAAGACGACCACGCCACTGGCGGCCGAGGAAAAAGCGCCGGGCTACTGGAGCCTGATGACCGGAGAACTGCAGAACGGCGATGCTTACCAGTATGTCATTACCACTCAAAACGGGGAGCAACTGATGCGCATCGATCCACGCGCGCGGCGGGTGACTAATTCGGTGGGCAACGGTTTGGTCTACGCCGATGACTTCGACTGGGGAGAAGGTGCATTCGAGATGCCGGCCTGGAACGAGCTGGTGATCTACGAACTCCACGTCGGTACGTTCAACGTCAAAGAAGAAGGCATGCCCGGCACCTTCGCCGGCGTGATCGAGAAGCTCGATTACCTGGTCGATCTCGGCATCAACTGCATCGAAGTGATGCCGGTTTGCGAGTTCGCGGGGGACTTCAGCTGGGGCTACAACCCCGCGCACCCCTTTGCGGTCGAGGAGGCTTACGGCGGCCCGGACGGATTCAAGCAACTCGTTAAGGCGGCCCACGCGAAGGGCATCGCCGTGGTGCTCGACGTGGTGTACAACCACTTCGGCCCGAGCGACCTGTCCCTGTGGCGATTCGACGGCTGGAGCGAAAACGACAAAGGCGGCATCTACTTTTACAACGATTGGAAATCCGACACGCCCTGGGGCGATACCCGGCCGGATTACGGCCGCAACGAGGTGCGCGCCTACATCCACGACAACGCCATGATGTGGGTCGACGAGTTCCGCTGCGACGGCCTGCGGATGGACATGATCCCATACATGCGCCATGTGGGTGGCGACGAAGACCCCGGCGGCGAGCTTCCTGACGGCTACACGCTGATCAAATGGATCAACGACAGCATCCGGGAAAAGCACCCCCAAAAGATCACCATCGCCGAAGACCTGCACGGCAACAACTTCGTGACCGACAAAACCATTAACGGCGGCCTCGGTTACGGCAGCCAGTGGGATGGCGATTTCGTTCACCCGGTTCGCAAGGCACTCATCGAGCGGGAGGACGGTAACCGTTCCATCGAAGACCTCAGCAACGCCCTGCTGCGCCGCTATACCGACGACCCTTTCCACCGCGTAGTCTACACCGAAAGCCACGATGAGGTAGCCAACGGCAGCGCCCGCGTCGCCCAGGAAATCGCGGCGGACGACGTGGACAACTACTATTCCGCCAAGCGCGCCGTACTCGGTGTCGCCATGGTGCTGACCTCCCCCGGTATCCCGATGATCTTCCAGGGGCAGCCGCTGCTCGAAGATAAATGGTTTAGCGACGACGACCCGCTGGACTGGAAGCGACTGGAAAAATTCAACGGCATCTTCCAGCAGCACCGCGATCTCGTTCGCCTGCGCCGGAACCTGGAAGGCCACAGCCGCGGCTTGCAGGGACAGCATACCCAACTCCTGACCTGCAACGATAACGACAAAATTCTCGCGTACCTCCGCTGGTACGACAACCCGGAGCGGGACGGCGTGCTGGTGGTCCTCAACTTCTCTAACCAGTCGTACGACGGCTACGCGATCGGCCTCGACCAGCCGGGCAAGTTTCGACTGCTGTACAACGGCGACTGGGCGGGCTACACGGACCATAACACGGACCAGCCAACGTCAGGCGAGCTGCAAACGGAAGAATTCCAGCAGGACCACTGGAGCCACCGGGTACTCACGAACGTGGGGCCGTACGGGGCGTATGTCTTCGGTCGGGGATAATTCTCGCGCGGATACCGCTCGATCCGGCTTCGGGTTGACGCCTCGGAGGAGCTTTTCCATTACTCCGCTTTGCTGCGTTCTGGAAAAGACGCCTCGGAGGAGCAACCATAAACCTACGTGCAAGCGGGTGCTCAACGTCCGAGATTTGACCAAGCCTATCGGGCATCGTGGCTTCAAACTAGCTGAGGTCTATTGTAGGTTATGTACCCTTACCAGTACGGGCCGGTCCATATGCAGCGTAATTTGCGGCTTCCCCTCCACCAGCGCGTCGGGGTCCACCAGTTGCAGATCGAAACGGCTGAACAGTTCCGCCAGCAGCAGTTGCATCTCCAGCATGGCGAAGTGATTACCGATACAAAGGCGCGGCCCGCCACCAAACGGTAAATACGCCATTGGGTGGCGGGCTTTTTTTGCTTCCGGCGTCATGCGTTCGGGGCGAAATTCGTTCGGTGCCTCCCAGTGATCGGGGTGGCGGTGGACCCCGTAAATGAACAGGCCCATGGTGGTGCCGGCCGTTATGTCGATGCCCCCGGCGGAATCGTCGTTCAGCGCGATGCGATCGGTGAGCCAGGCGGGCGGGTAGAGCCGCAGCGATTCGTCGATCACCTGGGTGAGGTACGGCAAACGGCGGACGCCCCGGAAGTCGATGGGGCCGTCGGCGGTCGCGGAGGCGAGTTCGGTTTTGACCTTCCTCAGCTGGGCGGGGTGGCGGAGCAGCAACCAGATCGTCCAGGCCAGGGAATTGGCGCTGGTCTCGTGGCCGGCGGCGAAGAGGATAAGGATCTCGTCGATCAGCCGCTCGTCGGTCATCGGCTCGCCGGTGTCTTCGTAGCGGGCGTCGAGCAGCATTTGCAGCAGATCGTCTTTGGGCGGCCCGGCGCGGCGTTGGTCGATCTTACGCTGGATGTTCCGGCGCACCTCGGCGGCGAGGTCGAGGTGCTTCTTTTCCAGGCCCGACCAACGCAGCGGGCCGCGTAGGAAAGGTGCCCGCACCGGGTAGATGATGTACGCCTGCACCCGCTCGATGATCTCGTGCAGCCGCGCCGACTCTTCCGCGCTGAAGCCGTCGGTAAAGATGGCCCGCACGATGATGCGGAAGACGGTCATGCGGGTAAAGTCGAAGAGGTTGACGGGTGCGCCGCCCCTGCCCTGCATCGCCAGGTCGTCGCACTGTCGGCGGATGACGTCGCGCATCTCCTCCGTCAGCCGCTCCAGCCTTCCCCGGTTGAAGCCGGGCTGGATGAGGCGGCGTTGGGTCAGCCAGTCCTTCCCGGAATTCGTCAGTAGCCCGAAACCGAAGTACTTCGCCACCTGCACGGTCTGGATCTCGCTCTTCTCGTAATTGCGGTGATTCTTTTGCAGCACGTGCTGAAATACGTCGGGGTCGATCGTCATGTGCGTACGGCGGCTGCCGCCTACGCTCAGGATAAAATTATCGCCGTTCTCCCGGAAGTACTCGTTGAATACCGGGATGGGGCTTTTCAACATTTTGGGGACATTGCGGAGAGTGCGGAAGCGGGGGAGTTGGGTGGGTAGGGGCATGGGTGGGAAGTTACGTGATGAGTTCTGAGTAAAGAATAAAACCAGCGAGGGCAACTTCTTATGCTTTAGAAACATTATGTTTGTGAAACATAAGATAATGACTGCGTTTTACAATCGTACCACTGAAAAGAAAAGGCTCCGGCGCGCACTTTCCCGTGAGCGTCGCCAACTGATAGTTGTTTACGGTCGCAGGCGATGCGGCAAGTCTACGCTGTTGCGCCAGTTCAGTGGAGATCAACATAGCTATTTTCTTGCATCCCAAAGCGACGCGGCTTTTCAGCGGCAACAACTCCTCGATCTGCTCAGCACTCGTTTTCCGGCCTTGAATGATGCCGCTTTCCGGGATTGGGGAACACTCCTGAAAGCCGTAAATGAGTTAACCCAGGCTCGTTTTACGCTGATCGTTGACGAGTTCCCTTACCTCGCGCGCTCCGCGCCGGAGCTTCCGAGTCTCATCCAGCAATTGATTGATGATCGGGACGCGCTACGGTTCGACATCATTCTCTGCGGCTCTTCCCAACAAATGATGCGCGGTCTGGCGCTCGAAGCTACTGCTCCGCTTTACGGGCGCGCTGACGAAATCGTCAAGATCGAACCGCTGGCGGCCGGGTGGCTCAACCACCATCTGCCCGACGAAACGCCCGCCCAACGAATTAACGAATATGCGGTTTGGGGCGGCGTACCACGCTATTGGGAACTGCGTAGCGATTACGATTCTTTCGAGGAAGCCATCAAGACTCTCCTGCTTTCCCCTTCCGGCACCCTGCACGAGGAGCCGAACAGGTTACTGCTCGATGATATGCGAGACACGGTACATTCCGCTTCGCTGCTCGCGCTGATTGCGGGAGGTGTTAACAAGGTTTCCGAGATCGGGGCCCGTTTGGGCAAACCCGCAACCAGCCTGATGCGACCATTGGCTAAGCTCATAGAGTTGGGCTACGTTTACCGCGAAGTCCCTTATGGTGCGAAAGCAAAAAACAGAAAAGGCAATCTGTATCGCATTGCCGATCCGTTCATGCGGTTCCATTACCTGTTTGTCTTTTCCAACCTTTCCAAACTTCACCCTGGTCAGCTTGACGTAGTCTGGGCCAGGTTTTCACTGCGGATGCCCGGCTTTGTAGCCGAGGAATGGGAGCGGCTCTGCCAACAAGCCGTTGGCTTGAGTGCCCCTTACCGAACGGAATTTTACCCGCCCGCGCGCTGGTGGGGAAAAGGGAAAGACGGCAAGGAAATGGAGATCGATCTACTTTCCACTTCTTTTGAAGGTGACAAAATACTGATCGGAGAATGCAAATGGTCGGACGTAAAGAACCCGGCGCGTTTACTGAAGGGCGTTCTGGAAAAAGCCCGTAATCTGCCTTTCTTCAATGGACAAGAAATAATCCCCGTCCTCACCGCCCGACGGTTCGTTCACGCGCCGGACTGTGACGGATTTACGCCACTACGCGTGCTGAAGGCGTTGGAGATATGAGTGTATTGGGCGGCGAAGCGCACTCGTTACGGATAAGCGGGATACGCTCCATCACCGTAAGCCTTCACGAGTTGCGCGTGCGAAAGTGGCGTTTTCAGGTTCAGCACGTCGCCGTTCGTCGACACCCGTCAGCTGCGTATCCGACTGTTGCATCACGAGGTTCCAGCATTCGCCCATGCCCGACATCAGGTCATAGGTGACCGATTCGGCGGTCAACGGCCGCCAGTCGATCTGACGCACGCATTTTTTACGCCAGAATTCCGAAAAGCCGAAGGAGGAGAGCTAAGTCTTCAGGCCGTAGGTGCGCGACATCCGATTGAAGAGGTTGCGGACGAAGGCGGGTTGGTGGATGTCGGGAGGGGAAGCTATTTTGAACGGGTAGTTAATGAGGGCGGGGTACGCGGGTGCAAATTAAGGATCAGGAACGTTGGTGCGGGCTCCATTCCGTATCTTTGGCTGCCGTTCAAAGACCGACTATGACCGATTCCCTGACCATCAAATCTACCGGTGCCACCTTCACCCCGGATGCGTTAGCGGCTTTCATCGCGTCTACCCTACTGGGCTTCTTATCTAAGAAACCGGACCGAGGCACCCTGAAAATACTGGACCCTTCCTGCGGCGACGGCAGTTTGCTGGAAGCCGTTCGGTTTGCGGCCTCTAACCTCGGTATCGACGTCGAGCTTTACGGCTACGACATTAACCCTGAATACCTTGACCAGGCGCGGGAAAACATCAATGGCCCCGTACAGTTGGTTCATCAGGACTTCTTGCTGAAGGAAGAGGCGGATTTGTTCTCCACCGGCGATAACGTGGGTATTGATACCTTCTTCGACGTCATCATCGCCAACCCGCCCTACGTCAGAACGCAAATCCTGGGGGCGGAATATTCCAAACAGCTTGCGCGGCAATACCAGCTAAAAGGGAAAGTAGACCTTTACCACGCTTTCATCATCCGTATGACGCAGTGCCTCAAGGTGGACGGTATCATCGGGTTTATTACCTCGAATAAATTCATCAGTAATAAATCCGGCGTACAGTTGCGACATTTTTTGACGCGGAACTACCAGGTTTTTGAACTATACGACCTTGGCGATACGAAGCTTTTTTCCGCTGCCGTGCTGCCCGCCATCGTATTTGCACGCAAGAGCAATGGTCACCAAAACAAATCCGCTTGCTTCGTCAAGATATATCAATCGTTCGACGAAGAGCAACAAGTGGAAGTGCTGTATACGGAGTCGAAATACAACATTATCCGCTCCGATACAGACGGCTACTACGGTCACAACGGCGAGGTTTTTCAGCGCACTTCCGGTCGGCTAAAGTTCAATGATAATAAAGACTGCAACTGGTCGCTGCTCACCGAAAGCGAAGCAGCCTGGATCGACCGGATCGAAGCGCGAGCACACACGACCGTGAAGGACGTTTTGAAAGTCCGGGTGGGCATCAAAAGTACGGCCGACAAAGTATTCATCCGTGAAAATTGGGACAACCTCGGTTTTCCGGTCGAAGAAGAGATGCTCGTCGATCTGATTTCCCAGGAAAACATCGACGCTTACCGCTTACGGGACGGGAAGTCGCTGCGGGTCATCTACCCGTACAAGCTGGATGCGCCGAAAAAAGAGGTGTACGACCTGGCCGGTTTCCCCGGCGCGGCGCGCTACTTCGAACAACACGCGCAAACGTTACGGGCGCGGAAATACCTGATCGACGGTGGGCGCAACTGGTACGAACTCTGGGTGCCGCAGAACCCGACACTCTGGAAACAACCGAAGCTGGTCTTCCCCGACATCAGCGACCGCCCCCGCTTCTACCTCGATTTCAGCGGCCGTATCGTCAACGGTAATTGCTACTGGATCACCGCCGCAAACGACCAGCAACTGGATTATCTGTATTTGCTGCAAGCTGTGGCTAACTCCGCGATCATGACGCGATACCATGACCTCGTTTTCATGAACAAGTTGTACTCCGGCAGGCGGCGATACATGACGCAGTACGTCGAGCGGTACCCACTACCGGATATTAGTTCTAAAACAGCTCGGAAAATTATTAAGCTGAGCAAGGCAATATCGAAAGAGCCCGGTAAAATTGAGGGGTATTCTTTCAAAATTGAAGTATTGCTAGAGCGGTTCTACATCAACGATTGAAAAAATCGTCAGATAAGCGAATTTGCAGCTTCTTGTTCAAAACGTTTCCTTCAAATCTCGGTATTCGCCCGAAGAAATGTACACCGTTGGCAACAATGAGGTTAGTGATCATTACGGTGTTGTTATCCGTATAGCCAACGAAGAGCGCATAGCGAACGTCACAATGGCGCGGGTAGATGTTTTCGATAGCGTTCATATCCAGTTTGGACTCACTGTCCGGGGTCACCAAACCAAGATCTACGGTAGGAGAAGTTTGCAATTTCACTTCCAGCAACTGGTTCAGTATGTCCGGGAACCTACCGTTGTCGGCGTACGATGCATAGCCTAACGCCCGGCAAACCAGACCATGCAGCGCAGCTCCCCGGTTGCGTTCCTGATCTGAGCCGGGATCGGAGAAGGATTGCCCGACGACGGATTTAAGACGGTTATGTAATTCCGAAATGGGCAGCAGGTAGCCGGGGCGTGGAGCTTCCGTTGGTTGCAGAGCCGACAGATCAGTAGCATCTCTCTTAGTAAGAATCGGCTTCAGGTTATCGCTATCGTCTGTATTAACCAGTTCGTAGACGCCGTCAACGCCGGTTAGCCGGGCTTGGTATTTTTGCGTCAGGGTTCCGGTAGTATCCAACTCAGCGAGGTCCGCACCGGTAATGACACGGCAATCGCTGATCTTGTCCGACGCATCGACCCGTAGAATAACGTAACGGCGATCCTGTGACAACTCTTCGTTCCAAACTTGAAGATTCGTCGATTTTTGAGTGTACACGTCAAAGTTCTGACCGGGAAAACGAGGCTGGGTCTTCTTGAAGGATTTTGGAACCGGGTAGCCCAAAGCCTTGCATACTTCCATTTTAACAACCTTACTTCTGGTTCTCAGGGCAAGGCCTTCAAGGTCGAAGTCACGCAATTTCGTGCGGAGTAAGTATTCAATTTCCTCGGCGGTAAGCCAGAGTGGGCTAGCCGGATCGAGGTCATCGTAGATGGTCAGAGCGGCGGTTGATATGAGGAGGTGTTTATAGGAGGCAGTTTTCATAAGATGGATTTTGAAAAAAACTCAACGAAGGTAGCGAGACTACTTCTCCCCCGCCTCAATCTCCCGCAACCGCTCCACCAGCTTCGGTACCGACCGCAACGGCACGCCCGGGTATTCCGTGCCACTGCGAAAGAGCCGGATCTTCGGGTAACGGTCGCCGCGATTGTAGTAGGCGCGGAATTTGGAGTTCGTATTCGTGTACAGGTTATAGCCTTGCAGGTTCTCCCTATCGGTGTGGGCCAGCCAGCTCGGCTCGAACGCGTCGGCGTTAACCCGGACGACGTTAATGCCCGCTTCCACGAGGTCGTCGTAGATTTCTTCGACCGCCGCGTTGTAGGTATGACACGGTCCGCACCAGGTGGCCCAAATGATCATCAGGGTCCATTCGGTTTCCTTGCCCACTTCCGTTAGCGGGACGTAATGACCGAGATGGCTTAGGAGGTTGACGTCGAGCAGGGGTTTGGGCTGAGCGTCTTCGGGGTCGTTGACGTAGGACCGCATGAAGTCGAGTTCGGGATAGCGGCCGTCGGGAATTGTCTCTAATGCGGTTAATCGTTTTTGAAACAAACCGACGTCGTCCGCGCTAATTTCCCCACGTCCGGTAATCCCCACATAATAACTTCTGAAAATATGATGAATCAGAAAGAGATGATGTACCTCCGAAATTTGATCTTCCATCAATTTATCATACGCCGCCCACGCGGTTTCGCGAATATTCGGCAGTACGTTTTGAATGAGACTATCCATGTAAGCACTATCACGGGGTTTTCGAGTGAGCCTCATGTTCACCGGTGCGCAATGCTCGTTAAAATCATCATAGATTTTCCGTATCGTGTTTTCATAATCGGGCTTCACGTTTACCGTCGCACCATCCTCATCGGTAGCGGTAATGTAGACTGAGGTTTTACCTTCCTGAACGTAGAGTTGCTTGTTACGAGGAAAGTCCAACCTTCCAACCGCGAGGTCAAAACGGGTAAGGTGGCTGGTCGTACCGTTAAACATCATCGTCAACGCCCCCTCCTCCAGCATAATGCTGGTATCCAACTCATAGGAGAACAGTTTCACGTTGAGCCCTTCCCGGACGGCGGAATCGACCTCAATTTGAATGGTGTAGGTCTTGAGGTCGTTTTGGGCGAAAAGGGAGGTGGCGGATAGGAATAGATAAAGCAGAAATACCAGATTTTTCATAAGGTCGGCTTACAGGTTAATGCAAGGTAAAAAATTTATAGTCGTTCGGTTAGATTGGCGCGAAGCCGTCTCCGACGGCGAGCGGAAGCTCGCTACCGGAGGTAACTTAGCGCCAACCTAACCTCCTCTCCACTTTGATTAATTTTATTTTACTTTTCCGTCTCCTCCACCGCGATAACTACCCGTGCCGGATCGACCAGCGAATACTGGTACCGGCACGCCCAATTTAGATCGTCTTTGATTCCCCGGATAGTGTTACCCTCTTGAATAACCGGCCCATTCTCATAAATGTAGCAACCGTAGTCAAACAGCAGTCCGGCTACTTTTGTAACGTCGTGTCCCTTAAAGCGGAATTCAAAATCAGGCAAGCCGAGCGCGTTTAACCCCAGTGTATCCATCAGTATCTCACCGTCCGTACCTTTCAGATTGAACAAGCGGACGTTCATAAAGCTATTGAGTTCCTGGTATTTTTTTGCGGAAAAGCTTTCCAGGTACTGCTCACCACTCACGAGTTTGTGGGTATTTGTCAGGCAGACGGCGGCGGGTTCCAGCGCCTCAACGATGCTCGCCACATATTTCTGAAAGAATTCCAGGCGTTGATGGTAATCCATCGTACGTGTCATTAGGTCGGTCAGTAATAATTCGTGGGTGCAAGCATTGACAACGGTACGTGCTTCTTTCCAACTCCAACTCTG
>ENA-ORXT01004723-ORXT01004723.1-marine-metagenome-genome-assembly--contig:-NODE-4723-length-13880-cov-8.210389_pt1 | contig 13880 bp, 17 predicted proteins | sample MGYA00237868_ERZ511482 | MGnify/ENA metagenome assembly ERZ511482 | reverse complement strand
TGGCGGGCGGCCGCGGGGCGGCCGGCGGCGGGCAGCGGCGGGAGGGCGGACAGCCGTGAGGCGGCGGGCAGCCGCGGGGCGGCGGGCAGCCGTGGGGCGGCGGGCAGCCGTGGGGCGGCGGGCAGCCGTCATCGGTGAACGGGGCGTCCTTAACAGAACGCGATTCTATTCGGGTAGCTGTTCCGAACAAACGCTCAACAGATGCGATTCTGTAGTGGTGCTGTTCGGGTGCATGGCGTTGGATCGCGAGTGTGGGGAAGAAACGGGCGCATGAGTCGTGCCGCGACGGCATCATCGGTCTGATTAGCTGTTTGAGTGCCAAACGTCTTAATAAGATGTAATGCAGTCCAGGTGGATGGGCGCGATGCATTGGATGTGCAGTACGACCCCCGACAACTCGATGTGGTGCATTTTATGGTGCTGACCGCTCCAATGACTGCGCTACACCGACGCGTCGCTGAAGTACAAGGATGTGTTTGTTCCCCTGTCCACGCCACGTCTCTTCACCTGAAAAAAACAATGGTTCTCTTTTTTCCCGTGCCCGCTGATACACCACTACCGCGCCGAACGCCGACCATGACAGGGGAGGTGCGTGTGGCAGGTACATCCAGAGCCATTCAAGCCCGAGAAGCACACGCAGCACCATGCACAAAGAGAAAAGAGCCGTGGATATACAGTACGCGGCGCGGCTGGGCTCAGGAACTGCGTTCTTGAGCACTCGCACAGTGCGCACCACCCAAACAGGAGAAGAACCCAACAAGAAAGCAAAGAGAAGCAGATGAGAGCGCTCAACCTGGCCAGTGCGAGATGGCGGGCTCCACAGAGCCGCCAAGACGCCTTAACGGCAGAAAGAGCGATCGACAGCATCACGTCTCAGCGGCGAGTAGGACGGTGGACTGCCCACTGGGCGGCGTACTCATCGGAGACGAGACGGATCTCGTCCTCTTCTTCGTCAGCCCAGTCGTCCTGGGCCGCGAGCTCGGCCTCACGGGCAGCCTGCGACCCTGGAAAGACCGGCACACCCGCCGGAAGCGACGCCAAACGCATGGCACGAGGGGGCGTCGGCAGGACCACTCCTGTCCCAGGAGCCACCAGAGACAGGGGCAGGGGGGGGACGATTGCTGCGGACGCAACGGCAGCCGCCGCCGGGGAACCAGGCCGCCGCTTGGGTGCGCCAACCGACGACGCAGGGGTAGGCACGGGCAAGACCAGGTGCCGGTCTGAGTGAGCACCGTCGACGAGTTGCAACCCGTCGCGGATGCCGACGTCCTTCGGGAGAACATTGTCAAACAGCAGCAGCTCATGCTCGTACACACGGTGCCCTTGGTTGAGAACGGCGCTACCCGTGACGACGGGCGGTAGCCCGGCACGGTTGCGCAGGTAGGAGTGCACCTTCTCAATTGGAAGCAGTCAAGCCCAGGAGAAATCGAGCAGCAAAGGGTCCGGCAAGGTATCGTAGAGAGGGTGTCAGAAGCGCAAGGAGCGCACACCTAAGCGCACAAATTAACAAGAAAAGAGCACACGAAGCGAAAAAACGCACAGGACACTCAGGCTGTAGGGGGGGAAGCGAACTCGGGAGGAGACGGCGGCAAAGAGCCCGTAAACGCATCGGATGATACGCGATGCCTTGTTGGGGCCTGTTCAGACGATCATCGACGCCGTGCCATCAAGCTCTTCGATAACCTTGGCCAAGGCTTCGCGCATGGCCAGCCGGCCGTGCGCATTGGAGACGAAAGAGTCGCCGTCGAGCAGCTCGGTGCATTCTTCAGCATACAGCTTCAGCACGCGGCGAGTCGATGAAGCCGACGGGAAGCTCCAAGTGCCCATACCCTTGAGGGTGTGGATGTGCTTCACATAAGTGGAAACGACGACGGAGGTGAGCGAGCTGCCAAGGTGGCTTACGAATCGCTTCACGTACGGTGCGGCGGTGGCGGCGGTGGCTGCAGCGGCAGAAGTGGCGACAGCGGTGGTGAGCTGAACCACTGCGGCAGTGAAGCCGCGGCAGCGCCCATTGTGGCTGCGCCGCGAGTACAAGGCGGTGATATCGGAGGAATACGGGCCATCGCCCGTGGGTCTTGGGCGGCAGAGAGAACGGCATGAGCCCCAGACATTCAAAAGGCGGCAGGGAAGATGCGCGGGTTGCGGCTCCGGGATGCGAGTTGCTCGGCGAGAGCCTTGCCAGCGCAAGACGCTTGCCCTTGTGCAGCGCGCCCTCGTGCATCGCGGGCAGAATTGCGCAGGTCCCCATTCTCTTCCGTCGCAGACCGCTTGCGGGGATTTGCCGACGCACGCCCTTGCGCCGCGCCTGGCGAGCCACCCTTGCGCACCACATCCGCGGCAGGGTCGACGGCGCCGCTATCGTGTGCGCTCCACGGCGCATCACCCCCATAAGGGCCACCAACCTCATCTTGACCGTTGCCCGATTCCTTCCCACTGCCACTTGTCGACCCGGGTACCGTCGCGCGTACTGCAGCGGCACGCGCGCTCTCCGGCATGACCTGCATGACGGCCGCCAGACGTACGAGGCTGTGCCGAGGACGGCGGGGCAAGCTGGTGTAGTGGTCAGTGCGGAATAGTGACCGCTGTGCCGGCGGCATGGCCATTGTGACAGGTACCTCCCGCTCCTTCCGCATCTGATGAGCCCGACCGTCCTGCTGATGCTCGCGCCGAGAGGATGGCAGCCCCATACGAGGTTCCGATAGCGGCCACGGCGTCCGCAGTTGGGCGGCTCGGTCGGCGACGATCTCAGCGATCACAACGTCGTGCTCACGGCTGGCCGCCACCATGCGAGCCAACCCCATTCACACGGGCCGCCTCAGCCGCCTCACCCAGCGTCTCCGGCGCCTTGCCCTTTGCCGGCGACTTGCCCTTGGCCGACGCACTGCCCTTGACCGGTGCCTTGCTCTTGGTAGACGTAGTGGCGACGAACTACCCCGCCCCGCACACCTCGCCGGTACCGACGGCCGGCGCTGTGCCCTTGGCCGACGCACTGCCCGTGGCCGGCGCCTTGCCCTTGGCCGAAGTAGTGGCGACGACCGACACCGCCCCGCACGCCTCGCTGGTACCGACGGCACGCGCCATTCCCTTGGCCGACGCATTGCCCTTGGCCAACGCCTTGCCCTTGGCAGATGCAGTGTTGACGACCGACACCGCCCCGCACGCCTCGCCGGTACCGATGGCCGGCGCCGGCTCGCCCGCCTCGCCCGCCTCGCCGGCATCGACGACCGACGCAACCCCGCCTGCCTCACGGGCATCGACGCCCGACACAGGCTCTCCCGCCTCGCCGGCATCGACAACCGACGCCGGCTCGCCCGCCTTGATAGCATCGACGACCGACGCCAGCTTGCTCGCCTCGCCCGCCTCGCCTGCCTCGCCCTCCTCGCTCGCGTCGCCGGCGTCGATGACCGACGCCATCCCGCCCGCGTCACGGGCATCAACGGCCGACGCCGGCTCGACCGCCGCGTCAATAATAATGACCGACGCCAACCCGCCCGCCTCGGCCGTGTTGCCGGCCGACTCCTGTTCGCCGGCCCCTTCAACCTCGACGACCGATGCCGCATCGACGGCCGGCAGCACGTGGTCTGTATTCGCCACCGCAGCGGCCTCGTCCTCCTCGGCAAGGACCTCCATCTTTTGGTCGTAAAGTGTGACCCCGAGGATCTTAACAAGCTTGAGGAATTAGGGCGGGCGAAGAGCTCCCGAGGGGCCGCCGGTGGACGACGGGACGGGTGGCGACCAGGTTGCCGGGTCGTCGACGTTGATGGGCTCGTCGGGGTGGCCTGCAGTCTTGGCCACGCCATTGCCCTTGGTTGACGTTTCCACCTTGATGAGCACCGGCGCGTCCACATCGATGACCTCCTCAGTAGCACGCCCTACAGAAGCCCGCGAGGCGCCACCGGCGCCCGACTCGTTTAAGCCATGAGGCCCCATCGTTGAGAACGAGTAACGACAAAAGAGGGGTGGCAAGGGCAGGGGGTCCGCGTCCAGGATGTGTGCGGGCCGTGGGGGGAGGTATGTGCGAGACCGGTGCAGCAAAGTGACTGTGGTCGAGCACGGGCTGAGAGGAAGCGGTGTACAGGCGCAGCGCCTATGCGGGTCGCGACGGAACCTGTTCTTATACCAGAGGCGCGGACCACAAAGGCGCCACAGAGTGGCGTACCACGAGCCTGCGGCATGCATACACCCCCAGCTCAACAAGCGACCAGAGCGCAGAGGCGGCCGCCTCCGCACCGTGGGCAGGGCGACCACCCACGCTAGCTCCCGTCAAATGGCAGTCTCCCTACCGCCACTCAACCGAGGAGAAGCCCATCGCCCGATGGCCCAGCGGGTGCCTCCACCCGACATGCCCTGAGGGTCCGTAGCGGGCCCGTCCCATGAAAGCCCCCGACGCGCACCATGCACCAATCAAGACGCTAACGAGGGGTGTCGACATGCTTGTGCCCATGGCTTCGTGCTCGAGCCGTTTCGCACTGTCACGCCGAAAGAACGATTCTAACACAAAGTGACCCACCACAGGCCACCAAGACCACGATTTGTGGAGCTGCTTTTGATCGTAAATCGTGGGATAGGGCCCACAATGCAGAGCAGAGGATCGAGCTGCCGGCCACGTCGGAGTTCGGAGTTGGCGCCCCCCTCGACACAGACTTGCGGTGCGACTGACAGTTGTACCGCGCGCCTCCTCGTCAGCCACGGCAATGCGAAGTGTTCGACAGGGTGCTACATGAACCAGAGTTTATTCAATTTTAGATTCAGTGCCACTTTGTTGCAATCGCGCAATACTATCCTGTACTGTCAGCGACAAGAGCATCGATGGGTCCGGTCATGATTCCACTCTAGATTCACGAACGCCTTGACGGTGTGATGCATGCAAAATGCTGCACATCTCGCATTGATTTCGCGCTGGGAACAGCGCTGTGCCTCACGATCTCGTGCCGGCCACAGCATCCCCGGATCCGCCACCCGCTCCACTGTCCTCCTCGTCTCCGGCGCCGCGGCTCCTGGCATCACTTTCCCGCAATGCTTCTGCTGCGCCCGTGTGCTGCATGGTATTGCGGGACAGCGACAAGCAAGTCCCTCCGGCGGCATGCTTGAAGTGCGCGAGAGCGGTACGTTGCGGCTTCGCGCTGAGGCAGTCTTTTGTTGAGGCTGGAGCAACACGTGGTGAGCATTGCGTGTTCGCGAATAAATTGGCGCACAGACATGCGGAGAAGCATGGATTCTGACATTGGTGCACACACTGACGGGCGCGGGCGGTTTTCCGTGTCATCTTTCTGCGCTCTGGGACCTTCGTTGTTGCATAATTCTTCGTATGCGTCTACGCCGCAGGCCCAGTGCCGCCGCTGCGGCCATTGGTTTGGTACGTTTGATGTCTCCCATTGTTGTGGATGGTACTCCGCGATGGATGCCGATAGTGCCACCCACGTCAATTACAGATGGCGTGCCTGATGCTCTTGGTGGAGGTGAATGGGAAGGGTTCATCACTCGCTTTGAAAGGATGAGCGCTGACATCGACGAAAGCCTCACACGCTCTTTGTCTCGCACGCGCAGAGGAACGACCGGCTCGACATGGCGCGAAATCGCGCCGGCGCTTCCGGCAATGGAGCCGAGTGTACAACGGCATCTTGCCGCAGCCGCGATGGCAGTGGTGTGCCTTGTCGAGATGTCCCCGAGTGCGCCAATCGTGGTGCATTCTTGGAGGTCTTCAACGTCGTGTACGTCCGGACCAAGGCGGACAATGCGCACGTGTCGCTCATCATCGACAAGGGGCATGACAGTAGTACTTTGCCGCCGCCCGCGGCGGCTGTGGTGCCGACTGCAGCAGGAGCAAGCCACAATGGCGGCGTGTCCGCGCGGGCGGCCGCGAGCTCCCTCCTGCACGCATGGCAAGGAGATTTCTGAGGGTGCCGCGCTCCGCGTCTGACTTCCGCGCCGACGACGGGTTAAGCCAGCCCACGGGATTCAGGGGCGCAAGGCGTTCAGGGCCTCGTCTCTGCGCGCTACCTCTTCTCTGGCGCCGTTGCCGACGGCCGCGTGCTTACTCTAAGCGGTATACTAGCGCATCTGGGGTGTGCACCTGTTAGTCTTGAAGTTCTTGAAGTTGGTGGCATCGCTTTCGAGGTCGTCGAGGCGCTGCCGCTGCGGGGTGAGAACCCTTGAGGTCGCCGTCTAGGGTTTCTTCAGATGACATCTGGTCGGATGGGAGAAAGCTCTTGGACATGAAAGAAGCATCGTTGGCTCGCCGTTCCTCGGTGTCCGGCTGCACGGTGCACTGCACTGGCAATGGGACAGATGGACGTGCTGTGGCGGGGTGTCGTTTTCTTTCAGGGCAGAACGTGCCGATTGGTGGAGAGATCTGCCGTTCTGTGACGACTGTTGGGCCACTCCCATTGCTCGTTTCCTGCAACACAATTGACTGAGAGGCACTCACCGACCTGCTCCACTGACGCGAGAATATCGGCTGTAGACCCCCCTACCGACTTGTGCATTTAATCTGCTCTTTTCGAGGCTATCATGCAGACCACTCGTCGCCCTCTCCGGCCGCCACCACCCAAGCAGAACGACTCCCGCTTTGTGGCGCAGCAACGAATTGCCGCTGCTGCCAGCCGTCTTGGGCGAAAGCCCGCTACCCATTTCTTGCTGGAGAGGGACTTAGCTGGATGCTGGGCAGGCGAGCCAGCCGAGGCACCTGTACGAGTCGTGTCGCGTACTGTCGCGGTAGACGGGGCGGAAGTAGTGGCCAACGCCTTTTTCTGCAAACGGCGTCGCCTCAGCGGAGGCACTCGGAGTATTGCGGACGACAGCGGCCGTCTTCGTGACCTGTCGCCATGGACGCGTGCTACGGGGCTTTCTGCGATGTTGGTGGTCGCGAGGGTGGAGTTGTTTCAGCTCCGTGCTGCCCGTGCCAACGCAGCCGTTGCAAAGGAGATGGCTCGGGCGGAGCGCAACACACCTGCGACACCCCGTGACACTGCACGCCGTGAGGCAGTTATCTCCAACTCCGCAGTGGCAGCTAAGATTGCCATGTCGGCAGAGGATGCCGCAGCAGCTGCCGTTCGCGCGGACGCTGAGGCCAAGGCGGCTTGCGTGACTCCAGCATCGGCGGTGGTGGCCGCTGCAGCGCAAGGAGCGGCGGCCGCGGCCGCGGCGCAAGCTGCTTCGGACGCCGTTGAGGTACAGAGAGAGGCGGCCCCGGCTGCGGCGGAGCAGGTTGTGCCGCCGACGACTTGGCGCCACCGACAAGTGTGATACGGCGCGACTGCCTCTCGACGCGGCCATCCCAGACGCTAGGTCTTCATGACAGTGGCGCAGCTAACGACTTGATTGATTTTGTCTGCGAAATGTTCTTTGTGTCATCTTTGCTCTTAGCATCATCAATTTATAGCATAAGAAGCATGAGCCTTGCGCCTCCGCAGGCGACCTTAGAAGGAGTTGCACGTCAAACGGTTATAGAGCTGCAACGGCCGACGCCCATTGCAGGGGAGGGAGGGTGCATACTGAGTCGGTCGTGCCTATGCGGATAAATAAAAGTGGCACTTGGTTTGCGTGGAGGAGTCTGGGCGGGGCACTGCTCGATTGCGCGGCTGCGCGCGATAGCAGACGGTGCTAGCGTCGCTGTCTCTAAGCGGTAGACGTCCTGCCGTGGCCTTGGTACGGTCGCCCCAGATCTGTCCATACATACGAGGTACTACCTCCACTGTCAATCAGAGGGGACCTTGTCCCACAAAGGGCCTTGTGCAGCACCTGACGCGGCGCCGTAGCGAACAAAAGCCTCCCGCGCGTGCCCAGAGAATCGCACGCAGGCACACTGGTATTCGATGACCCGGCGGGGCCTTCACGCCGTGTGCTGTGCCCCTGGTGCGTTGCCCACGTCCCTTGTAAGCGAGATCTGTCACAGAGGTATTTCGAGGGGAACATACGCAGCACAGAAAGCTCGTAGGTGGCAGAGAAGTGCTAAATGCGTCATTAACTGTCCTTCTCGAGCATTTTCGCACCGGCTGAGCAGCCGGGGACCCATCCAAATGCAAGGCGACTTCCAAGAACCCTGCGCAATCGATGAGCAAACGAGCTCCTTCTGCAAAAAGAGCTCGTCTCAAACACCCACCAATGTTGCAATCCCACGATTGAGAGCTTCGACCACCCCGCAGCTGCCGCTGCTGTCACCCTCTGCAGAACAGGACACTTTTTAGAGTCGCGGAGTCGACATACTTGCAAACTTACGCATCGTCGATGGCCTCAAAGCATCCGCTGTGAGCGGCCACCACGAACGGTCCATGGGCATAGCACGGGTCGGCCACCAGAAGGTTGAACTGCGACGACGTCAAACGCTATATGTGGCCTGTCTCACGGCCAATGGAAGCGATTCATGTGCCAGCGCCGTCCAGCACCAGACATCTTAGCCGAACTCCGCGCTTGTGCGTCCGAAGATATTGCGATCTTGCACGCAGAACGGGAGCAGCAGAGAGACGCCAGACACCATGAGCACCACAGGCAACTTTGGACGATCTCAACCGCGTTGGGTATCGCTGAAGTCTCCGACAGCCGCAGTCAGTGGCACTGAAAGCGCAAAATAACCTCCGAACGAAACAGTGGCCCCTCCTTGAAGCCAACTGAACAAGTAGAGCCAGTCCCTAGCCTGGGTACTTGAGTGATTGCGCAGTTGTCGGCTCAGCCCGCACGTGCTGACCGCGCCGGTCGGCAGTAGCTGAGAATCTGTCTCTGCAACTGAGCCACGAACGCCGTCTAGGAAAGGCTACTATTGTGATCCTATCTCCTGGACAGACCGTCAGAGCTTTTGCTGCTCCAAAAAGAAGAGAGAGGGAGCACGATCTCCATGAAGACCTCGAAGACATTAGTGCTCTTCCCTTTTCTCTCTCTCTGGATTGGAAGGTACGAGAGGCATGGCAGCGCCATGCATCGTGCCGGTTTGATCTACAGTGGACGCGCCAGACGAGGCGATGCACAACAAGAAAAAAAAGTAGACTCAAGACAACAACGCCTATCAGGTCCTGCGCGGCTTCTCGATCACACGAGTGGCAGGGAGATGAGACGGCCGCTCACAGTATCCTGCAGTTGACACGTCAAGAGCGGTCGTGAAGACTTTCGGCTCCCTGGAAGAGCTGGCACCGGCAGCGCACGCCGGCGAAAAAGCTGTTGAGGGAAATAGTGGCCCCGTCGAAGCGCACACGAGCCCCTCGCCCCTCGACGCCGTCGCGTGCCCCTTTTCGCCGTTTCTCCCTTCTCGTGCACCGCTGTGGGCGATTGTCGCCGTGGTGGCGTCCGCCTTGACCCCTTGCGTGAGGGCCTCACCAGCCTTCGCCGCCGCCTGTGGCAACATACCGCTCTTCTTGGCCGCCACGGACGTGTTGCCGGCCACCTCAGCCGGAACGCCAGCCCCAGCGCTGACAGCCGCATCCGTGGCCGTTGCGTCGGAAGATCCAGGTGCCGGACGAGTGCGGGGACCGGCGGGCCCCGGCGCAACTGCTGGCGTCGTCCGTTGGGCAGGCGCTACTGAGGCGGCAGAGGCACAGAAAAGCGCTGCTGCCGCCTTGGCGGCCCCACCAGACAGTGTCACGTCAACAACCTCAACTTCGTCGTTGATGGGAGCTTGGCTGGTGTGGCCGTCAAAGGCCGTACTGAGCACTTTGTCGTCGTTGGGTACGCACGTAGGATTGGCATCGGCGAGGTGCGCGGAATGAGCCAAGGAGCCACCACCGATGGACTGCTCGCCGCCCGTCGCACGTGTAGAGCGCTCATCGGAAGCACCAGGTTGTTGCACGGATCTTTCGCCCGGCTCAAAACGGCCCCCACCACAGCCCACTGCTGGCAAATAGTGCGCGAGGGAGGCAGCAGCGGCCGCGGCAGAGAGCATCGCAGGACTGACCCAATTGGTAGGCTGCTCTGACCCACCGGAAGCCCCATGGGTGGCATCCCAACCACGCCGGGATGGCACGGCGGGCCCCTTTCCGTTGTTCGGCACCCGCACAGCAGAGGGAGAAGGTGGTTGCGAGGGCGGAACGACTTTGGTCTTGTCGTAGGACAGCGGCAACGCGGGAAGGGAGGGCCGCAGCTTTCCGAGATCGAAGACGGGCGCATCACGCAGGTTTCGGAGCAGTGCAACAGGTGGCCGGCGCGCCTCGACCTGGACAGGAGATGGACGCTGACCGGCCGGATGAACAAGCGGGGGCGCACGCACAGTCGCCGAGAGGCGCGCCAAAAGACCCCCCAACGAGGCCGCCGGCACCCTCACAGGTCGGTCACCCAGAATCTACCGTTCACCAGGCCCCAGAACTTGGTGTGTACGCATGGCGACTGTGAGCATTTGGCCGTCAGGCGGGGACCGAAATTGGACAACCGGGATTCTTGTCTCGGGTTGCAACAAGGTCGCTATCTCCTTGGCTATGACGCCACCACGGTTGAAGAAGCCAGCCTCCGACGCTCGCCCGCACCTGGAAGCTGCTCGTCCGGACCATCCATCCGTCTGTGCGGCTGTAGCGGCGGTAGCTGCAGAAGCCGACGTGTCAGAAGCTGCGCTTCTGAAGGCGTGGCAACGCGCAGGGGGTGGCGCGGGGCCTCGCCACAGCAACCACCTGCTGACGTCTGACCAGGACGAGGCGCTCCTCGCCGTTGTACAAGCCTTCTCCATCAACAACTTTGTACTCTCAAGCATGCAAATAGCGGAGGTCGTCCACAGGAGGTGGGGGGTGGCCGTGTCTTTCCTGTGGGTGCGGAAGTGGGTCGACTCTCACCGACAATGGCTCGGCTGGCGGGCTTGCAAAGCCCTGGCAGACAAGCGGGCAGAGGCGCAGGTGATAGAGGATGTCCAAGGCTTCTGTGAGCAGCTGTATATTTTGCTCGACGACCAGTCCTTCCGGTCCAATGCGGTGGTTAACTACGACGAGACCAGGATCGTTTTGCGGGGCGGACGGCTGATGACCCAGCGGGTCGAGGCCCGGGGCAACGACCGTCCCAACGCCACGTTCCCTCGCAATAACACGGTCTCTTCCCTCCTGACGTTCATCGCGGCCAACGGGATGGTTTTCTTCAGCGTGGACGTCCTCAAGGGCAAGTTCAAAGAGGGGGAGTCGGCCGCCGTCTCCTTCACGCTCTAGAAGGCCCCCCCGGCCAGCGGGCGCGAGTGGCCGCGCTTCTTCTGCTGGACCGAGACGGGGTACCTCAACGCCGAAACGTTTGGCAAGGTGATGGAGCTGTTTGCGGAGGAGTGGGGTTTCCGCAACCCCGGGCGCGAAGCGCCCCTGATTGAGGACCAGTTGGGGTCGCACAAGAACGTCAAAACTATTCAGGCGGCGCTGCTCAAAGGCGTCTTCCTCTTCTCTCTCGCCGCCGACTCGTCACGCATCAACCAGCCGCTCGACGAGGTGCCATTTGCATCTTACAAGAAGTGGGCGGTGGGGCGCGGGGAGCAGGCGACATTTGACTCTATGGTCACCGGAACCCTCACGCGGGACTCGCTTCTTGGAGCAGCGTTCACCACCGAGCGGCGGGCGTTCACCCCCGCCAACATTCGGGGCAGCTTTCGACGGTGCGCGCTGTGGCCGTTCGATCCTGTGACGATGACCTGTCGCTGCCGCGAAGCAAAGGGTATGCTCGCCCACCGATGCGGCCTGCGCGAGGAGGCGACCGCCGCAGCAAGTGAGGTGATCAGGGCGTCCACGGAGCGCACCGCTGCCGCGGCAGGGCGCCTATCCACAGGCAAGACGACGGTGTGCCGCAATTTTTTGCACTCCTCCGTCGACCTGCTGGCACAACACGCCAAAATATTGGCCTCGGAGGCCGCCCGCGTGGCGGACAGGGCCCCTAAGGAAGCCTAAATGGAAGCTGAGCGTGTGAAGAAGGCGGCTGAGGTGGTATGCAAGGCCGCAGCATACGAGAACAACACCTGCCGGGCCTGCGAAAAGACGACGCGGCGTACGGGTGCGGGCTGGGCAGGGTTCCCTTGTGGGGCCTACTAGGTGTGCCCTGCGTGCCAAAAGGCGGATGTGGCTGGTGCAAACCCTGGGGAGCACCTTAGTTTGTGCACTGTCAAGAGCACAGGGGCCCAGCCAAAGCCTGTAGGCGGTGGCCTCGCCCCGCGTGAGAAAGAGTAAATGTCGTTGCGTCTCTTTTCCTGTCCTCAGTTGTCCGTTCACAGTCGAGTTTGTCTTTTCAGGGCCGCGACTCCTTCCGCCAGACACTGAGGTCGTCCATTGCTGCACGCCGGGTTGCTTGCTCATGCGCGAGACGGGCTGCCGCTTTTGCAGCAGCTGCGGCCGCATGCACTCTCTTTGACTCAATCCTCCCCAACCTCCGTCCGCCCCTGTCCCCTCCCGCACTGTTGCCTTCATCTCCGCCACGTTTATCTCCACTACGTACCAGTGGCCCTCTTTGTTATTTTTCTTCCCCACATTTTGGTCTGTCTCACGCTCGGCCCGACTCAAGTGCGTCTTGCCCAAGCACCGTGGCGGTGCCGCGTGGCCGCCCGCTGCCGCCATGGACATCTCGGTCGCTGCCCTGCGGGCGGCGCTCGAAGCTGCTCAAGCCTCCCCCTTCCCCCCCTGCCCCCCGTCTTCCCCCTGCCCGCCCTGCCCTTTCTGCCCCCCCTGTCCCCTCGTTCCAGGCGGGAACGGGTCCCACTGGCCACCCCCCGCCCTCCACCGGGGACCGCCCCCGCATTTCCACAGCGACCGCCCTGTCCCTCCTCCCGCATCTGACCACCACTGGGCGCCTTCCCCGGCTAACGCCCACCATTGCCAGCGACGCGCGCTACACGCCCGACAGCCTCGCGGCCACCGTGGCGGCGGTGGCCACTGCCGCCCGCCGGGCGGGCGTGGCGGACCTCGCGGCGGCCGTCGGCGTCGACGCGGGCGCGGTTGCGGCAGCGGTGCCCGCCGCGCTCGCAGCGACGCGGGGAACGTTCCTCCCCGGCCGCGGGGGAGACGTTTTGTCCGCCTCCGCAATGGCCGACAAGGTCGCCCACGCGGCGACGGCCGTCGACGGCGCCGGCGACGGCGAGGCGACCGTCGCGTGGCTCGCCGCCGCCGCCAATGTGCCCGCCGACGCCCTCGACGACGCGCTCACCGCGGCGCTGGCGGCGGGCAGGGGGCGCCTCGGCGGCGCAGAAGGCACCCACCGCCTCGCCGACGGCGTCTTGATGAGCGGCGCCCGGGCGGGGCGGCACGCTGCCGTCCCCCGCGGCGCCCTGCGCGGCGTTGCCACACCGACGGGTCTGCGCGCGGTTGCGGCTGCCGTGCGTGTGCCGCCGCGGGTGGTAACCGCCGCCGCGGCGGCGGCGGCGGAGCGGGGGGAGGGGGGCCTTGAGGAAGGGGGGTGTGGGTGCCAATCGCGTGGACGGCGGCGCGCGTCGCGGCCGCCGCCGCGGCGTACGCGGCGGCGGGGTACAGTATGTGGCGTTGGCAGAGCTGCCAGCGTGGAATGCTCGGCCTACAACCCCGAGCCACAAGACCGATTTTCGCCCGAATTGCTATATCGCATTGGATTTCCGCTGTGATTTATGTTGATTGAATCGCCTCTGGATTGATTCCGCCTGCACTAGATAAAACCGCCACCAGCGACCGGTCCCCCCGCCGATCTCCGGCGGGGCAACCTTCTTCTGCGTTCACATGGTAGCAACCACGGTCCGCCGTCGCTGAGGTTCACGCCCCCCCTCCCCGCCCTCCCACGCCGCCCGGTCCTTCTACGCCCACGCCACGCGCCGGCCCGGTCTGACTACCGCTGCGCCTGCCCCGCCCCGCCGATTCAACCCGTCGCCCCGTCCCGCCGATCGGACCCGCCACCACGCCCCGCCGACCTGCCTCCACGTCTCGTCCCGCCGCCTCGCCTCGCCCATCCCTCCCGTCGCCTCGTCCCGACGCCCCGCCCCGCCA
>ENA-ORXT01004721-ORXT01004721.1-marine-metagenome-genome-assembly--contig:-NODE-4721-length-13881-cov-3.692625_pt1 | contig 13881 bp, 9 predicted proteins | sample MGYA00237868_ERZ511482 | MGnify/ENA metagenome assembly ERZ511482 | reverse complement strand
AATTTATCAAATGTATTTGACTCTGCGCCTTCAAAGACTGTTTGTAATGCGAAGAAAACGACCTTGTTATTTTCTTTTAACGCATCTGTCATGTTCTTGAGCGCAGGTAATCCTCTGCTGTGACAAGCTGGACACCATGATTGAAAACCATATAAAACCTTAATTTTTTGATCGAAGAGAGTCAGCCGAATTGGATCTGTTTCTTTTCCGTTTTCATCTATCCATTTTATATCAGTTGAAAGTTCAGGAGCTTGCTGTCCTTTGATTCCATATGTATGATGTTGAGTTATCATAAGTTCTTGTTTAGTTTTTAACTATCAATATCTTCGAAATCAACCTTGCCATTACTACATATTAAAACTTATGCTTTGTCTATTTAATTTTGTTTTAAACTATTGAACAGACCTATAAAGTCAGAGAAAAGACAATTTTATAACTCAATCTTATTTGAAAGCTTCGGGAAAGCTTGTTGGATCGAATCCCCAAAGAGCAGCAAGGACAAAATAGACAATCAGTGTCAAAATTAAAATGGAAATTATATTCATCCAAATTCCTGTTTTGACCATATCTGGAATTTTTAAATAGCCTGATCCAAAGACAACTGCATTTGGTGGAGTTGCTACAGGAAGCATAAATGCACACGACGCCGCGACAGTAGCTGAAACGAGCAAAATATATGGATGGATATCAATGGTCAATGCCATCGGAGCAAGGATTGGCAAAAGCATCGCGGTTGTCGCTAAGTTTGAGGTGATTTCAGTTAGAAAATTGACACAAGTAATTAAGACAAGGATTAAAACGATTATCGGTAATCCTTTGAGTAATGTGAATTGACTCCCAATCCAGTTTGCTAATCCACTCTCTTGAAATCCTGCCGCCAAAGCCATTCCTCCACCAAATAAGATCATGATTCCCCAAGGCATCTTGACTGCCTCTTTCCATGTCAATATTTTATCTTTTTTGTCTGAAGATGGCAACAAGAAAAGGGCAAATCCCGCTATCATCGCGATGATAGTGTCATCTAATTTGGGAATAAAATGTTGCAGATATGATCTCGAGATCCAGAGTAATGCGGTGCAAATAAAAACGACTAATACAACCTTCTCTTCATATCTCCATTTGCCAAGATCTTTAATTAAGCGTTTGATTTCTTCGGCGCCACCAGGGAATTCATCCATCTTAAACTTGAATGCAAACTTGGTTAGGTATATCCAGCATATTGTCAATAATAAAATGGAAATAGGTAATCCAAATTTGAACCATTGAGCAAATGAAATTTCAACACCATAGATTTCTTGAACGACGCCTGCCAAGACAAGATTTGGCGGTGTCCCAATTAATGTCGCCATGCCTCCAATTGAAGCGCTATAAGCGATCGCCAACATTAATACTTTCCCAAACATTTTATTTTCGTCTTCTGGAGTATCTGGATGATCTTTGAGTTGGGAGACGATTGCTAATCCTATCGGCAACATCATCACTGAAGTGGCTGTGTTAGATATCCACATTGACATAAAAGCAGTAGCCACCATAAAGCCCAAAATGATTTTTGAAATACCAGTTCCTAGTGCTCGGATGATATTTAGAGCTATACGTTTGTGCAAGTTCCATTTTTCAATAGACATGGCTAATATGAACCCACCCATGTAAAGGAATATATACTTGTGTCCGTAGGAAGCAGTTGTTGGTTTAAGATCGAGTGCTCCAGTTAATGGAAATAAAATGATTGGTAATAAAGCTGTCACACTAATATCAGTGACTTCAAAAATCCACCAGATTGCAATCCATACTGTTGATGCTAATACAGCATTTGCTTGTTGAGAAAGGCCTTCGGGATGAAAGAACAGTAAAATGATTGTGAATAAAAATGGTCCTAATATGCCTGGAATTATTTTCGACTTTGACATGATCGTTTAAAGATATCATTCTTATGAAAATTCGAATTATAAATTTTAATTATTCCAATTTTTACATTGCTTTATGGATTTACAATTCAATTAATTTAGATAATATTACATCTCAAATAATAAGTGATGAAAAAACCCTTAGTAAACCCCTTAGACAGATCAGCGAATAAAGAAGCTGAAGAGATGGCCACATTCTATGAAGAGACTTTGGGCTTTACGCCTAATAGTTTATTTACGATGATGCATAGACCAAGAATCGCTGCAGCATTTGTAGAAATGAATCAAGCCGTCATGGAAAACAAAGGTAGAGTCACAAGCGCCTTGAAAAGACAGTTGGCTTATTTTTCAAGTAAAACTGCGGGCTGCAGATATTGTGAAGCTCATGCAATCAGAGCGGCTGTTAGATATGGATCAGAAGAAGACAAACTGAATCATATTTGGGAGTATAAAACCTATGATGCATTTACTTATGCAGAGAGAGCAGTTTTTGATTTTGCGATTGCAGCATCACAAATTCCGAATGCTGTCACTGATGAAATAGCTGATGAGATGAGAGCTCATTGGGATGAAGGTGAAATCGTGGAAATTCTAGGAGTCATTGCATTATTTGGCTATTTAAATAGATGGAACGACAGCATGGGCACACAACTAGAAGAACCCGCCGCAGATGATGGAAACTCATATTTAGGGAAAGCTGGATGGACGCGAGGTAAACATAAATATGATTAAGTGACTGGGTAGCTTGATTGAGTAGTACAGCAAATGACGATGTGTCTTTTTGATAAGATCGGAACTGCGATATCTACCGCGGATGAGTTAGTGAAATGCAGCAGCATTAAAAAATTGATAAGTGTTTAAATTTTAAAGATATTATATAAGTGGGCATTAATTTTAAATCATGAAAAAGGTATTGATTACTGGCGCAGGTAGAGGAATTGGTTTTGAGATAGTAAAACAATTTTTGTCCACAGATGATTTTTTTGTTATTGCTCTTTCGAGAAATATTAGTTCATTAAAAGAGATGGAGTCGCCTCAGCTGAAAGCTATTTCTTTCGATTTGTCATCACCAAGTTTTTCAGAATTAGAGAAAACTTTAGAAGATATTGATACAATAGATATATTAATTAATAATGCTGGTCTACTGATTAATAAATCATTTGAAGAATTAAATCAATCTGACTGGCAAGACTCTATGAATGTGAATGTATTTGCACCAGTTAAGTTGATTCAAGTATGTCTTCCGAAATTAAAAAAATCAGTTTCCGCTCACGTACTCAATATATCAAGTATGGGAGGATATCAAGGCGCTAGTAAATTTCCAGGATTGTCAGCGTACAGTTGTAGTAAAGCGGCCTTAGCATGTCTGACCGAGTGCTTATCAGAAGAGTATCAATCACAAAGCATTGCATTTAATTGTCTGAGTCTTGGGGCTGTAAATACAGATATGCTTCAACAAGCATTTCCTGGATATAAAGCGCCTGTTGATAGTCACGACATGGCTGATTTTATCTTCTACTTTAGTACACAAGGACACAGATTTATGAATGGGAAAAATATCCCTGTTTCGCTGCATAATCCAGCATAATCCAAAGCCTACAGTCAATATATCTTCCCTTACGTTTGTCTAATAGAGAATTTACGTTCATAATCGACAATTCATTATTCATATAATTACCACATTAGTAGATTAGCATTTTATCAAATTAGTTTTCCGAAATTATCGCTGTCCACACACTCAATTCCATACCTTCATTCTGTGTCCATATAGGTCTGATTTGACCATTCACTGTGGAAATATCATTGTAGTCTCCGAAGAAAACATTTGGGTTTGGCTTGAAAGATTCTTGGTTAATTTTATGATTGGTGAAGCTTTGACCTCCATCCGTAGAATGAGCTAGATAGACATCTGTTTGTTCATCAATATATTCTCTTCGATCATAAAAGACAATTGAAATATTACCAGAACTTTGGTCAATATCCATCCAACAAAAAAATTGCTGTTTGCCAGCAGCATCAGTATTTACTCTTATTGGATTAGTCCATGTCTTCCCTTGGTCACGTGAAGAAATTAACCAGACATCAGTATCATCAGGGCCGTTTTTTTGATCGCTCCAGTTGACATAAATGGTTCCTTTATTTGGACCATTACTGATATCAACATCTGTGATCGGCATGCCATTACATCGACTTATTCCGGGAATGTCAAAACTCCACCCGCCTGGCTGCTGAGCAATCACTTTATCTTCCTTCATCCACGTCTGTCCGCCATCAAATGATTTGTCAAAATATATTTTTTCATTAAAGGCCCAACTCACATATAATTCGCCATTTGGACCTACAGCCGGAACAGCGCCCTCTGTTGTCATATCATCATCGATGCAGTCACCTTCAAATTGACTAATTGGAAGTGGTTCAGTCCAAGTCAATCCTTGATCCAAAGATTTTGAAAATAAAATTCTTGACTTGTCCTCAGGGTCGTCACTTCCGTATTTATCAAATTCTGTCCACGTCATAAATAGATGATTATTTCGAGGATCAATTGCCATCCATTGCTTGTCCTGATCTTTTTTACCACGAATCGCAGGGTGAGAGCCGTCATTCCAGCTTGCTCCATTGTCGATCGACCGTTGGACGACGATTCTGTCTAAAAATGACTCGCTTCTATAAGGTGCAGCATCGGGATTTGATAAGTGAGAATAGTATATGATACCGTCATTATCAATCCTCACAACTGGATCTCCATAAACTCCCATGGAAGAGCTGAGTGCTGTCTTTGTCCAGTTGAGACCACCATCTGTTGATGTATACGACCAATTTAAAATAGATGCGGCTGCGATATAATTTGTATTCACAGGACTGATACAGATACTTGGCTCACACACACCGAAGCCGAATTGTGTGGAGTCAATCCTAATCGACTTTCCAATATTGATGGATTTTGATGATTCAGTTCCAATTGTAATTGGTCGGCTTTTGCAGGCAAAAAGACTGATACAGATGATGATTGAAATGCTAAAGGATAGTTTCATGTTATTGTTATATAGGCACGTAAATATACAGATATCAATAGCTAAATATGACAGTATAGTCGTGAAGGAATGAATTATAGTTCATAATTTTCATAGAAATAGTCTATAAACTTGAATTGGATAAGTTGAGATTTTCTTTTAAACAAATGATGATCGTATTATTATGATATGCTACGATTCATATTATTATGTTTTATCATATCAGGATGTCAATCACAGTTTGAATTCGCGTTTCAATCAGGAGACTTGATTGTTTGTTTTTGAACCTGCCTGGCCTGGCCGGCAGGCCGGCTTGAACTTGTCACTCCTTATTTCTGAGGATAAGTAATTGCATTAATTCTATCGCAGCAGTACGACCTTTATTTCTGACAAAGTCTCTCGGTGTTTCATCTCCGATTTCGTATGTAATACCTTCTGCTCCAAATTGCAAATAAAACCATCCTTTCGTTATTGGTTGATTCAAATCATTTGGCCTGTCGTCGGCAGTATAGTCATCATAAGAGCTACTGATCCCTTGTAACCAATAATCTTTAAATGGATAGACTGAAGACTGGAGATTATCTGATAGTGTGTAATAAAGATCTCGCTGAGTAGAGTGAAAATCTAATCCTACTAAGACATTATTGTTATCTCTGTTAACCATCTTGACAGCATGGCTTGCCACTGCTTTAGGTTCTTCTTGATTGTAATTTGACCAATCACGATTTAAATCTATACCACCTGCATTATGTCTCCAATGTCCTTCGTCGACTCCATCTGGATTCAATAAAGGATAAACTAAGATTCTATGATTAGCTCTGAAGTCCCTGCTCAATCTTGAATTAGATAAAATTTCCTCTACGAAACTTTCCATTGCATAATGTCCAGTGACTTCTGGAGGATGTTGTCTAGCAAAAATGATAATGGCATCTTTGTCTTTAGGTGTTGTGTGATAAATATCAAGAAAAGGAATTGATCTGCCAAGTTTACTTTTGCCAATGATATCGCCACGAACAGAGCTGTGCTTATTGAGCTTCATGACCCAATCTTTTACATCTTCAGAAGTATATAATTCTTGCCCAGATACATAAAGCTTTTCAGGTCCTATTCTGAGTCTAAGCGTAGCAATATTAGGAGCTTTTAATGTGTCAAACTCAGATTCAGTTAGTGTTATCCAATGGTCTCCATCATAGCTGATCTTAGGAGTGTATCTGTGTTTGTGTTTTGTATAGAAGAGTTCTAACTCAATATCTCTTATGGTGTCTGCCCAAATTCGAAATGAATAATATGCACTTGCATTGATCGGATAGTTCTCTGGAGAAATAGTGGCACGATATAAATTATCATTGACTTTAGTGAAATTATTAAGCCGTGCACCATCATATTCGTTGTCTGCATAAACACCTTGAATGTCATATGTCGCTTTGCGTTGTATCGTAATGTCTTTCGAATCTGTATCAACAGGGTCAGGAAAAACATGATTGATTAGGGCATTATTTGTTGAACAACTTGAAATTATAGTAGCTATGAATGCACAGTAGAATATTTTGGACATTGGGGTTTTTACTTAATAATATAAAAAATTATGCCAACTTATTAACTCTTTATGTAATATGAAGTGCCATAACGTCTAAAAGTGAAACGTCAATTTAGTTTATTGTTTAAATAATGCGTGGATAGATCTATTATTAGTCGATAAGAACTGATTGAAATTATTATCTTAACATTTCGTTACTATTTCCCCTTCATTGCTGTCTTAATAAAGACTTAATTTAACTAATTACTGAACAGAGATATTCATGAGTAAAAAATATTTACCTCTACTTATTATTCTATTCATCCTTTGGATTTTATTTGCTTTCTTTTTCTGTAAAACATGTTGGCTAGGGAAAACCACTGCCGCAGTTGCCCCACCAGTAAAAGAAGCGATCTCAGGTTGGATGATCAAAGACGGAGCAAGATTTAATTCCACATGTGATACTGGATTTGATTTTAATCGGTCCGCACTAAACCATTTGACCAATTCGTCTTCAAGATTTAGCGACTGTATGACAGAAACAGTCAATTATTTGGATAACAATCCCAATAGAGCTTTAACCATTACTGGAAAGTATTCGAATGCTGAAAGTTACAATGGCATCTTTAGTAACCTCGGATTGGCTAGAGCCAATGATGTCAAATCTTATATGATGGGATTAGGGATTGCTGCCACACAATTAAATACAACAAGTAGAATTATTCCTGATGGTTCAATTACAAACAATACTTTGAACGAAGGTGTTGACTTTGGATTTGGAGCTGTGACTAATAATTCAAGACTACCTGATATCAAATCTAGACTGATCGATACTGCTCCTGCAGTGACAATTCGATTTAATACTGGTTCTGACGCTGTAAATCTAACTGCTCAGCAACAGCAAGATTTCGCAGATATCGTTTACTACCTTGATAATGTACCATCAAGTAATGTAGAAATTGGCGGACATACAGATAATGTTGGAGGCGTCGCTCTTAATACGAGTTTATCCCAGAATAGAGCTGATGGGATTAAAGATTACTTAGTTACAAATGGTATCGTAGGATCTAGAATGTCTACACAAGGGTATGGCCCAAATAATCCACTAAACAATAATGCAACAGCTCAAGACAAGGCATTAAACAGGCGTGTCGAAGTTGTATTGAAGCATAATTAATTATCACAAAAGAAAAAAGAAAACTCAGATATGAGATCATTAATACCAATTATATTATTCATTATTATCCTTATCGCTATCATAGCTTATATTTTGGGATGGTGCTTTCCTTGGCTCGCATTACTTCTATTTGGACTTGGATCTTTATTGTTCGGCTGGTTGATCAGAGAGGCTCTGATGTCTGGAAGAGACGATGAATGGAGTGCTAAATTAGAAGAATCAAATACAAGATATGCAGGCTTAGATGGGAGATACAATACAAAAACAACTGAATACAATTCATTGTATGCAAACCATAAAACACTACAAGGTGATCATGACTCACTTAACTTGAACTTGAATGATTTAAGGTCGAAGTACGATGGAAGAGAATCTGAATATCAAAGACTGAACTCTAAATACGGAGAGTTAGATAGTTCATATAGTGCATATAAAATTTCTCAAAAGGATACTGAGAATAAAATCTATGCAGAACTAAAAGAAATGGAATCAAAGCATTCTTCTCTTCAAGCAATCCATAACGGGGATAAAAAGAAAATTGATTCTTTAGAAAGTGAAGCAAGAAAGTATAAGCATGATTACGAAAAACTTGCTGCCAATAAGGAAAAGTTTGATGAAGACTATAATCGATTAAAAACATCAAATAGCGAATGGGAAGGAAAGTGGGCTGATTGGCAAAAAGAAAAAGCCGCCATGGTAGAAGAGCATACTAGAGCATTACAAGTAAAAGATGATGCACTCACATCAGCTGAAGCAACAGTTAGTGAGAAAGATGGATTTATTAGTCAAAATGAAGCGTCACTCCAATCTAAAGATGGTGAAATATCAGACTTGCAACAAAAATTAAAAGACTTAGAGAATCAATTGCAATCTGTTAATGAAAACAAGGCGAATGAAGTTGGTTCATTACAAGCAAACCTGCAAGACAAGGATTCTGAATTAGAAAAATTAAGACGTGAACTTGCTAATGCAAATGAACAGGGAGCCTCTCAACTGGAAGAGAAGGATACTAAGATTACGACTCTTGAGGATAAAGTAAATAATCTAAAAGAATCTCTTGATCAAAAGGATAAAGAGTTAGATGAACTTAATGTTGCAATAAAGAAGTTAGAGTCTGAAATTAGCGATGCCGATTCTGAAAAAGATGCGAAACTTAATAAACTTGAAGGTCAGTACAATGATCTGATGACTAAGTTTAATGAGAAATCTGAACTCTTAGATCAAACACATTCAAAATTAGAATTAGCTGAAGTTAAATTACACGAAGCGACTTCCGCAAAGGATGGTGCGATTGACGAATGGGCTGTAAAGTTTGATGCGCTGCAGGTAGAAATGGGAATAAAAGAAGCAGAACTTCTTGCTCATGTAGCCCAGTTGCAAAACATGGAAGGCGAGATAGGAAAGGTCAAGTCTGAGACAAGCAATGTCATTGGAACATTAAATGAAACTACAGAAAAACTTGAAAGCGATCTTAAAGCTAAGGATAACGAAATTCAAGATCTAATTGAAAAAATTAATGCGAAGCCAACAGAAGTTGAAGTGATAAAAGAGGTGCCTGTCGAAGTCATCAAGGAAGTAGAAGTAATAAAAGAGGTGCCTGTCGAAGTCATCAAGGAAGTAGAAAAAGAAGTCATAGTCGGATTTAGTTCGTCGGCAAAACAGATAAGCGGTATTGGTGCGACTGATGGTAGTATTAGTGTAGAATCTAATGGTGGTGGAGAATATGAATACAGTCTAGATCAATTTTCAACTCCTGGAAATAGATCTGGAAAATTTGAAAATCTTTCTGCTGGTTCTTATACTGTATCAGCTAGGATTCAAGGTGATAACAAGGTGATGACTGTTTGTAAAACAGCTCTATTAGATCCTAAAGAAGTCACAAAAGAAGTCGAAGTTGTAAAAGAAGTTCCAGTTGAAGTAATCAAAGAAGTCGTAAATGACAAAGAGGTGAACGAATGGAAAGGCAAACATGCATCTGTGACAGACAAGTTAGGTTCAACAGAAAGTCAATTAAGAGATGCTGTTCAAAAAAGTGCGAAAGACCAAACAGAAATAGAAAGACTTCGTGCAGAATTAGCTAAAAAGCCGAAGGAAGTCGAAGTAATTAAAGAGGTAGTTGATGAGAAAGAGCTTAACAAAGAGAAGTCTAAAAATTCTTCATTAGAGGATAAATTAGCTGATGCCCAGAAAGGTTTGAAAGATGCTGACACTAAACAAAGGGCATATCAAAAAGAAATTGAGAAACTGATAGCTGAGTTGGCAAAGAAACCAAAAGAGGTCGTCAAAGAAGTTGTCAATGACCAAGAGCTGAATGCTCTGAAAGGGAAATACGCTGCATTGGATACGAAACATGCATCTACGAGTAAAGATTTGTCTTCTTCTAAATCTGCTGAGAAGAATGCTCAGAAAGAGATAGATAAGTTGAAAGCAGAATTAGCTAAAAAGCCAAAAGAAGTCATCAAAGAAATTGAGGTGATTAAAGAAGTGGTCAGAGAGATCGAGGTGATTAAAGAAGTTCCAATTGAGATAATCAAAGAAGTGGAAGTCGTCAAGTCTATCGATATGGATTCATTGAAAAAGATGATGATGAACATGGGGACTGTTGAAGTAGAAAGGCGTGAGGTGAAAACGACCAGTAATGTAAAGAAAGCATCTGTGTCTAAGAGCGCTGGAAAAACGAAAGCCAAAAGTTCAGGCTCTTCTAAATCAGTGAAAGCGAAAGCATCATCTTCAAAAGCTAAGGCATCGTCATCTAAAGGAGAGAGCAAGAAAAAGAAAAAAGTAGTGTCTAAAAAGGCTGGTAAAAAAGATGACTTAAAGAAAATTGAAGGTATCGGTCCAAAAATTAGTCAGTTACTGATTGCAGGAGGAATTGATACATTTGATAAATTAGCAAAAAGCAAGATCAGTGTAGTGAAGGCAATCCTTGACAAGGCTGGTCCTCGATTTCAAATGCATGACCCATCAACTTGGAGCCAACAATCAAAGTTAGCTGCATCAGGGAATTGGGATAAGCTCAAAACATTACAAGACAAATTAGATGGAGGTCGTAAATAGATCTCCCTCTTATTAACTTTTAGAAAAACGTTCAAAAATAAATTATGATTGAAAAGCAGAAACTCATTGCTAAGGTGAGTAAACAGGCTGGCATCTCAATTGCAAAAGCTACCAAAGCATATGAGACTATCCTAAAAGAGAATCCAGCTTTCAGAACACAGGCTATTAAAACCGTTACAGCAACTCAGCAAGTAGCAGTAGCTGTTCCAGGTAAAACTCAAGTCAAAGAGATAAAAGTAAAAAAAGAGAAAGCTGTCAAATCAACAAATACAGTTGAAAAAATTAAAAAAGTAGAGATCATCAAAGAAGTACCTGTAAAGCTAATCGTTGAAAAAATTAAGACTGTTGAAGTTATTAAAGAGGTGCCGGTAGAAGTTGTCAAAACAGTTGAAGTTATTAAAGAAATAGAAATCATTAAAGAGGTTCCAGTTATTGTCTATAAGCCATCTATCAAAGAGGTTAAGGTGACTAAAACTGTGCCTGTCGAGAAAGTGAAAGAGATCACATATGTGAAGGAAGTCATTGAAAAAGATACTAAAGAGACTGAAGCATGGAAAAAGAAGTATAGCTCTTTAGATAAAGCTGCGGTTATAGCAAAGAAAGCAGCAGGTGCAGCTTTGGCAAAAGCTAATGGCGTTGCTAAAGCTGGTGCCAAGCAATTACAAGCTGCTCAAGGAAAATTAGCAAAAGCAGCGAAAGATGCTAAAGCTGCACAAGCTAGTTCAGCTAAAATGGCTAAAGAATTAAAAGACCTAAAAGCAAAATTAGCTGCTTCTGCAAAGGCTCTTGCGAAAAAGCCAAAACAAGTGATCAAGGAAGTGATCAAAGAAATTGAAATTATCAAAGAAGTGCCAATAGAAATTATCAAAGAAGTCGAAGTCGTGAAGTCAATAGATTTTGATACACTTTCTAAAATGATGATGGATATGGGTACTATAGAGGTATCAAAAACCGTAGTCGGAGAAAGCCGTACGAGAGGTGGAGCTCAAGTCGTAGAAAGAAGAGAACTAAAAGATGGGATGAAAGCGACCAAAGTGACTGGAAAGTCAATAAGTAGCTCTAATAAATCTTCTACTAAAACTTCAACAAAGAAATCAAGTAAAAAAGCTTCAGCAAAAAAAATGACGTCCAAAGCCGGAAAAGCTAAAGCAGATGACTTGACAAAAATCGAAGGAGTAGGGCCAAAAATTTCTCTGTTATTATCTAAAGGCGGCATAAAGTCTTATAAAGATTTAGCCAATTCTAAATTTGAAACTGTCAAGAAAATGCTAGTAGATGCAGGACCTCAATATTCAATGCATGATCCAGATACTTGGGCGAAGCAAGCAAAGCTCGCTGCATCAGGCGCATGGGAGGAATTGCAAAAACTTCAAGATAAACTCCAAGGAGGTAAAAAATAATTTCGTGAAATCTGAATCTGAAAGGCTCTTCTAATACTATTAGGAGAGCTTTTCTTTTAGATATTTTCCCGTAAATGAGTTCTTACACTTGACAAGTCCTTCAGGAGTACCTTCGTAGACAAGATTGCCCCCTAATTTGCCACCAACAGGCCCCAAATCAATAAGCCAATCAGAACACTTGATCACTTCTATATTGTGTTCTACTACGACGACAGAGTGCCCATTCTCCACTAGAGCATTCAAAGCATATAGTAGTTTATGAATATCATGAAAATGTAGGCCAGTGGTCGGCTCATCAAAAATAAACAGGACGGCATTTCCTTTTGCTTCCTTACCTAGATAAGATGCTAATTTAACTCGTTGTGCTTCGCCACCTGAAAGAGTACTCGAAGATTGTCCAAGCTTTACATATCCTAAGCCTACATCATATAAAGGCTTTATTTTAGTGACAATGTCCTTATGCTTTTCAAAAAAATCTATCGCTTCTTCAATACTCAGATCAAGAATCTCAAAAATATTTTTACCATTATACTTTATCTCTAGCACTTCGGGTTTGAATCGCTGACCTTTACAGTCTTCACATATGAGTTTCACATCTGCTAAAAACTGCATTTCTACTGTGATCTCACCTTCACCTTTACAATTTTCACATCGACCACCTTCTACGTTGAAAGAGAAATGTTTGGGAGCGTAGCCACGGACCTTAGATAATTGTTGACCAGCCATCATTTTACGAATCGAATCATAAGCCTTTACATAAGTGACAGGATTTGATCTCGAAGATTTTCCTATCGGATTTTGATTGATCAACTCTATTTGTTTAATTGATGAGATGTCGCCGCTGATCTCATCATGATCGCCAATTTTTATCGCTGTATTTTCTCCTAGCAACCTTTTGATGCCCGGATATACAATATGTTTTATTAGAGTCGTTTTTCCAGAACCACTGACACCTGTGATCGTTACAAAGCTATTTAAAGGAATCGTCACATCGATGCCTTTAAGGTTATGTTGTCGAGCATTTTTAATGAATAATTTATTAATCACCTTGCGCCTATTTTTAGGCACTTCAATTATTTTTTTACCACTTAAATAATCTGAAGTTAGACTGTTTTTAGCTTTCTTGGCGAATTTTTTGAACGTGCCATTATAAAGAATTTCACCTCCATGTATGCCAGCCATTGGACCTACATCTATTATATGATCTGCATGATTGATTACTTCTTCTTCGTGCTCTACGACGATGACAGTATTACCTAAGTCTCTTAAGTTTAATAATACTTTTATCAATTTTGATGTATCCTTTGGATGTAGTCCAATGCTTGGTTCGTCAAGTATGTACAATGAATTTGTTAAGTTACTTCCAAGAGTTCGAGTTAAGTTTATCCGCTGTGTTTCACCACCACTTAAAGTCGCAGACAGGCGATCCAAAGACAAGTAAGGCAAGCCGACATTAATCATCGTTTGCAAGCGACTTGTAATCTCTAATAGAATTCTTTTCGCGATGCTTTTATCATGCTTGCTTAGATCTAAGGACGTCATGAAATCGTGAAGTTCATCAATAGGAATATCAATGAGCTCAGCAATCGACTTGTCTCGTATCTTAACGTATAAAGCTTCTTGTCTGAGACGACCACCTTTACATGATGGACATTTAGTACGACCGCGATATCTAGCGAGCATGACCCGATTTTGTATTTTATAAGTTTTTTCTTTTAATTCTTCGAAAAAATCATTGATGCCATAAAAGAATTCATTTCCCTCCCACAACACATTAATTTCTACTTGGCTTAATTCTTCATATGGTTTATGAATA
>ENA-ORXT01004720-ORXT01004720.1-marine-metagenome-genome-assembly--contig:-NODE-4720-length-13881-cov-19.228267_pt1 | contig 13881 bp, 13 predicted proteins | sample MGYA00237868_ERZ511482 | MGnify/ENA metagenome assembly ERZ511482 | reverse complement strand
CATAATGAATATAAAATAAATCTGCAATTCAGCAATAGTGTCAATGGCATTTCTAACAGACACAAGTTGAATCCTTCTTTATTTGAGTATAGCTTTTTATTTTTCTAACAACTTTTGCCGCTTTAAAAAGCAAAAAACTCAACTTATTTTGCTAATTTTAAACGATGCCAAACGATAAACCTGCACACAATATTTACGATAGAATTTTCCGTGAAAATGCAAAACATATTTTCATTGCCTTAATTCAACATTTGTATAAATTAGATGTACAAAGCTTCCAGGTCTTAGACCCAAAGTTTCCGAGTACTTCCGATAATGAAGTTGACCATTTGTATCATATCATACCAAATGAAGGAGCGGAATACATTGTCCACGTAGAATTTCAAGCCGCTAACGACCCAAAGATGTTGGCACGTATGCAGGAATATCACGCCAAAATTTACAAGAAATACCAATTACCCATAAAGCCCTTGGTGATAAATTTGGGCAATATACCATTTACAGCAAGTAACCAACTGAAAGCCAATGAAATTTTTAGAGGTTACGATATTATTGACCTGTTTAGTTTGTCTACAGAGATGTTGTTGAGCTTTGAAATGCCGGGCGCAGTTATTTTGGCTATTTTAAGCAATTATCCCAAAGAACAATTAGAAACGGTACTGGGCGCTATTGTTAAAAAGCTGCGAAAAATAGTCAATACCGAAAAAGATATGAACCGTTTTGTAAATCAGTTGTTTTATTTATCCAGATTGCGTAAATTTGAAAAGCAAACCAAAGAAAAATTAAAAGAGATGTTAATCGAAATTGATATAAAAGAAGATTATTTTTACAGAGAAGGTAGAGAAGAAGGTAAAGAGATAGGTATTGATTTAGGCAGAGAAGAAGGTATTGACTTAGGAGCTCAAATATTATCTCTACATAATAAAGGCGAATCCAAACAAGCTATAGCAAAAAAGTTGGATATTGATGTTGAACAGGTTCAATCTATTATTAAAAAGTATGCTTCAGAAGATTAGAAACTATGAGATGTTAATCGAAATTGATATAAAAGAAGATTATTTTTACAGAGAAGGTAGTAGAGAAGGCAGAGAAGAAGGCGCGTTAATTTTATCTTTAAATAATAAAGGTGAATCTGTAGAAGCCATAGCTAAAAAGTTAGGCATTAGTGTTGCACAGGTTCAATCTATTATTGAAAAGTATGCAAAAGGTTAAAAAACCAACTATGCAGCTAACAACCCTAACCTTCCCGGAAATAACACTCCGTCAATCCGACGGACACAAACTACGCGGCTACTTCGCCGACATTTTTGGGCAACAATCAGATCTGTTTCATAACCATCAAACCGATGGCAGCACCATTTACCGCTACCCTTTAATACAATACAAAGTGGTAGATAAACACCCAATGTTGGTAGGCATTAACGAAGGAGCACGACTAATTACCGACCGCTTTTTAAACATAAAAGAAATTATCATTAATCAAAAGCAATATGCGCTTCACCAAAAAAACCTGAAAAGCGAAACGGTGGAAGTCGCCATTCATAATGATTTGTTTACTTACCATTTTGTTACGCCCTGGCTGGGGTTGAATCAACATAATCACGGGCAATACCAAGCTGCTGATGAAGTGGGTAAACGGCATCTTTTAAAAAAAACATTAACAGGTAATTTGCTGACTTGCGCAAGTGGTTTGGGCTATCGGCTAAGCGAACAGTTGCTGGTCAATTTGGTAGTTCAACCGATAGATATTAACTTTAAAAACAAAAAAATGACGGGCTTTAAAGGCAGCTTCACAACCAACCTTTGGCTGCCTGATTTTATTGGTATTGGTAAATCGCCGGCAAGGGGTTTTGGTACAATTAAACAGCAGCAATAGTTTGTCTAAAATTTTGTAACTTTATAAAATATAAATTCAAATGAAAAGAACTAATTTTGAGTATGGAAATTGAAAGAACAGACAAAGAAATACTGCTACGTCTTCCAGCTAATGTAGATACTATTGGTTTGCAAAAAATGATTGATTACTTGAAATACAAAGTTGCTACAGCCGATAGCAATGCAAACCAGAAAGAGATAGACCAATTAGCAAAAGATTCTAAAGCCAATTGGTGGAAAGAGAATAAACATCGTTTCATCAAGCAATGAGAATAGTGGTGGATACTAATATCGTTTTTAGTGCTATTCTTAATTCCAACGGTTTAATTGGTGAGCTTCTCTTTAATACAGAAAGGTTGTTTGACTTTTATGCACCCGAATTTATAATTGACGAATTGAACAAGCATAAAACAAAGTTGAAACATTTAACGAAAATGACCTCGGAAAATATTGATATCTCAATTTATCAGGTATTGAAGAATATTGAATTAATTTCTTCACAAGCGATCTCCGAATTAGATTGGCAACATGCTTATGAGTTGGCTTTAGATATTGATGAAGATGATACACCATTTGTTGCTACAGCACTCGGAATTAAAGGTGCTATTTGGACGGGCGATAAAAAACTGATAAACGGATTACAACACAAAGACTTTAAGGAAATATATTCCACAACAGAATTATTTGAGTTAACCAAATAAAATTATATACGAGCATTGACATGTAGCACCCAACAATTGTGTTCAGCACTTGATGCAAATAGTTACATTTATAAAATTACTTATTCCCCTAATCAAAAATTATGCAACTACACTTAAACACATACGGAACTTACCTGCACGTTAAAGAGGAGATGTTTGAAATAAAAATAAAACAAGAAGATGGCAGTACAAAGAAAACCCAAGTGGCAGCTCATAAAGTAAAAAGTATTTGGATTGGCTTAGGTATTGCGCTTTCGAGTGATGCGGTTAAGTTGGCTTTAACGCATAATATAGATATGGTTTTTCTTGATTTTGATGGAAAACCGTTAGGCAGGTTTTGGCATAGCAAGCTGGGCAGCACAACTAAAATTCGCAGGCAACAATTGGTGGTTAGCGATAGTGCTTTTGGTTTGCAATTGATAAAAATCTGGTTGACAGAAAAAATTGGTAATCAAATCAACTTTTACATAACCTTAAAAAAGCACCGTGCTAAACAAGCTGAATTAATTGATGAAAGTATTGAAAAAGCTAGCGTTTATATTGATAAAATAAATGCTTTGGAAGCTCAAAACACCAACTTGGTTGCCGATCAATTGCGGGCTTTTGAAGGTAATGCGGGGCGTATTTATTTTCAAACTTTGAGTAAGCTTTTGCCTAAACAATATCAGTTTGAAAAACGGAGCTTTCGCCCAGCAGAAGATGTGTTTAATGCTTTTTTAAATTATGCTTATGGCATTTTGTATGCGAGGGTTGAGCGTGCGCTTATTCTGGCTGGGCTTGATCCGTATGTTGGCATTTTGCATAGAGATGATTATAATTATAAAAGTATGGTCTACGATTTTATTGAGCCGTTTCGCATTTTTGCGGAAGCACCAACTTATCGGTTGTTTTCAAGTAAGAAGGTAAAAATAGAACATACTGAAAAAATTGAAAATGGATTTACTTTGGTGAAACCTGGCAAAGAGTTGTTGGTTGAAACGTTTAATCAATATTTAGAAGGAGACAAAGTGCGCTACAAAAATAAAAATCAAAGTCGTTATAATATTATGCAACAAAAGGCACACGAATTAGCTAATCAACTTTTACAACAAAGCACATGATCGCTTGGGTTTTATATGATATTGAAAAGGACAAAGCCCGAACCAAAGTGGCTAAGTTTTGTAAACAGGCGGGCTTGTATCGGGTGCAGTATAGTTGTTTTTTGGGTAGCTTAAATGCGAATCAGTTAGATAGTTTGCAGCTGCAAATTGATGAATTGATTAATAAAGATAAAGACAAAGTATATATTTTTCAGATGACGAAAAAAGAACTGAAACAAAGTATTTTAATGGGGCAGGCGTTTGATAAAAAAATGATTACCGATGAAGTACGAGCTTTGTTTTTTTGATAAATAAGGAAATTGATTAACAAAATGTAAAAACTTCTGAAATCAAAAATGGGTGTTCGATATTCGATATTTGATGTATTGTTTTTAATGAATAACGAATATCGATTAACGAATGATGAATTTTGATGTTTTTTTGATTGATAATATCGATTAACGAACTGGAACAACCTCTGAAATCAAAAATGGGTGTTCGATATTCGATATTTTATTAAGATTTTTTTAATGAATAACGAATATTGATTAACGAATCATGAATTTTGATGTTTTTTTGATTGATGAATGTTGATTAACGAACTGGAACAACTTCTGAAATCAAAAATGGGTGTTGGGTGTTTGATATTTTATTAGGATTTTTTTAATGAATGTCGAATATCGATTAACGAATGATGAATTTTGATGTTTTTTTGATTGATGAATGTTGATATTTGTGCATAATGATTATCGGCTAACAAAATGCAAAACTTCTGAAATCAAAAATGGATGTTCGATATTCGATATTGATGTATTGTTTTTAATGAATGTCGAATATTGATTAACGAATGATGAATTTTGATGTTTTTTTGATTGATGAATATTGGTTTTTGTTAATAATGATTATCTGTTAACGAGCAGCAAACTTCTGAAATCAAAAATGGGTGTTGGGTGTTGGGTGTTGGGTGTTGGATATTCGATATTTTATTAGGATTTTTTTAATGAATAACGAATATCGATTAACGAATGATGAATTTCGATTTTTTTATAATATGGAATAATTTAAATATATAATAATGACTAAATTTGACTTAGAAGATAGACTTATTGAGTTTTCGGTTTTAATAATTAAAATTTCTTCTGATATGATTAAAACTAAAGCTGGAAATCATCTTTCTGGTCAGATTGTTCGTTCTGGTACTTCGGTTGCTTTAAATTATGGGGAAGCACAAAGTGCGGAATCAAGAAAAGATTTTATACACAAGATGAAAATAATTTTAAAAGAATTGAGAGAGACCTTGGTTTGTTTAAAGATAATCAATAAAAGTAAATTGTATGAAGATGTCGATATGCTAAATAAAATCAAAGTTGAAAACAATGAATTAATTTCCATTTTTGTGAAAAGTATAGCTACGGCAGAAAGAAATTATAGAAAAGAAAAACAGCTTAAATCAAAAAATTAGATTGAATGGCTTTTTAATGAATAACGAATATTGATTAATGAAATGTAACACTTCTGCAATCAAAATTCGGTGTTCGATATTCGATATTTTATTAGGATTTTTTTAATGAATGTTGAATATCGATTAACGAATGATGAATTTTGATGTTTTTTTGATTGATGAATGTTGATATTTGTTAATAATGATTATCTGTTAACGAGCAGCAAACTTCTGAAATCAAAAATGGGTGTTGGGTGTTGGGTGTTGGATATTCGATATTTTATTAGGATTTTTTTAATGAATATCGAATATTGATTAACGAATGATGAATTTTGATGTTTTTTTGATTGATGAATATTGGTTTTTTGCTTTGTGCGAAGGAGCGAACCATCTAAAATAGCCCTGATTGGAGCGGTATCCTTTTTTATGGAGCAGAGCGGAATAAAAAAGATTTAGCGGAAAGCAGGACTACCTTTCGTGCGGGTAATTGGTTTCGCTTCAAATAGGTATTATAAAAAAATAATTATTTAAAATTAAGGTATGACTATGAGTTCCTTTTCTATAACACCATCACATATTATTGAATACTTGTTTTGTTCACGATATACCTATTTTGAATATGTATTACACATACCACAAAATGAAAACAAATACTTTAAAGTGCAAAAAGGTAGGTTAGTTCACGAAAAAAAAGCAAGCGAAAATATTGAATATTTAAGAAAGAAATTAGGTGTAATTGATAAAAAGATAAATCAATATTTAACAAATGATTACCTAAGAGGAGAAGTAGACGAGGTGCTGTTTTTTGGTAGCGGTTTAGCCGCTCCACTTGATTATAAATTTGCCAAATATGACAAAAAAATTTACGATACCTACAAGACGCAGTTGTATTGTTATGCTGTTTTAATTGAAGAAAATTTTGGTGTTGAAGTAAATAAAGGATTTTTGGTTTATACGCGTAGCAAAAATAAATTGATTGAAATAGAGATTAAAAAACAGTATAAGCAAAAGGTGAAAAACGATGCAGAAGGCGTATTGAAAATTATTGAGGGTAATTATTTTCCGAGGGCTACGAAGTTTAAAAAAAGATGTGTAAATTGCACATATCGTAATATTTGCATTAAGTAATTCCAGATGTAAATTTATATTTAGAGTAGCTTAAAACATTGTGTAAGTTACTGATTATTAATTGTTTAAATTTGTGAAAATGGAGGAAAAATGGACAAAATAAAGCAGTTCTTTGACGTATTTAATGTGATTTTAAGAAAAACAAAACAGGCTGCAGGGCCTCTATTTGCTGAATTTTGGCGGCATAGCGGCTTCTTCACCCACTTCCATTACAACAAGGATTGAAACGGTATAAGTCACACGCCATACTATTGCAATAGTATCTTCTTCACCCACTTCCATTACAACAAGGATTGAAACGCACAAGATTTGATTCTTTGAAACTCATTATAATTCTTCTTCACCCACTTCCATTACAACAAGGATTGAAACTTAATATTTGCAAATTATAATTTACTTGATTTTCACCTTCTTCACCCACTTCCATTACAACAAGGATTGAAACTTTTCCAACATCCAAACATTGGCAATGTAAGCTGAACCTTCTTCACCCACTTCCATTACAACAAGGATTGAAACTTTTAAATGTTGAACGTTTCTGTCTTTGTATAGCCGCTTCTTCACCCACTTCCATTACAACAAGGATTGAAACTAGGCTATGTATGTAGCATTATTTTCAATGTCGATCTTCTTCACCCACTTCCATTACAACAAGGATTGAAACAGAAAGTTTCGTAAAATTCTATCTTAACACCCTTACCTTCTTCACCCACTTCCATTACAACAAGGATTGAAACAATGCTTGACTACCTTCTTTTAGGTGCTGTTTAATTCTTCTTCACCCACTTCCATTACAACAAGGATTGAAACACTTTCTTAACATATATTATATCTATTCTTTTATAAACTTCTTCACCCACTTCCATTACAACAAGGATTGAAACTAAAAGGTTTTCTATCAAAAACAAACGATTTTTTTCTTCTTCACCCACTTCCATTACAACAAGGATTGAAACTACCAGCCAGTTGTTTTGATTAGATAGGCCATTTCTCCTTCTTCACCCACTTCCATTACAACAAGGATTGAAACTCAATATGTTTTTGAGTTAATGCAATAGTGCCTTTACTTCTTCACCCACTTCCATTACAACAAGGATTGAAACATATATTATTTTTAATAAACTCTAACCCATCAGCAACTTCTTCACCCACTTCCATTACAACAAGGATTGAAACCCTAACCTAATAATTTCTTCATCATCTAACTTTTCACTTCTTCACCCACTTCCATTACAACAAGGATTGAAACACGCCCAGATAGAAGCAACTTTAGCTGGGCTACAAAACTTCTTCACCCACTTCCATTACAACAAGGATTGAAACTTGGTGGTGCAGGTGTATTGCATCGCGATGCCATTGACTTCTTCACCCACTTCCATTACAACAAGGATTGAAACATATTTATACAAACAGGTACGTTCAATTCAGGCAATACTTCTTCACCCACTTCCATTACAACAAGGATTGAAACATAAATGTATGAATGGGGCGTTCGGTTTCAAAATATCTTCTTCACCCACTTCCATTACAACAAGGATTGAAACATACATTCTACATCATCCGAAAAAAGCCAGCAACCACTTCTTCACCCACTTCCATTACAACAAGGATTGAAACAGAGCTTAAAAAGCAAGTTAAAAAAGCATTCAAGAACTTCTTCACCCACTTCCATTACAACAAGGATTGAAACTTAGTTACTTTTATATGGTTTATAATACCATATAAGCTTCTTCACCCACTTCCATTACAACAAGGATTGAAACTTGGTTTGTAAATCATTTCGTAAAAATTTGATGCAAACTTCTTCACCCACTTCCATTACAACAAGGATTGAAACTGGACAACATTCCGCAACTGGCAAAAGCGGAGTATGGCTTCTTCACCCACTTCCATTACAACAAGGATTGAAACTTGGTTCTCCAGTATTTTCATCTATTAATACTTCACTTCTTCACCCACTTCCATTACAACAAGGATTGAAACATTCTGATCTTTTTGCCCAGATACTTTTCAGTCGGTCTTCTTCACCCACTTCCATTACAACAAGGATTGAAACGTGGAACGGTTAAGGTTATGTTGCCTTGGGTATAACTCTTCTTCACCCACTTCCATTACAACAAGGATTGAAACCCTAATGTTTTTACTTTTTCAATAACAGAATCAGCACTTCTTCACCCACTTCCATTACAACAAGGATTGAAACCCATCTAAGCAACCACCTATGTAACCAGTGGCACATCTTCTTCACCCACTTCCATTACAACAAGGATTGAAACGTTTCCATTTGCTTATAAAAAAGAAGATTCCGAATGTCTTCTTCACCCACTTCCATTACAACAAGGATTGAAACATGCTTTGCCTGGGGACGAGTATTCGCCCGAATACCCTTCTTCACCCACTTCCATTACAACAAGGATTGAAACTTTCTATATGGAGCAAATGACAATGCAGCGCAAAGTAGCTTCTTCACCCACTTCCATTACAACAAGGATTGAAACAAATCACCACACTCATAAAAATTAACTGGTTCATTCCCTTCTTCACCCACTTCCATTACAACAAGGATTGAAACTTTGTAAAAATTCACCGTTCTTGTAACTGGTAACATCTTCTTCACCCACTTCCATTACAACAAGGATTGAAACTATAAGGTTCTGCATTCGTTGCAAATTATACTTGGCTTCTTCACCCACTTCCATTACAACAAGGATTGAAACTGTTTTGGTGTACGGTTGTGCAGATTTCGGTTGTGCTTCTTCACCCACTTCCATTACAACAAGGATTGAAACAAATGTAGTTTTGGCTTTTAAAATAGACATAAAAAACTTCTTCACCCACTTCCATTACAACAAGGATTGAAACACCTTGGTTGCATTTGCAATGCTTTAGCTTCCGTAAACTTCTTCACCCACTTCCATTACAACAAGGATTGAAACTGGATTAAATGAAGTTCATTTTAAAGGTGAAGATATACTTCTTCACCCACTTCCATTACAACAAGGATTGAAACATTTTAATGGTTGGTGTTTGGTGGGATGTAATGTACCTTCTTCACCCACTTCCATTACAACAAGGATTGAAACTAAATAAAGATGGAACTATTAGAGGTCATTCAATAACTTCTTCACCCACTTCCATTACAACAAGGATTGAAACAAATCACCACACTCATAAAAATTAACTGGTTCATTCCTTCTTCACCCACTTCCATTACAACAAGGATTGAAACTACAATTTAGTGATTTGGGCAGTTTCCTAAATGTGTCTTCTTCACCCACTTCCATTACAACAAGGATTGAAACACCCTTCACGTCCAATCCCTTCGTAAACTGCCCAGTTCTTCTTCACCCACTTCCATTACAACAAGGATTGAAACTTTGCTCTGATTAATATGTTATCATAACCACCGCCTTCTTCTTCACCCACTTCCATTACAACAAGGATTGAAACACCAAATCTGAACAATTAATATCAATATTTATTACACTTCTTCACCCACTTCCATTACAACAAGGATTGAAACATAGTTCAAAACTAAAACCGCCTAAATCACAAGGGTCTTCTTCACCCACTTCCATTACAACAAGGATTGAAACATATTTCTATTGGTGTGTTTTTATTTATGCTGCAATTCTTCTTCACCCACTTCCATTACAACAAGGATTGAAACAACGATTTAGTTAAATTTGATGTCGATGGTTTTAAACTTCTTCACCCACTTCCATTACAACAAGGATTGAAACAATGCAACCGCTATTGAATTTGTTGTGTTAAGTATTCTTCTTCACCCACTTCCATTACAACAAGGATTGAAACTACAAAGTGAACACCGAGACGAATTTGTAGAAGGTCTTCTTCACCCACTTCCATTACAACAAGGATTGAAACGACGATATTGATGTTGATATAGCTTTAGATGATTTACTTCTTCACCCACTTCCATTACAACAAGGATTGAAACGAACAGGATCAGAAAAAACAATAGGTGAAGACGGAAACTTCTTCACCCACTTCCATTACAACAAGGATTGAAACTCTAAAAAGAGTATATGAAACAAAATGTCCAATTATTCTTCTTCACCCACTTCCATTACAACAAGGATTGAAACCCAAATACCAGAAGGTGACGAAGGGGGTTCAGTTGATCTTCTTCACCCACTTCCATTACAACAAGGATTGAAACATCCTAAAACGTGCGAGTTAGATACTTATTTAATTTCTTCTTCACCCACTTCCATTACAACAAGGATTGAAACACCGTTTTAATCAACACGCTGTCATAATTGTCATCTCTTCTTCACCCACTTCCATTACAACAAGGATTGAAACTGGCTAATTTTAATATAGCTGTTCAACTTGAAAAAGACTTCTTCACCCACTTCCATTACAACAAGGATTGAAACTAGAAAAACTTAGCGATTAATTGGAATACCGATACTCTTCTTCACCCACTTCCATTACAACAAGGATTGAAACCAACAAAGGGGATTAAGATATAAAACCTCAAAAGTAGCTTCTTCACCCACTTCCATTACAACAAGGATTGAAACTATTAATTGACCACGTAATTTTTGTGGTATTTTTTCTTCTTCACCCACTTCCATTACAACAAGGATTGAAACAAATAATACCACAATTTCCTGCATCAAAAGCCGCTTGCTTCTTCACCCACTTCCATTACAACAAGGATTGAAACAAGATAGGATTTTTTAATGACCATTCATAAGGGAACTTCTTCACCCACTTCCATTACAACAAGGATTGAAACTTATTTGTTTTTCGGTAAATGCTATTTCTTTTACAACTTCTTCACCCACTTCCATTACAACAAGGATTGAAACTTGCAAAACATTTGGAATGAAGCTTGTAATGGGATCTTCTTCACCCACTTCCATTACAACAAGGATTGAAACTTTAAGTGGTTTACTAATCTTATTTGATCTAAATCGCTTCTTCACCCACTTCCATTACAACAAGGATTGAAACTTAGTTTCTGATCTCGCAACGCTTAAAGCAATTTCTCTTCTTCACCCACTTCCATTACAACAAGGATTGAAACTGTATTGCAGTATTTGTTTCATTTTTAACTTTCTTCTTCTTCACCCACTTCCATTACAACAAGGATTGAAACTAGGTAACTACACAGGCGATCAAAACTGGGGTCATACTTCTTCACCCACTTCCATTACAACAAGGATTGAAACCCTGTAGGGATGCAATCCCTTCCATCTTCTGTACGTCTTCTTCACCCACTTCCATTACAACAAGGATTGAAACTTACGATGAAGTAATTGTAAGTCAAAAAGTAAAGATCTTCTTCACCCACTTCCATTACAACAAGGATTGAAACAAATATACGCACTTTGCGGATTTGATAGCGGTAACACTTCTTCACCCACTTCCATTACAACAAGGATTGAAACAATAAATCAAACAACCTTTACAACCAAGGTGAAACCTTCTTCACCCACTTCCATTACAACAAGGATTGAAACATTCTTATATTTTTTGTAAATTTCCTTCAATCTTTTCTTCTTCACCCACTTCCATTACAACAAGGATTGAAACTGCTTTCATAATAAGCGACAATTATACCGTAGTTTTCTTCTTCACCCACTTCCATTACAACAAGGATTGAAACAATCTTCTAAGGATTTTATTAGTTTGTCGTATAGTTCTTCTTCACCCACTTCCATTACAACAAGGATTGAAACCCGCTGGACTGGTAAACGTTTTGATAGGCTCGTTTGTCTTCTTCACCCACTTCCATTACAACAAGGATTGAAACAAATACAGGTTGGATAAATAGAACCGCCATCTATTGCTTCTTCACCCACTTCCATTACAACAAGGATTGAAACTTATAAACATCCTAAATTATTTATTCCTGTTATTGTACTTCTTCACCCACTTCCATTACAACAAGGATTGAAACTTGCTTATTGTGAAGGAGAAGATAAAGCAGCAGATTCTTCTTCACCCACTTCCATTACAACAAGGATTGAAACTACAACTAAAAAAACTTTCTGACCAAAAAAAATTTTCTTCTTCACCCACTTCCATTACAACAAGGATTGAAACAAGCAAATTTGTAGTATTAATATTTTATTGGTTAAACTTCTTCACCCACTTCCATTACAACAAGGATTGAAACTTACCCGAAATGGTGTTAAATGGGTAACAGCAGATACTTCTTCACCCACTTCCATTACAACAAGGATTGAAACTAAAAGATGAATAAAAAGAAAAACAAATCAAAATACACTTCTTCACCCACTTCCATTACAACAAGGATTGAAACCAATAGAAAACGACAAAGGATTATTTGAGTTTCACAAGCTTCTTCACCCACTTCCATTACAACAAGGATTGAAACAGCAAAAAAACGACAAAGAAAGAAAGCCTTTATATGACTTCTTCACCCACTTCCATTACAACAAGGATTGAAACTCGAATTACAATCAATTTATAAAAAATTAAAAAATCTTCTTCACCCACTTCCATTACAACAAGGATTGAAACAGAACAGGTGCAATTTTAGAAGATAGGTATTCTTTACTTCTTCACCCACTTCCATTACAACAAGGATTGAAACTCAAAGATACGATTTTTTGTTTTAGTTATTGTGTCTTCTTCACCCACTTCCATTACAACAAGGATTGAAACGTAATTTTAATCCGTTAAAAACCTATCCAGACCATACTTCTTCACCCACTTCCATTACAACAAGGATTGAAACATGATAAAATAACAAATATTACAACGGAGAAATTGGTCTTCTTCACCCACTTCCATTACAACAAGGATTGAAACTCAGCTAGAATTAAGGCCGAAAAAGAAAGTTTAAAACTTCTTCACCCACTTCCATTACAACAAGGATTGAAACAAGCTCAATTTGAAGCGTGTTGCCTATTAGGCGGTTCGCTTCTTCACCCACTTCCATTACAACAAGGATTGAAACAAATATAGGAAATACAGATTTGACTGGTATATTTTAGCTTCTTCACCCACTTCCATTACAACAAGGATTGAAACAAGATTCCATTAATTGAAGGTTTTAAGCCAGAAGAACTTCTTCACCCACTTCCATTACAACAAGGATTGAAACTTCCAAGCGACAAAGGTAGGAGCGATAATTTAAGAACTTCTTCACCCACTTCCATTACAACAAGGATTGAAACTTTCCTCTTCTGTTGAATGTCTAAATAGTTCGTGTTCTTCTTCACCCACTTCCATTACAACAAGGATTGAAACTAGATTTAGATAATCCAAAAGAATTTATAGATGTTCTTCTTCACCCACTTCCATTACAACAAGGATTGAAACTCATTTCTAACCCTGTCATACCCACCTCATTGCTATCTTCTTCACCCACTTCCATTACAACAAGGATTGAAACTTATTTTGACAATATCCCCTGTACTTGGTTCACAACTTCTTCACCCACTTCCATTACAACAAGGATTGAAACTTATTTTGACAATATCCCCTGTACTTGGTTCACAACCTTCTTCACCCACTTCCATTACAACAAGGATTGAAACATAATTAAAACCATAAACAAATGAAAAGATCAGAAGCTTCTTCACCCACTTCCATTACAACAAGGATTGAAACAGAACAGGTGCAATTTTAGAAGATAGGTATTCTTTACTTC
>ENA-ORXT01004718-ORXT01004718.1-marine-metagenome-genome-assembly--contig:-NODE-4718-length-13885-cov-52.643323_pt1 | contig 13885 bp, 7 predicted proteins | sample MGYA00237868_ERZ511482 | MGnify/ENA metagenome assembly ERZ511482 | reverse complement strand
GGTTGGCTTCTTTAGGCCAATTTACGCATTTATTTTTTTTACATATTTATAGCTACTTTTTTTACCGAACCATTGTATAAAGTATTTTATTATTAATCTATTGAAAGTATGTACTCCTTTGCATCCCCTTTAAAATCTTCTACAATACGCCGATATCACATTGTACACTTTTAGATTTATCCTGAATTTCTATCATGACTGGCAGGACTTCCATACCCGGAACTTGATTAAGTACTTTATCTCTTTAGGGCTTAGCACTTTAGATTCTCATTACTAAGCAAGCGCATAGCCAAGGGAGGTTGATTTTTAAATTATACAATCATTAGAAATCTGCTTATCAAGACTAAGTCTTTTTTTGAGGTGCTGAAAATAGAATAAGGTGAAGTATACCTGTAAGCTATAGAAGAAGAAATTTCTATTTCTTAAGCCATAGTTGAACAATAATACTATATAGGGGATTGACCTGAATATTCCAACTTACCAGTTTTTAGAGGTGTGGATTTTTTGACATTCCTGGAGTCAGTTTCTCGACTGTTCTCAAAATCATGATTGAGAGCGGACGTGATAATATTAAGAAATCTACACGATGTGGATCATCAATTTATACTCTTTTTATTCTGATTTTATAACGGTCATTTTAATATATATAATTACAGGACCTTAAAAAATATTTAGCCAATAAGGTGGTAATTATTTCTCAAGTTGTAAATAAAATTATATATTTAAAACTGACTTTATAAATTCAGAAAATTATTGGTTCAATTAAATTCTCATAAATGAAAGCCTCTTTACTGTACATACTTTGTTTTTGTTTTTTCCTTACAACTGGATATGCCCAAATCGAAATCTACGAAGATGACCGTGTCGTCATTGGTCAAGAAGACAATGCGACAGAAAGTGGATTTGGTGTAAAAATGATTAAGCCAAGCGCAAAAGCTAATGGCCTATTATTAAGAGGTAATTTTAGTCAAGGATCAGCTGGTGGCTGGCACTTTGGATTTAACCATGACCTAAAGCTGTCTAATGCTCATAATACTGTAGCTAATCGAATAACCCTTACTGGAACTGCAACTGGATGGACAATAGCTAACGATATTGTTGATAGAACCAGTACTATATCTCACAAATATATAAACAGAATTGTAAATGAGAGCCGTGCTACAAGGACCGGTAGGGCCGTCTTTGGTATTTATAACAAAGATTATTCAACTAATTTTTCAAGAAAATATGGCTTCCATAATGTCATGAGAGCTCAGGGTGGAACATCTTTATTATATGCCATTAATAATGAGTTAAGAAGTCAGAATAACACAAAAGATGATGCTATAGTAGCTTTTAGAAACAATTCAATTATTACGGGTGCGAAAAAAACAGATTATTGGGGTTATCATAACAAACTATCGGCTACAGGTAATGTATCTAGGATCTTTGGTGCGAACAATGAATTCACCATCAACAATACGGTAGGAGCTAATCTCACTTTTGGATTGCGGAATCTCGCCAATATCACTGGCGCTGCTCAGACTCGCTATTATGGTTATCATAATAAAGTGAATGCTAATGGGAATGTCTCTGAAGTTTATGGATTGAATAATGACATGAATATAACTTCATCCTTCGCAGATAAGAAAATTTATGGCTCAAAACATAATTTGATTATTAGTGGCTTGGGCAGTAATAACTCTGGAAATATATATGGAAACAGTATTAATATCGATTCAAATATTCAAAACCTAAATACTGTCGGCAGCCAAATTATCGTTAATTCATCATCAACTAAAGGTTTTGTGTATGGATTAAGGTTATATGTTGCATCGAATAATGCTTCACACTTTTCATATGGGCTTCATAGTACGAATCAGAGAGGGTATGCAGGATACTTCATAGGGGATGTTCATGTTAATGGATCAACTATAAATGCTTCCGACGAAAGATTGAAAGACGACATACAGGACTTGAATAAAGACCTAAACTCTATAGATGTGATTAAAGCAATTTCTGCTAAAACTTATACTTACAAGCAAGATGTCGGAAAAAAGAATAAAAAGAAATCTTTTGGATTTGTAGCTCAAAATCTTTTGAAAGTCGCCCCTGAATTAGTAGTTGAAGTCACACAACCTTCCGTGCCAGAAGGCAAAGAAGACACCAGAATCATAAAGGAAGACACCTATTACGGCGTCAAATACCTCGAAATCATCCCTATCCTTACCGATGCACTTAAGCAATACATGAGTCAGACTGATGCCCGCCTCGATGCACTAGGGGCTAAGCCGATAAAACCTGGCACGATAAACACAACATCAAATCACAGTGATGTAGATCTAAGTGAAATCATCTCCAGAATGGAACTGTTAGAGTCAAAGTTTAATCAATGGACAGACTGCTATGATTGTGATATGGAAACTGTGGAAAAAAATCTGACAAGTGATAGCGATAACCAAACAAAAAAACGATTGCAGCTGAATGATCATGCCTCTATACAGCTGAACAAGAGTCTGAATAAAGTCATAATCTCTGATAGCCGACAGCCTATTGCGGTCTTAGTCTATGGTAGTGATAATCAGCTGTTACTTGATTCATCTTCATTTAAAGCTGATCATAACTTGACGATTAATCAAAACTACCAGGGACTGCTCAGGCTTGTCGTTTTCTCAGATGAAAATGATATGACTGTGAAGGAGACGATTATTCTTTCTTTATAATTTTATTCATATAACATATTTAGTGTTTCTGAAAATTAAGTATAGATATGAATCTAATTAGACATTATTTCAAGAGTGCTTTTATTTTTACTTTAATTGTAGGGGGCGAAGTTGTTGATACTAACACAATGGTGTTAGCTAAATAATTAATTTTTGCACAATTCAAAACATAAGTCATTTAGACTGCCTCTCATATAAATTGATATGAATACATTAAGAATACTTACTAAAGCTGTTATATTTCTGTTTGCATTATTATTTATGTACAGTCATATTAATGCACAAAGTAAGGATGATGCTATAATCTTTGATCTTTCTGATAATGGCTCGAATCAAAGAATAGGAAGTTCTAATATAGGAGGGATTGAGCGATTTTTAGTATTTAAAAATGAAGACCAAGCTGCTGGTAAGTATAAATTAAAAATTGAAAGAAGCACTAATAGTGTTCTTGATTACAGAATTAATAATGAATCTTATCGGAATGGAACTATTCACAAGAGCGAATGGGCTTTTGATTCATTGATTGTTATAGATATTGCTATTAATGATACGCTAGATAGATTAGCTGTTATTAATATAAGTAAACCAAATGATAAAAAAGGAGATGACGGTTCTTGTAATTCTATATTCTTTTACACTAAGCGCAAATCTCATCAAAATTGTAAGGATGGTTATATATACTTTGATTTCCTGAAAGCTGCGGATACTAATTCTTTTTGTGATCCTTACGAAGGAGCTGAACATAGCCTTACCAGCACCGTCGGAGATCCTACGATAAAGTATTTCCGTAAATCAGATAATAAAGCATTTAATTGTGTAGAACCAAGAGATTCCTATGTACTTGTTAGATACGGTTTTAATGGGGCAGTTGCTATACATGGAATTGATATGAAAGACGAGAGTGATTTAGTAGCACCTCCTATCACTACCTCAGGAAATAATTTTGAAAAATCCTGCAAGACTTCATCAAAAACATTAAGAATAAACTCCAGTGATAATTATTCTTGGAAAGTAACAGGACCATTTTATTCTAAAACCAAATCCAATTCACAGTCCTTTACATTTGATGATACATTTAGGCCTGGAATGTATATTGTGAAAATTGAAAGGACATGTTGTCCTGATGACGTAAGCAGGACAGTAGAATTCGAAGTGTTAAATGACTGTTGTACTGTAGCTCCAGCTGTAACGATCAGCCCTTCACTAGGAAATACGTCATTAGAAAAGGGATATACCATCTGTGGGAATGGAAGCCAGACTGTAACCTTAACTGCTGACAATACGGCTGGAGGCATCAGCTATAATTGGAGCTTCACTCCTTTTCCTAGCATGAATAATTCGGCTTCCCCGGGTTCTGGACGAACAAAAACCTTGACTGAACCTGGAATTTATAACTATAGTGTAACAAGTTCTTGTGGTACTACCAGAGGTTCCTTTAGTATATATAAGTGCTGTGGGAACCCTAGCTTTGAGACTATTCCAGATTTTAAAACCTTTGAGTATTGCGAGTATACTCAGGAACCTTTTACGCTATCAATGCTACCTGATAATCCTCAAGATTATGCTAAAATAGAATGGTTCTATCAAAGTCCCAGCTCTGCAAGCTATGTTCCTTTAGATCAAACTGGATTGTCAATTACAGATACTCGAATCGGAAAATACAGAGTCCAAATGAGTACAGGCTGTGGGAGTAGGGCGTCTACTTTTACAGTTAATCAGTTGCCTGGTTGTAGTGAACCCAATGAAGATGGAATTACCGACGAATGTATGGGAGTTGTCGATTGCAGGATTCAAGAAAGTTGCCTCAAAATATTAAAAACTGGAAAAATTGGAATAAATACGACTAACAGTAATTGTATTACAGATCCATGTGAAATTGAGTCATATAAGATTTTAAGTTTTGAGATGGATATCTGTGATGGATCGTGTTTTGTTGTTGATCCTGCCTTACCAGAGTGTGTAACTGAAGAAGGGTGGTGCATCAGTTGGGATAATGACCAAGGCGTAAGTATGCTACAAGATGGTACATACGAGATATGTCCCCTAGTAGGATCTACTAAATATACCTTAATCATATCTGATGAAAACGAAATAATATCAACCCAAGAATTTAATTTGAATAAGCTTTCTGGTTCCACACCACTTACCGTCACTATTAGTGATGCTTCTAATATTTGTCAAGGTGCTGTTGATTTATCGGTAACAAGCGAAATTTCAGATGCTTCATTTTTTTGGTCTGGACCGAATGGATTGAGGCTAACAGGACCACAAATAACCACTTCTGTAGCCGGAGAATGGAGAGTTAGGTCCTATGGCGATGCAGGCTGTTTTGCAACGAGTAGACCTATTCAAGTAGTGCCAAATCCTATATTGGGTATTGTTATTTCAAAAACTGGAGACTTCTGTACTGGAGATTATACATTAACAGCTGATGGATCAGCAAATGGTTCTTGGTATGATCCCGAAGGCCAAGAGATTGGATCAGGTAATAAAATAAGAATATTAAGTCCGATTGAGGGTGAGTATAAGTATAGAGAAACTCTAAATGAGTCATCAGTTCCTAATAGCATAACATGTACTAGACAAGGAGCTTATTTTGTTAGTAATTCAATAAATATTTCTGCAAATGATATAATTACGACTACATGTGGAGATAATTTTACCTTAAGTCTACCTATAGGATATAATTTTTCATTTTGGGAATGCCCTAATACATTCAATGGTGGTTGTATAAACAATTCACTACCTAGTAGATTTATAACCATAGATAGAGAACAATTAGTAAGTGACACAAGATTCGGAGATACCAAATACTTTATCAGCATTAAGAAAACAAATTTTCCGGGATGTAGAGATCGTATTGAACTTAATATCAATAGATTTTCGATAGAAGGTAACCTTACAATTTCCTCCTCAAATACATTTATTTGTGGTGAAGAGAGCATTATATTAACAACTGATCAAGGCATAGAAAATGTCACTTGGGTTAATCAGAACGGTTTGGTTATAGGGACTGGATCTCAAATAGCCATATCCTCCGCTGGCACATATAAAGCAAGGTATTTTAATAACTCTTGTAATTATGAAGCATCCATTACCATTACCAATGGCAGTAACAATCAATGCACCGAAATCTGTAATAACGATGTAGACGATAATGGAGATGGATTTACTGACTGCGAAGAATCATCTTGTTTTTCATTTTCCGACATTCAGAATGCTATGCAAGGCATAGATTTCTATGAAACTCCAATAGAAGTACAAACAGGCCTAACAGGTTGTGCTACGGTAAGAAATGATAATGGTATAGTAGATCATGCGAATAAGATATTTACGTATGATGACGGATCTGTTGAAGGGCTCGTGTGTATACCAGATGAAATATCAAGGCATGTAGATCTTTTTAGGAAAGAAGGTATCACAGGAACGACTTACATACTGGACGCGAATAGTTTCTGTGATGGCAAATTCGATGATTGGAAGGATGTCTATAACGCTGTAAACGATGGTTCTTCTAATCTTGATTACGTGGAGACCTACATCATCATTGATAATAAAGAAGGGCCAGATTATTTATATCAGAGATATGACCTCAATTTTGGAGGGGTTAATTCACTCACTGAGAGAGAACTTAAGTCAAAGCGTGTCCCTTTCCTACGTGAAATTCTGAAGTTCGCTTTTGCATCAGCTTTGGATGCGTTTTTTCAGACAATAGGTAATAAAGTAGGTAACCCTAATGTAAATTCTTGGGATCAAGCAACTGATGAAATTGACTATTATTCTGTGGTCGCTTCTGGATTAGGAGCTTTAATACCTATGAGGAAGAGTAAGCTTGTAAAGTGTGCAGGTGAGGGATTTGTCATTGGATTCGCAGTAGTGGTAAAGAATGCCACTAATGAAGATGATTATACGGTTGGTCAGGGATTTGCAGATTTTTCTATTAATGTCCTTTCAAGTACAATGACTTGTATTATTACGGATTATGTATTTGGAAAATTTACAAATAAAAATATAGAGGAAGGTATTGCAAAGACATTTGAGAAACCAGTACCGAGTATTACTAATTCTACAATTGTTTCTGGTGTTAAGTCAATCTTTAAAAGATTTTGGTTTTTTATTGAAAAATCAATTTATAAGTTGGGTGATAAATTTGAAGCATGGGGTGCTCTGTTTTCAGATAAGGTTCTAAGGAAGAATCAAGGTAAGCTTGCTAAGGTAGATAACCATGCAAAAGACTTTGATAAGAAATTTGACGATATAGGCAATGAATTTGCCGCTGTGCCATCATCACAAAAATCAGGATGGGTAGATCACTTAGAATACAGAACTAATGGAAATAAAGTAAATAAAGCTGGGAACAAGTCTGGGGATTATAATTCTTTTGGAGAAAATTCTGATGTGCCAAAAAAGTATAGTGATGATTCTCGATTTAATGTTAGTAAAAATTCATCTAATTTAGCTTTCGATCCTGCAACGGGTAATTTAAATAGTAAGACTCGTCAAGAAGCAATGGCAGGACTCGAAGCAGAGGCCCAAGATTTAGTAACTTCACCAATTAGAAGAGATCCATCAGGTGGAGCCGAATTCATTGATGGAAATGGAATTGATTGGGACGTGAAGGCACCTCCTTCTCAAGGTTTAAAAACACTTCAACAAATAGCTGCTGCTGGAGATGCTATCAAAGACGAATTAACCTTAACCAATCATAAGGTAATATTGGATACGACTTGGATGACTGATAGGAATTTATTGGATTTAAGAGCATGGCTACAAAAAAATGTTTCTTCATCAGACTTAAAAAATATAGTTGAAGTTAATTCAAATTTATTTTAAATGAATATTATAGGAAGAAATCAAATAATTAAAGCAATAGAAGATCATAATTCTGGTTTGCAAATAGATCAGAGTTTACTCAATAGTAAAATATTTAGTGAATTAGTTTTTCCAGAATTAAATAGTTGTTTCTATTCTGCGCAAGAATCACAATTTAGTAAGGTGATTTTTAATTCTATTGATCTGAGTATGATGAGTTTTAGTAACTCTAATTTTGAAAATTGCATATTTGAAAATTGTAAATTGGTAAAATCTGATTTTATACAAACAAATTACCACAATGTTCTATTTGTGAACTGCATTTTTTTTAGGACTAAGTTTAAAAAATCTCAAATAAGCAAGTGTATGTTTAATCATTGTGACTTAGATAAGATGATAATATCAGAATCAAAATTAGAGAATTGCCTTTTTACGGATTGTAGAGGAGAGCCAATTTTAAATGAAAATATTGAAAAAAATGTTGTCTGGGCTAAAATTGAAACTGATCATCCAGCGTAAGCATTTTTGTCTTTAAGTAAAGAAAATAGATAATTACATTTACAATAGGAATAAATAAAAGATAAATGCATCAATTCAAAAATATAACCATCTTATTATTTTGGCTAAGTTTACTTTTCTTTAATCCAATTGCAGGACTTGGTCAGATTCAAGTCAATGTCCTATCACCCTATCTACAAGATTGTGGCTCTGATGATGGAGTCATATCTGTGACGGCGGATGGTGATGCTGGTCCATTCTTAGTAGAACTCTTTGATAGCTCTGATGGATCTTTAATTGAAATGATTACCATAAATGGCAGCCATAATTTTGAATCCTTAGGCAGAGGTGAATATGCCATTCGTATCCATAATAATTTTGGCTGTATGCTTGATGAGTCTGTATCTATTTTATGTTGCTCTGATACACCACTCATTGGTTTTGTTTCCAGTGATAAGAAACTGACAGTTATTTTTAATGGAAATTTGGATTATATAGAAGAATTCTATTGGTCTGGTGAAGCTATCATGGGGCCACCTATACTTAATGAGGAGAGTATTTCTGATTTTGAGCTTGACATGGAATATTGTGTCACCCTTGTCGGTGGATGCAAGGATGTAACTAAATGCATTACCATTGATGGAGAAAGTAATTTATGTGATCCAAGTGTTTTATTATCTTCGGCCACCACTAGTAATTATTTAGCTAATACCTCTCCGTTTATTTCTTGGACAGCTGATTATTTAGACGCTTTCACTGAATCATACTCTTGTTGTGGGCAGGAGGATTACACCACAAGCTTTAATTGTAATGATCTTGATCTATCTACAAGATCTGTGTTCAGTTACAGGCCAATCAATGATGTTAGACCATGCCAAGACGGAGGCTTTATTACTGGTAATTTTATAATAGATGGACAGCTCTTTGAAAATGCATCAATAGAAATTTCTGGAACAGACTTGATTTCAGAGAAAATTTTGACTAATGTTTATTTGCCCATATTAGGGTGGAGTGAAATTTGTACTGACGGAGTGTATTGCCTATTTGATGGTATAAGTGCTTTAGGCTATCCATATTCTAACAATCTTTTGGTAAGTTTTTGTCGTGGAGAAGTAGAAGATGCACCATCAAATCCAACGGTCTCTGACCCTTTTGAAGACGAAGAAGTAGATGAAGGGAATGCACCCAGTTTATGCGGTTTTACTATGGCTTGTCAAGCTATTGAAGAAAAACAAGTATATATATTGCAGCACGATCTTAATAGTGGCGACTATTTTAAAATTGAACCCAGAACAATTGTAAATCCTGCCGATGCATGTTGCTCAACTTGTGGGCTTCAGTCATTTAATATTCCTGCAAGAGTAGACGTATCTGGAGCTGTTAGTTCTTATAATAGTGGGGAATGCCTTTGTGAGTTCAGTGGGGATGAAATTTCCTCGTTCTTAAATATAAAACACGAAATAGTTTTTTCAAATAGAGAAATTAAATTAGAGTTTAATCCCACATTTTGTTCTTCTTCAGGATGTTCAGGAGGTATGGAATTTACTATAAAATGCTACGATAAATTTGACAACCCGGTTAATGGCATTATCAATAATACTTCTAATAATGCCTATAGTAATTCAGAAGAAGACTGTTTAGATGAGTTAATCATTTCAGAAGATATTGCAATGAACTATCAGAGCCAATTAGTCATGATTGAAGCCAAGAATCGAATCGAGTCCGAAAGTAGAATATCTAAGAACTCTAATGTAGTATTTGGCGCAAATGACAAGATTATGCTCAAATCAGGGTTCAAAACAGAAAGCGGTATAAAATTTAAAGCTCAGACTGATGGTTGCGATAACTAACCTTATTGTTTAAAATCTAAATAAATAGAACTTAAGCGTTATTAGGAGAACATTTCGGCATGGTGTTTTTTAGTGTAGAACGTATCTATCACCATGTATATATCAAATAGCACATTAATAGAATAAATTTGCCATCATTTCATGAAAAATGATGACAAATTTTCTTTTCTCTACAACTTTGCTCGGTTCATTGTACCGAGGAATAAATATTTGACGCCGATTGCATCCTTATTTGTGCATTTTGTTAAACACACATTTACTGCTGTTTCCACCTCCCACCAATGATTATCTTATATTTGCTTTTTCATTCATATGATGTAAAAAGCAAGATCCAGATATGCAGGAAGTCGGACATTCTTACTTAGACGAACTTAATGAGATACAGCGTAAAGCTGTCGTCCAGATGGAAGGCCCGGTGATGGTCATCGCTGGTCCTGGCTCTGGTAAGACACGAGTGCTGACGTATAAGATCGCTCATATGATCAATCAAGGGGTTGCACCCTGGCAGATCCTATCCCTGACATTTACGAATAAGGCTGCGAGGGAGATGAAAGAGCGTATCGAAAAGGTCGTCGGTACTGGCGCCCGTAGAGTGTGGGCAGGCACGTTTCACTCCTTGTTTGCCCGTATCCTGAGGGTCGAAGCACATAAGATCGGCTACCCAAATGACTTTACCATCTATGATACAGATGATACAAAGAGTCTGGTCGGAGAGATCATTAAGTCAATGGATTTGGATAAAAAAGTCTATTCGCCTAATGCTGTGAAAGCCAGAATCTCAGCGTCTAAAAGTAACCTCATCACACCTAAGGCATATGTGAAGAATGAAGACATGATGTCTTATGATCGCATGAATCGGAGGCCGATGACCTTTAAGATATATGAGAAATATGTGGATCGATGCAGGCGGGCTGGAGCGATGGATTTCGATGACTTATTATTGCAGATGTTCAGACTGCTCTACGAGAATCCTGATAATGTCAGAGAGAAGTATCAGCGACAGTTTCAGTATGTGCTGGTCGATGAGTTTCAGGATACTAACTTTCTACAGTACCAGATCTTAAAGCAATTCGTGAATTATGAAGGCAGTAGTCACAACATCTGTATCGTCGGAGATGACGCGCAGAGTATCTACTCGTTTAGAGGGGCGACGATAGAGAATATCTTGCAGTTTGAGACAGATTATCCTAAGCTGAATACTTTTAAACTGGAGCAGAACTATCGATCTACACATCATATCGTAGAAGCAGCTAATGGCGTAATCAGCTATAACCAGCGGCAGATCGAGAAGAAGATCTGGACAGATAAAATAGGGGAGAACAAGATTAAGCTCATCAAGACAATCTCAGATACGGAAGAAGGGAAGCGAGTGGCAGATATGATCATCGAGCAGAAGAATCGCTTTAATCTGAAGAATGAAGAAATTGCTATCCTATACCGCACAAATGGTCAATCTAGAATATTTGAGGAGTACCTGAGAAGGCAGAATATTAATTACAGAATATATGGTGGCCTCTCTTTTTATCAGCGGAAAGAGATTAAGGATATCTTGGCTTACATGCGTCTGACCATTAACCCTCAGGATGATGAAGCGCTGAAGCGTGTGATTAATTATCCCAAGCGAGGCATCGGAAAATCGACAGTAGATAAGATGCTTGTATTCGCTAATGATAATGATGTCAGTCTCTGGCAAAGCATACCGAATGTCAAGCTGAGTAAGCGAGCGACATCCTTATTGGCAGAATTCGCAGCGCTCATAGCATCTTTTAGAAAGAAGGCTGCAGAGGGCGCTAACGCATATGATCTAAGTATGCTCATCGCTAAGAAGTCTGGCGTCACGGCACTGCTGAAAGCAGATAACACGATGGAAGGTCTAAACCGACTGGAAAATATTAATTCTCTCTTAGATGGAGTCAAAGAATTTGTGGAGAATGATGAAATATTGGATGAAGAGAATCCGCTGGATAAATCGATGACAGCCTACTTACAGAGTATTGCCCTGATCACTGATTTTGATGCAAAGGATAAAGAAAATGATACTGATGTCGTGACGCTTATGTCGACACACTCTGCAAAGGGACTGGAGTTCAAGTCTGTGTTTGTCGTCGGGCTGGAGGAGAATTTATTTCCATCCTACATGGCACTCTCTTCACCTGATCAGATCGATGAGGAGCGACGATTATTCTATGTGGCTATTACAAGAGCAGAGGAGCACTTGACACTCACTTATGCCAATAGTCGCTACCAGTATGGGCAGATGAGGTTCAATGATCCGAGCCGATTCTTAGAAGAGATACCACCAGATAATCTGGATTCTATGATTCCACTGAAAAAGAAAATGGAATTCGGAGAGCCTAAAGTGTTAGGAAATTTCCAGCCATCTCGGATGAAGCAACTATCTAAAGTCGATGTGGATCATAAAAACTTCAGGGCTGATGATCCATCTAAGATTGAAGAAGGGATGAAAGTTATGCATCTGAAGTTTGGAGAAGGCAAAGTGCTGGATGTCGATGAGCGCAGAGTCGCTACCATAGAATTTCCTTTGGTCAGCGTCAATGCTAAGAAGCGGATCATGCTTCAGTATGCGAAGCTTCAGATATTGGAGGACTGACAGATCAGACTAAAAGTCTGATAGTAGCAAGTAAACCTTGCTGCAAAAAGAAGGAACCGCCACATCAGTAGCAGATGGGTGACTGACAGATCAGACTAAAAGTCTGATAGTAGCAAGTAAACCTTGCTGCAAAAAGAAGGAACCGCTACATCAGTAGCAGATGGGTGACTGACAGATCAGACTAAAAGTCTGATAGTAGCAAGTAAACCTTGCTGCAAAAGGAAGGAACCGCTGCATCGGTAGCGGGTGGTTAGCACATAAAAAGCCAAGATGTATCTTATCAGTATTTAGTAAAATATTATTCCTGCCATAATTATTCAATTTTGCTTCATTACATTAGCAGTAAGTAGAATATATAATTTAGAGTGAAAATAACAGATCTTCAGTGGAGGCAGATACAGTCTTATGCGATAGAGCAGTTAGGGTTTTTAAATATCACTATCGCCCGAGCTGAAATGATGGAACCAGAAGCCAAGAGATTAGACTCATGGCTTAATGCTGGCCATCATGGGCAGATGAGTTACATGGAGAATCATTTTGATTTGCGTGTAGATCCACGTAAACTGGTTGACGGAGCCAAGACTGTCATCTCACTCAGCTACAATTATTACAATGAAGATACAGAACAAGAGGCAAGTGCTCCTCAGATATCCATGTACGCATATGGCAAAGACTACCACAAGCTTATCCGCAAGAAAATAAAGAATTTGATGCTGTGGATAGAAGAGAATATAGGTGAGATCAATGGTCGAGGATTTGTCGATTCTGCTCCTATCATGGAAAGAGACTGGGCAAGGCGATCTGGCCTGGGCTGGATGGGAAAGCATACACTACTGATAGATAAGAAGCGAGGTTCTTATTTTTTTTTGGCGGAGCTGATCAGTGACTTAGAGTATGAAGAGCAGCCAAAAGAAGAGTCCGATCACTGCGGCACATGTACCAGATGCATTGATGCGTGTCCCACCGATGCTATCTCTCCTACTGGGTACATCTTAGATGCTTCTAAGTGCATCTCCTATCTCACGATAGAGCTGAAAGAAGATATTCCAGATGAGTACCATGATAAGCTGGAAGGCTGGATGTTTGGCTGTGATATATGCCAGCAAGTCTGTCCTTGGAATCGATTTTCTGTAAGTCATACAGAACCACGATTTAATCCTAAGGATGAAGTCATGTCTATGACCAAAGAAGACTGGCAAGCATTGGAGGAAGCTGAATTTGATGATTTATTTATGGGATCGGCTGTGCGTAGAGCAGGGTATGAGAAACTGAAAAGTAATATTACATCTGCACTAAGAAGATAATCCACCTGACCTCCTTCAATGGAGGCATTACTTAGGGGTATTCAGAAGTAAAGCATAAACACATTTTCTATAGATGCAAAGCTTACTTGCACTCGCCGTGCGGGCCTT
>ENA-ORXT01004714-ORXT01004714.1-marine-metagenome-genome-assembly--contig:-NODE-4714-length-13901-cov-9.425420_pt1 | contig 13901 bp, 19 predicted proteins | sample MGYA00237868_ERZ511482 | MGnify/ENA metagenome assembly ERZ511482 | reverse complement strand
GGCCGCCGCACGTGGCGCCCCGCAGCGTGGCGCCAGTCGACGACGCTGCGTCGGCGGCGGCGGCGGCGCCAGCACTGGGCGTCGCCCGCTTCCACGCCGTGGCCGTCGGTAGGCCGCCTCGCAGTGATGGGGGCACCCGCGCGGCGGTCGCATCGGCCGGAGGCGTCGTCAGGCCGCGCCTGGCAAGTGCAGCCGCGGTGGGGGCGGCGAGTGGCTTGCCATTCATGACATCATGGTGCTGCCCTCCTCTACGCACGCGAACAACACTTTCATGAACCATCATCACATACTGGGAAATACAACGAAAAGCAAAACGAACTTGTCACAGACTGGTAGCAGAGTTACCCAGTAACACCCCCAGTAACAGCCCGGTAACATCCTCAATAACAGCCCGGTAACACCCCGAGTAACACCCCCAGTAACACCCCCAGTAACAGCCCGGTAACACCCCCATTAACACCCCCACTAACACCTCGAGTAACACCCCGAGTAACAGCCCCAGTGCCCCGAGGGTGGGAGTTAACGCAGACCTCATATACTCTGTGCGAATGAACAACGGAGCAGCTGTTTCCTTCGCAGCCAATGACGCCGAAAAGGCTGGATATGATGCGAGCTGCATCAAGTGACGTGGTCGACAGAAGAAGACGCTGCGACGGAGGGAGCAGCGGCAGGGACGTCGCCGTGGGGCGTGAAAGACAGGCGCTCAGCTGGATAGCGGGCGAGAAGAGGGGGGCGGAAGGAGGTGTGGAGGGAGGTGGAGGCGTGGAGGGGTAGGAGGATCGGAAAATCATGGACAAGCGCGGCCACATGCTGTACAGTCGGTACAGCGCCAGGCATGTCGACCCCCATCGTGCTGGAACGTCGTGCACCAGGTTGCGCACCGCTACGTCCTCAGGCATAGCGATCTCTGAAAGCGCCAGCGCCTCCACCGGAGAGTGCTCGAAAAAGCGAATGGCTGCACGGCACCGAGCCAGGAACTCTCTGGCAGCATCATTGCGGCCAATCGTGCGAGCACGAGCAGGGCGGCCGCCCGAGCGGGCTAGTCAGGATGACCGCTGCGCTGCTGTCTCACCCGTGCTGCCAAGAGCGTGGTGCACAGTGTTGCGAATCAAATGTGCCGCGCAAAGCACCCAGGCTCCCGAGAGGCCTATCATAGCATTGCGCACATTGGAATCTGAGTCCGTCGCCGCCAACAAGAGGTCGGAAGGCCTAACACCTGAAAATGAAACCCTGTTTACGACCCATGAATCGATTTTCTCGTACTTCTGTCCCCCTAAACACAGCAATACACCGAGGGGAAAGTCCCACGCAACCCCAGCGTCCAAATCCGTCAGTCGTACGACAAGGGACCCATAGCGCTGGTGGGAGTGCTCTTCAGTCCACTTATCCGTGACATCGTGGCAAGAAGGCAAGCCAGCGTACGCCACCTTGGCGGCCGAGATGGCCTCCCGCAGCGCATCCCGCATGAAGGACGCAAATTCAGTGAGCAGATGCGCCGCTGTATCCAATGCCAGGGGCGCATACTGCAATTCGAGGCCTTCCAAGAAGAGGCGGACGACTTGTTGTTGCCAGTTGCGTGTGGCGCCCGCGTCATGATGTGCATTTTAACCAATCAAAGGTGGTGCTCCCATCGCGCCTTCGGCTGCAAAACGCGAAGAATCGCCTTTGTGACGGCGACCATCTGGTCCCGGCTCCCTCGTTGGGCTTTCTTGGCCAAATATGGTGCCGCTTGAAGGTGATCCACGCGCCGGCAGGGCAGTTCCTTTCCCTTGCCTGTTCCCTTCATGTGCTTCGTGCCGTCGCTTGGCGCGCCGCCATTGAGGGAAAGACAGGTGTCTGCGCCGGTAAGGGCACAATCCCGGCATCAGGCCAGTATATCTCCGACAACATTTTCAGCAGAAATCCACTCGCAAGCGTCTAGAAGACCCCAAAGCGGGGACCGCGCAACCTTATTGGAGACAAAAGCGGTTGTCAGCCGCCATCTCTCGCTCTCGTGCATCACCGACTCCGTGGCGTCTTCCATCACGACGTGCTGCGTGATTCCAACGACATCATGCAAGAACATATTGAAGTCGGGTGCAGCATGCACATTTGTCGTGCCCGTGCTCAGTGGATGCTTACGTTGCCTGGCGTTTGGCGTCTCAGAGCCACCAGCTTTGTTCGAGTCACACCCACTACAGTGGGAATGCGCAGAAGAGAAGGGGGGGGTAGACCCGTTCACAGGAGATGGCATGTCCCGGAATGCAGGAATCGCAGAAAAGCGAGCAAAGAGGGTCGGCCTGATGAAGAACACCCGACCCACCGTTTTTCCGAAGGCTTAACAACTGGGGTGCTGGCCGTCAACGGGTATCTAGAGCCACGGCAATGTACAACTCACTTCGACACGGGCACACCTGCGACATCCTCTATTCAGGGTGCCGTCACATATTTCCAGAGCACCCTGCAGGCGCTGGCCGGCAGACGGGCACTAGTCACCTTATATGTACCTATAGGCTGACTCTCATATCCGGATTATGCATCAGATATAATCTCGCAGATTTTGTCGGACAGGATGGATATAATCTCTCCACTCTTTCTCATTGTATAGTCGTTGCACAAAGACTCCAAGCACTCTAAAATTTGCGACAGTGACTCCACAAGTGACAAATTTTGGTGACACGTGCGTCAAAACTCGCACCGTGTCATCCTGAAACCTATTTTATATGGACTTTAGGCGGACGCGATGTTTCCGAGGGCATGCACGTCTCATGTGACCACTGTATTCAAAGACCCTGCCGGGTGTTGATGGAGCCAGGCCGGGCAACCATCCAATTTAGTGAGGCAGCGGCTCATTTCGTGCCAGAGACAAGCCGAGGTACATCTCATCGGGTATGAGACAGATTGGAGGTCGTGGGGATGCGCTGGTAACTTTACCCCAGTGTGATTTGACATCGCAGCAATATGTGTGCCAGCTGGCGTCTCTGAATGCGCACCGGAATCGGATTGCAGATCTTGTTTGTTGGGACTTCGAAACCGGTCGTGGATCGCAACCGAATACATATGACGAGTCTCAGAGTGATATTTAAAGGGCAACGACCGGACTCTGCATCGCTCTTCGGCCCCCAGTCAGTAGGGAAAGCATTTGTGCCAGTAAGCGTCGATTTCCATCGTAGTTCTCACCGTGGCTCATATTGAATGAGCATCGCAACGAAAAAGTTGCACAAGCACTACATCAAACTGTGGATAGTGATGCAAGCTGGCTCCGTAAATACAGTCGGGACAGATATTAAAATGAGCTTGCGACCATTGAGTCTTGAAGTTGGAACAGTTCCATCGCAAGGCTTCTCATGAACACAACAATGTCTTAGTATTCATTGAATGCAAGATTTCCTGGATGTCGCGGGCCTTCTTCCGAGATTCGTCGCTGACTCGCTCCATGAATCGTTCGTGAGACAATCCATCTGTTAGATCCTGGAAAGACATGCGGTTTCTTCCTTAAGATAATAGGGCATGAACACAGTGTTGTTCGGAGCAGGGAGGGCGCACCACAAAACGCGCGGAACACAGCCAAAAACGTCTGCCAATACACAGGCCAAAATGTGGTGGGGCAAGCACCCATTGTGCTAGTGAAGAAAGCGGTCGTGCAGGTGCGCGAATATCAACGCGGCGTGGGCATCACATCAAAACCGCGGTGCAGACATGATGGAAATACATGAGGCGGTTAATGTCACCGTGCCAAAGACAGAACTGCCAGGAGCCACAGGGCCGGAAACCGAGCAAGGCGGCGGTCTCCTCGCACCCACAGCACATCGGGTAGGTCGTCAAGACAGGTTCTGTTCTTGCCTGCGATATGATTCGGGGTCTTCATAGAAGAGAGATTATGGGTAATGAGCTCGAATCGTCAGTGCGATGACGCCTCTGACAGACTCCAAATAAGTTGAGATATCAAACCATTGGAACAGACAGCGAAAGTGTCTTCTGCACCTACTTCTGATCCCCGAATTTTGTCCTCGTGGACAGAGACTGACTTGCGGACCCACTCTCTCCACCAATCAGATGCACACCTGGGACTGATTTAATGTTCCTGATTGCTTACATGTCCCCATACAGCTTGTAAATCAATATCAGCTCTTCATTTTTTCTGCGCTTTTGGCGAGGAAACAGTAGAAAGTCTCAACATTTCGCGTGGGCAGCTTGCTCCGTCCCACGAAAAGCGGATTAAGCGGCACTAAACAGTTAGTTCTGCTGGATGCGAGGTCCTGGCACCGAATGCGGGCTTTCTCTGGACTTGAATGCTGTCCCCCCCCTTGCTCTATGGTAAACTGCTCCACCGCCGTCTCGTTCACGGTAGAGTCAAGGAGGACATCAAGAGTGCGGTACGCCATCAAAATGACCAAGTTGCGGCGCCGGTTGAACATTCGGCGGAGTCCCTTCTTGAGGGACCTCTTGACGGGGACGATCTGGCCGACAAGTGCTGGCGTCGTGAAGTCCAGCAAAGTGGCCGTCTTTTCGACCGACTGGCGAGTGACACTGCTCAGGTAACGAGTGCTGGCCTTCTTCGGGCCGTGGAGATGACCGGTCGGAACAAGCCACGTGAGGGAGTCATGCTCCGGTGTGTATCTCGGTGCCGCGTGAGCGACGACCTCACCAGCAGTAATCTGTCGCGACATGGCCTACCTGTACTTTGCAAAGGTAGGCAAGCATACAGCCTGTGAAATGGGAAAAAGCAAGGCAGCAATATTGCAACAAAGCGGTGGTCAGTACAGGAGGAAGCGGAAAGAGGATAAGCTCGCGTGTAGCGGTGACCATAGAGAATACACTCAGCACGAAAAGGAAGGCAGCAACAATAACGAGAAGCCGTACCTTGTGCGCCATCCACAGCGCGTAATCTTCTTCAGTAGCAGCCGGGGAGTTGACTGAGGAGGCAGGGCTGCCAGGGGGTGATATCTGAGGGCTTTCCATTGGATGAATCAGAGAACTGAAGACAGGAAGACCCGTGCAGTAAAACGAACGCCCGCCCCACACGTGATGACGCAAGTGGCCTTGGCACAGGGGAATCGTCTGCTCCCACGGTGCGACGTCAAGCGGGGATGCACGTATCAAGGAGTCAAAGACATGAAGACCCGTGGAGTGGAGCGGCCCCCCGACCCACACGTGATGGCGCAAGTGATCTGGGCACGGGGGAATCTTCTGCTCACACGGTGCGCTGACAACCGGGGAGTGCCCCCAAAGTCACGTCGAGAGGGCCAGGCCAGTGCGACGCGCCCCAGGGGTGAGGTGCAGCCAAGCAGCGGTGAGGGAGACGCCGGGGAAATCTCGGGCTTGTATCACCGGATGGCTTGATCTGAGTGAAGAAGGTACATCTCGCCAGGTGCGAGATCGCCGCCATCCGTGTCGGCTGGATAAGTACCCTCCGAGTTTTATGTCAGCGATCCGCATGCTCATTGGTCAGACGCACTCTCGCTGTGCACCTCCCCGGCCACACCCTCGATTGGCCGTCCACCGTGAACGGCCGACCGGGCGCCACATGCGGCGCAGGGGGCTCTGTGGCGTTTGAGCGAGGCCCGCGGGCCCGGAAGGCCACGCGTGGAGCGCAGCGCCACGCTCGGCGTGGCCTTCTGGGCCCCAGAGCGTGACAGGCAAGAAAAGCGGCCGCCCGATTCCTCTCGAGCGAGGGGGCGATCGAGGGCGGCCGCCTGTTTTTGGGGCGTACGGCGGGGTCGTGCCACCTGCGAGACCGTTGAGAACGGTCGCGGTGGAGCCTTGCGGGCCCCTCTGAGATAGTCTATGCAGTGGCAGGGTGGTGGCGCCACGAAATTGTCTTGAACGGTCGCTTGCGTTCAGGGCAGACTCTGTTTGTTGACCATTTGTGGGTGGGGTCGCAGCGCCGGGGGCAACCGCCTGGGGGCTGTGACCCGTTCGGCGCCAAGAGAGGAGCCTTGTGCAGCGGCGTGCGTGCGTGCGGCCGCCATCGTCGCCAATGGCCGCCGTTGCAGCGCGGAAGAGAAGACGTCGTGCGCGCGTGCTTTATAGCGGCCGCCATCTTCGTTCGCGGCCGTGTTGCATCACAAGAGGGAGGACGTGCGTGTCCGCGCGCTTTTTCGCGGCCGCAGTTGTCGTTTTCGGCCGCGGCGGCACCGTGTGCGCGTGTGCGCTGGTCTTGGCGGCCGCCTTCCTCTGTGCCCGCCGCTGGTACACGACCGTTCTTTGAAGAGGGTGCGGCGGGAGGCGGGGTGCATCACCTTTTTGGCGGCCGCTCTGTGCACAAGCGGCCGCCTTTCGCTCGCTGCCCACGAGGCGTCGGACTGTGCGAGGACCGGCCGTTTCGGCAGCATGGTTCTTCCCGCGCCGCGTCCGATCTCAAAATTGGAGCGCCGGCGCGGTCTGCCGCAGTGCTTCCGTATGCGTCGACGCACGCTGGGCGTCTGTGACAATCATCCCCTGTGCCCGCCATCCTGCCCGTGTCCGTGGGCGTCGCGCACTCGGCCCATTTCAGAGGCTCCACGACAGGCAGCTGGTGACGAGGCGCCACCACCTCAAGCTTTAAACCGTCCTTGCCTCGGTTCACTGCCGTCACGACCGCCGAGCCCGCATCGTCAAGACCCGCGTCCCTGCGCGTGGCGGCCGCCGCCGACGCGGCCGCTCAGCCCATCCCGCCAGAGCCCGGGTCCCCCGGACAGGCGGCCGAGACCGTGCCGGCCGCCAAGCTCGCCCCGAAAAGGCCCGCGCTCCTCCGACTGGCGGCCGCCGCCGCAGCGGCCGCAGAGCCTTTTTCGTCAAGGCCTGCGTTTCCCCGATTGACGGCCGAGACCGTGTCAGCCGCCAAGCCCGCCCCGTTAAGGCCTGCGTCCCTCCGATTGGCGGCTGGGACCGTGTCGGTCGCCAAGCCCGCCCCGTCAAGGCCTGCGTCCCCCCGATTGGCGGCCGGGACCGTGTCGGCCGCCGAGCCCGCCCCGTCAAGGCCCGCACTCTTCCGACTGGCGGCCGCCGCCGCAGCGGCCGCCGAGCCCGCTTCGTCAAGGCTGCATCCCCCTAATCGGCAGCCGGCGCCCGTGCGGCTGCCTAGCCCCACTCGTGCATGCCAGCCGTCGCGAGGCTGGCAGACACCGGCGAGCCCACCTCGAGCAAGCGCGCCCCGTACCCAAGTCCGGCCGTCACCATCGGGTCCGGGGAGTCCTTCTCGTCAAGGCGCATCTCGGTCCTCCTGGCGGCCGCCCCTGGCGCGCTCGCCAAGCCCATTAGGTCAACGTCCACCCTATCCAACCCGGCGGCCGTCGCCCCAGCGGCCGCCGAGTCCCCCGAGCCCGCCGCGTCAAGGACCACCTTCGCCGACGTGGCCGCCTGTCAAACCATCCAGTTCGCCAAATCTCTCCGAGCGAGCGCGGCCACCAACTCTACCGGTGGCCGCGGGGGAGCTGCGGGAGCTGCAGGAGCTTGCCCGCAGAGCGCACAACGGGGACCGGACGGCGCGATGGCTGCTGCGGGAGGGCAGTCCTGACTCCCTGGAGGAGACCAATTGGTGGGAGGCGCGGCGGCACGGGCGGCAGCAGATGAGACAAGGTCACCTGACGCCTCCTCGGCCGCGGCCGGAGGGGCCGCCGATCGGGCGGCCCCCGACGCCGCCGCCACAGCCGCAGACCGACGCGCTGACGGACATGCCGAGGCCCCTTCAAGCCGCAGCGTCGCAGGCCGCGAATACAACCTCGTCTCGGGGAGGTCAACGGGGCTTGCGCGAGGCCGCGGAAGTGGACATGCACTCGGCGGACCAATCGGTGCCGGCGGACGCCGTGAATGCAGCGTCGGAGATGCTACCCTCGACGCCGATGCCGGGCCTGCATTCCGCGGCCGCGGGGCGGGTAGGCGCGGAGCACTCCGTGGGCGCTGCCGCCCCAGCGGCCGCGGTGCAGGGGTTGCAGGGGTGCGAAGGGCAGAACAGGCTGTCGCTGCAGCCACCGCCGGTCTCCCGGCCTCTGACGCTGCACGAGGCGATGGTGTCAACGCACAGTCCCGCAGCGCCGCGTTGCCCTGCCAATAACGTCACGGAGCGGCCGCGTCAGCGGCTGCTCCCGGGAGTGGATCTGGCAACACAGCCGGAGCCGCGGCCGCCGACGGCGGCCGCGGCGGCGGAAGCGAAGTCGGCGATGGAGATCATGCACAACCCGCCGAACCAAGCGGGGTCGGACATGGAGGGGGTGCAGCGGCCGCCCGTGGAGGCGGGGATGGTGGCAGGCCCCCTTTCTCCTCAGCGGCCGCTGCCACAGCCGACGCCGTCGCCGCTGGCGACAACGAGTCCCCCACCGCCAGAAGCAGAAGACGCGGCCGTGGATGGACCGAGGAAGAGCTAGAAGCTCTCTGCCAGGCCTGGTTGGCGGTGGCGCAAAACCCGGTGTTCCGCACCGATCAGAGCCCAGCAAAACTTGCCGCTGCAATTGTCAATGGGTATAAGTCCCGTTGCAAGATGGGCCCTGGACGCAGGGCGCGCGCTGACACCGCCATCGACCGCGAACTGCGCTATTCAGTTTTCAAGAGCGCTCAAGGCTTTTCATCGTCTATGGTGGCCGTCGGACGTCGCCAGATGACGGGCAATTTGACCGACAAGAACCTGATACGCATGGCCACCGCGCACTTTGACGCCGAGAACTCGTATGAGGCCGTGCAGGTGGACGACAACGACGAGGACGCGCCGGTCTTGGTGGTGAAGGAGGGCGGCACGAGAGGAGCCGATTGGGCCAAGTGTTGGACGGTCATGCGCAAGTTAGACAAGTTGAGCGGCGCGTCGGGGGCGGCCGCCACGGCGGCCGCCGCTCGCGGCCGCCATCCTGTGCCAGACGGAGGCGTCGAGGACATTTTGGATGACGACTCGAGCTCCACGGTCGGCAGGCTGCGCGGCCTCTTCCAAGAGCGGCCTATCGGTACGAAGGCCCTCAAAGCGGCGGCCTCTACTGACATTGCTATCCACAGGGAGGCCGCCACGACGGCGGCCGCCTTCAAGTTTTTGTCAAAGACTGCCATCGAGCGCGCCGACATCGACTTTCGGCAGGCCAAGGACGTACGTGAAACGGGTGAGGCGGAGCAGTGGCGCAAGAACGAGATGGAGCGGCGGCTTCTGCTCTCCAACAAAAGTTTGCGCAAGGCCAAGGCAGCGAAGGCACGGCTCGCTTCCCGCTCGACAGCAATGGCGCCATCTATGTCGGGCACCTCTGCGGCAGCTACCGCGGCCGCTGAGGCGGCGGCGGGTGCGGCCGCCGGTAGGGCTTTAAGTGCGGCCGCGTCGCCAGCATCTGCAGTTTTTCCAAGTGGCGGTGCGGCCGCGTCTCCCGGGTCTGGTGGAGCGCCCGCTACTCCCGGCGGCGTGGCTCTGAACGGCTGCAAAGCGGCGGCGTTGGCCTTGGCCGCTGACCACACGGTCGGGTCCCCGACGTTTGGCGCGGCCGCGAGTGCGGCCGCATTGCTTCCTTCTGCATCTTCTACGAGTGGCGGCGTCGACGCGTCGTCGCGTACCGGCGCATCACCAGCCGCAGCTGCGCGCGCAGCCGCTTCCCGCCGCGCTGCAGCCTCGACCGGTGTCGGCTCGGTCAAGTGGAGGAAGGAGCGAGGCTGGTACTCGTTGCAGACCAAGCAGGCCGGCTCCAAGGTGGACAGGAAAACCGTATCGGGTCCAAGCCGTTTCATGACGCCGCGGCCGCATAATGCGGCCGCTGGCGAATCGGGCGACAACGAGGAGGCCGCTGCCTGTGGTACTAGTGGCAGCGATTGCGCGGATGGTGACTTGGCCCGAATTGTATCTCTGTTAACATGTGTGACGGTGGGGTCTCTGCGCGTTTGGAGTGCTCGACTACTGCATCGACTTTTGCACGACAATCATACACGGTTTTTTTTTCCCCTCCTCCGGGAATATGTTTTCCTACACACCGACTCTGTCCGACCCTGCGACTCCGCTCGAGAAGCGAGCACGGCACGATCCCCGTACTTGCACACCAGTCATACTGCAGCATGAAAGTATAAGCCACTCGGGCACATCCGCGTACGCCAGGCAGAGCGGCGGCCTCGTACGTCTTCCTAGAAAACATGGAGGCAGTTCAAGAGTCTTTGCTCTCCCGGGTCGGCGTGGTGGCGTCGGCGGACGTGCAAATGTGTGAGAAAACAAAAAGCGATGATGGCAACAAGAAAACCATTGATCGCGACAGATACGGCTCCAGAAGGGACAGGCGATCAACGAAGATATGGGCCGCCATGTTGTCGCGGAGAAAGAGGAACTCAGCTCTATCTGTGGCGGTCTACCGCTCCCGCAACTGGATCATAAAAGAACCCGGCGGGGGGTCCGCGCCGCCCGAAACAACGAGAACATGTTGCAAACGCGCCAAACATGGAGCTGCCGCAGCCGCGGTGGCCGCAAGAGCGGCCGGTCTTGCGGCTGAGGAGCCACCTCCCGTGGCCGCAGGCGGATCGACAAGGCCGGCGGCCGCGGCGGCGGCGCCCGCACCACCAGCTCCTCCGCCGCCCCACATGCCCGCTGCCAAGCCACCGCCCGCGGCGGCCGCCGAGCCACCACAGTCGGACGCCGCGGCGGCGGCGCCCGCAGAACCAGCTCCTTCTCCATGACGCCCTCCCGCTGGCGAGTCGCCGGCGGCGGCGGCCGCCGAGCCATCTAGTTCGGCGGCCGCGGCGGCGGCGCCTGCAACGTCAGCGCCTCCTGCGCCATCCACGCCTGCTGACGAGCCACCACCGGCGGCCGCCGCCGAGCCACCAAAGTCGGAGGCCGCGGCGGCGGCGCCAGCACCGTCAGCGTCTGCTCTGCCACCCACGTCTGCTGACGAGCCATCGCCGGCGGCCGCCGCCGAGCTACAAAATTCGGCGGCCGCGGCGGCGGCACTCGCACCGTCAGCGCCTCCATCGCCACACACGCCCGCTGGCGAGCCACCGCCGGCGGCAGCCGCCGAGCTACCAAAGACGGCGACCGCGGCGGCGGCGCTCGCACCGACAGCGCCTCCGTCGCCACCTGCGCCTGCTTGCGAGCCAACGCTGGCGGCCACCGCCGAGCCAACAAAGTGAGCGGCCGCGGCGGCGGCGCCCGCTGCACCAGCTCCTCAGCCGCCCCGCACGCCGGCTGGCGAGCCACCGCCGGCGGCCGCCACCGGGCCAACGAGACCGACGGCCGCGGCGGTGGCGCCCGCACTATCAGCTTTTTCGTTACCGAAGAAGCCCGCTGGCGATCGATTGCCGGCGGCCGCCGCCGCGGCGCCAAGGCCGGCGGCCACGGCAGCGGCGCCATCGGCACCAGGCCCTCCGTGTCCAATGGAACCGGCGAAGGGGTCTCCGCCGGCGGCCACCGGCGATTCGACATCGCCGGCGGCCGTCGCACCAGATCCCACATCGCCAGCCCAGCCGACGTCGTCTGTGCCACCGGAATGGCCATCACCGGCGGCGGCCGCCGGTTCCCCATCCCTTGCGGCCGCCGCCGCTGCCAGTACCAGCTGTCCTTCCCGCCCACGAAGCTGATGTGGGTGGGCGAAGCACACTTCAGCACTGCTAAAACAGAGCCACTCTCTACAAAATAACGACCGGTTTATTGTCTAGTGACTCTCTATCTCCCCGATCGCCCACCGCCAGCCCCCGATAGCCCACCACATTGGCCTTTCCAGAGTCGTACGCGTTCCTCCCTTCGTCTCGAAACAAGTCCCCAACACCACACGCACCTCCGTCCCCCCCACCCCAGCGCTCTTCCTTGCCGAAGCCGCCTCGTTGTCGCCCCCTCCCCCCTTCAGCGCGTTGTCAGCGTTCGTCATAGCGCCCGGCGGTCGCCCTTGCCTACACGCCACCTCACTGAAGTCTCTTTGCTAGAAAAAAGAAAGCAACATCTCCGCACGAATATTGTCGAGTCAGGTTCCGCTCCCCTCCGCATCACTATCCAGCTCCACCACGCAAGCATCGCACTCCCAAACCCGCAAAACGTTTCACTCACGACGCACAATGACACTGTGACACCGCTACCGTGAGTGTCTGTCGTACATTCACTCGTCCACCCCACGACTGGGACGGACCAGTCTCACTTCTTTCGTGCTCGTGATTGTCTCCGAGACCGGCCCGCCCAGGCAGCAGACCCGAACCAGTGCCGCTCAGCAGAAGCGCCTTCGATATTCTACCAATCGGATGGGCCCTGGTGATCCCAGCTCCTGACAGTCAGCTGCGGAAGGCCATGGGGGGGCTTTTAGTTTGCCCACCGATTTCAGCTGCGCCGGGTCGGGGATCCTCGCACTAAGAACTATACCTCCTCAGAGCGTTCATGCGCGCGGGTTCGATGAAGAACCATGCCCTTAGCAGTTCTCGCAGGCATGGGTTTGCCCACCCAATTCAGAACCACTCCCTGGCAGCCGACGTCCTTTGTCTGAGGGCCACCGCAATGGTCATTCCGTGGGGCTGGGCCATGAAAGGATCGCCTTGTTCCTGCCTGTGGCCTCAGATCCTGGCATGCCAGTCGCGGAACAGACGGGTTGACCTTGTGCTCGCGCTCGTCAGTGCCGATTCTGACACCATAGGGGGAGTATAGTTTGCTCTTGGGAAACTATGACCCCTGCCAGCTGGCTATTTTTCAGAAAACCACCATATGCTCGTGCTTCGACCGATGACTGAGCGGTGGAATCCACTTCGACATTCGTGCAAGGTCCCTGCTTTCTTCGCATACAAACAGGGTGAAAGCACCATCGTCAGAACAATCGACACCTGAACGGGAGCCTAAACGGGAGTCCCGTTCAAGAAGTCTCTGAACAAGCGGGTTCCCGTCCAACACAGTGCGGTCTCATAGTATCTCCACCAAAGGAGCCAGCCGTCTATCCCAACGGGCACGTGTACGAATCATGTGGCCCTGTCACGGGCTCTCCAAACCTACAGCCAAAACAAGGGATGTCACATCTCAACCTTGGGCCAAGCAGCGCCATCTGGCGCCACGGCATTGATTTGTGGCCGATGCGCCAGGTTTGCATCAGAATCGGCTGCGAAGCGCGGTATCCTGAGATCCGCAGTGATCAGACAAGTGGGACTCGGTTCTCCGGCGATCGAGCGGTGAATCCCATGATGATCGCGCCAAAACCTCCGAAGTCGCGCGCCCAAATCCGGTCGGCCGCGGAGTTCGAAGAACTCACACTAGAATGAACTGCCCCGAGATATACCTCGATCCAGTGGAGCTGGAAGAAAGCGAGACAATTGATTGCGCCCACTGACGTGCGGCCACGGACTGCTTCCCGCATCGTGTTCCTCACTGGTTCTGCTTCCGTCTTTGGTATTGCTTGCACTCATCTCCATACCACCTAATGTCTCACAATGAGGATGCGCAGACCATGTGGGCTATCGCCACTGCGTTTGCGAATGATGACGATGACGATGTCGCGGCCGCTGTCCTTGCGGCACAGCACTTGGGCGACTTGGTTTTGACTGCAGGTGAGGCGTCAGAGAGCAACCCGCGCCCCGGGTCATGTCCTGGCAAGGCCCCAAACAAGAATTGTGGCCTTCCATTCGCGGAATCGTCTCACCTGCACAAATACTTTGGTTTGATCGAGCAGGCTCCCATCTGTGACGAAGTTGAATTTGAGCGCCGCTCTCGCGTACCTCGTGTTGTTTTTTCACCGTTCGTATCGTGCCGCGCTGCGTAAGACTTAATATCAGCAACGTGTGAACGCCACCGGGGAGCCGCAATCGTCTACATTGCTGAAGGTGTTGTGGTATTAATAACGTTAGTTCAATTACCAGTGTACTGAGACCGACCGTAGCCAAGCAGTAAAGCGAGTTCTATCGCCGTCGCGGCGAGAAAGAAAGACCTTTTGTTGAAGGGCATCCGATGGGGAGCCGGGGGGTGCCCACGACGGCGACCCCGGACCCACGGTGGTTTAATACAAACAACGGCACTGGTCGATCGACCATCCGATCAA
>ENA-ORXT01004712-ORXT01004712.1-marine-metagenome-genome-assembly--contig:-NODE-4712-length-13909-cov-39.082418_pt1 | contig 13909 bp, 10 predicted proteins | sample MGYA00237868_ERZ511482 | MGnify/ENA metagenome assembly ERZ511482 | reverse complement strand
GTCCAGTTTCTGCTCTGTGCGGTGAATCGCTGCTAAATCTTCCTGTGTGGGTAATTGTATTTCTTTGTTTGACATTGCTTATCGCTTTTTTGCTATTTAGGTACAAAGAACAGCATTGTGAGGGTGCATTGTCAAATATAAAGTAGTAGTTAGGTTTTTAGCAATTTAGTAGTTAACGCCTAAAATGAGAGGTACTACATCATCAGTAGAACCATTTTTCCAAAAAGAATTTTTATAGAAGTTATTGAAGGTAGTACTGTCTTTAAAGTGCTTATGTGGTATCAATTGAAAATAGCCAAGTACGTAGGTGACTATCAACTTTGCATCTTTAGCATTTTTAATATTGCTGTCAACTAAAATTTCAACTAAATTTTTCCAACACTCTTTTACAGAGTGGTTAGTCTCATTACTAAAATTATATTTGGTTGGATTTTTGGGTTTTCTTGATTTCTTTAAATGAATGCTTTTTTTTGTTCTTTCTCTTTTAAGTTTATCCTCTATCGGTTTTACTTTTTCTTTTTCTATTGATTTTAAAACCTTAGAAGTTTCTGGATAATTCTTTAAAATTTTTGATCGCATAAGTTTGTCAAAAGCCTTTTTGTATTCAATCTCTTTCCGTAGTAGTTCTGCTCTGTCTTTATATAATGCTTTTGACTCTGTAGTTTGATAAGAAGATAAAAAGATAAGATCATCAATTAAATGATTTTCTATTTCAAAATGGTTGAAAATTTTAGTCAAATCATTAGCAATTGCTTTTTCGACATAATAGAACTTAACCCATCCTGTTTCAATTGTTGGTATTATTTCATATTTTGTAGCAGCATTACTTTCTGATTTAGAATCAGATAAAAAAACTGTTTCGTCTGTTTGGTAATTGATTGGGAGTTGGAAAAATTTACTCATGTTCAATTTTTTAACAAACAACTTTTGCAAATAACCACATTCTTAAAATAAGATGAATCGTATTGATTGTTGAACTCCTTGCTATCTGAAAATTCTTCAATAAAATTGAAATAGGCTAAAATGTAATACCCTAACTTTCTTGCTTCAGATAAATTTACATTGTTCCTAATATAAAATACAAAAATAAAGGCAATAAAAATTTCCTTTATTTGGTCTCGAACTAATGGAGTTATTCCAAATTTTGTTTTTGATTTTCTACTTGATTTTTTTGATTTGTTGCTTGTTAGAAATTCTTTTTTTTCAAGGACTTTGTAATTAAAAACTTTATCTTTAATAGCCTTAAATTCATTAATGCTATTTATTTTTTCTAATGTTTTCTTACATTTTTTCACTACTGAATTGTCTATAAATTCGTTAAGTACTCTTATTAATTCCTTTTCATCATTTGTTGGTTTGTTGTAGTTTTTACCATGCTCTTTAAATACTTTAAATACTAAAACAATACTCAATAAAATGAAACTATCAATCAAATCTTCATCAATTTTGAAATGTTTAAAAATGGTTGTTAAGTCTCGACCAATCTCATTATTGATATAAACATTATTTTTAGCCTTAACACACTCAATAATGTCATAAGTGAGTGAAAAGGTTGAATTGTATTTTAAATGTGGATGCATTTTGTCTGCTGTTTTGTGAAACCCGATATGGTGAAAGTCGTAATAAAATATAAATTCATTATTAAAATGGACATGTCCAATATCTTTATTAATTATAACTTCTTTAGGATAAATAGCTAACCTTTGATGTCCAAATAATAAATCTTTTTTTATAGTATCATCTACTATAAATAACTTACGTAAGTTCGGCTTAATTGGATAGCTTCTATTTTCTTTATCTGTTGATACTCCTAACTCAACAAAAAAATGAGCTACATCTAAAAAAGCATTAATCGGCAATGGCAAAAACTTACCCATCACTCAAAAAGGTTTTGCATTTGTTTATCAAGTGAGGTAGTGTCTAAATCTTTCAAATAACTTTCGGTTATGCTCAAACTGCTATGCCCTAAAGCCTTTGAAATGTCGTATAGGTTCATTCCTTTTTTTCGAGCTATTTCGCTCCATGTGTGTCTACTTATATGAAAGGTTAAATTAATCGGTATCTCTGCCATTGCTGCTATTTTTTTTAGGTGCTTATTGATGAATGCAGTTTTTACCGTAATATGGTTATAACGTACACTTATTTCGGTTTTTGCGCTGACACCTGTTAGGATAGGAAATAGATAGGCTTCTAATGGCTTACGCTCAAAATCATAATGATTAAGTATAGCAATTGCTTGCGGAATCAAAGCGATTTCTTTATAAGTTCCAGTTTTATTCATTTGGTAGCTTAACCGTCCATCATTTACGTTTTTAACTTTAAGCTGCATTAAATCACCAATACGAATACCGGCTGTATAGGTGGCAAATACAAAGTAGTTTCTAACATTCCATAGCAAACTGTTTTCTTCTATTTCGAGGGCTAAAATTTGATTAAACTGTTCGATGGTCAATTTGGGTTTATGTGTTTTTTCTGTTTTCAATTTGAACGAAAAAAATGGGTTTTTTTCTTGTGGGTAAATCCCTTCTTGAATGGCTTTATAAAGTATGGCTCTTAACGTCTTTAAATTGGTGTGTATGGTATTGGTTCTGTTTCCAATTGAAATTAAATGAGTTTCGTATTTGTTGAGAAAGGAAACGGTAAACTCGCTGAATAGTAAATCTTTGTTGTTTAAATAGCTTCTTAGCTTGTTAATTACAGTTTTGTAACGTCTGCTTGTTCTTATCTGTCCTCTTTCTTCTAAGTCCTTTATACGGCTTTCTGAATAAACTATAAAGCTGGCTGATTGTACATTGTTTTTCAGCCGCTCCATGATTTCGTTAATAGGTATGTTCTGGTTTTCTGTTTCCCACTTAATTACTTTACTTTGTAAATCGGCTAACTGCTTGTTGAGCTTGTTGTTTAGTTGGGTTTTCTGTTTGTGGGTCTTTATTTTAGCACCATCCCATGCAGATTCAGTTATTTTAATGTCAGTAGGATAATACCGGGTCTTTCGGTTTTTGGTAATCTTTAATCTTTAAAGTGTAAGTACCATCTTTATTTAATTGGTGTTTCCAAAGTACTGGTTTAATTGTTGCCATTATAAAATCATTTGTTCAATGGCGAAGATAGTATTAATAAAAACATTTTTTACTTTATTAGGGTTTTATTTACGGTTCTTTACAATGTGAAAGTGTCTAATGTTGTAGTATTTATGGTAAGTAAAGGAAGTGAGTGGAATTATCAAGAATATAGTAATAGTCCTATCGGGGCTAAATTTCTAACCTCAGCCGGGTTCAAAAACATTCCAAACCTAAAGCCATTAAACTAATAATTATTTAAAAAGCATTATTTTCGTGCAACGGTTTGTTCGGGTTTGAGATATAATATTGTAGAAGACTTTACATTTTAATGTTATAAAAAATCAAAATAATGAGAAATTTAAAATTACAATTTACTAAAATAATAACTGGCTTTTTGCTGCTCATTTTTGGCAGTTTAAACAGCATGTCAGCTCAAAACTGGGATTGGGATTGGAACGGAGATACTTTAGACCTTGGATTGCCTTGCGATTCACTAATTCAATTTGAATGCAATGGTGAAACAATTGAACTTTCAGCTTGCGATATAGATTGGGTAGTATTACAAGATTGTTTCTTCAATAATGATTACGATGATTGGGATGGGTACGAAGACTCAATTGATTACGAAAATTACTACGACTGGGATTGGGATTGGTTCGGAGATACTTTAGACCTTGGGCTGCCTTGCGATTCACTAATTCAATTTGAATGCAATGGTGAAACAATTGAATTTTCAGCTTGCGATATAGATTGGGAAGTATTAGAAGATTGTACAGCAGCAGCTTTGGAAGATGGCCTTCCACAACAAGATATGTTTGATAATGATGAACCACAACAATTTGAAACAAAAAGCAACGGAGGTGATGCCAATAATCCTATTGTAAATGAAGTTTATCCAAATCCAGTAGTTAATAACTTATATATTGATGTAACAACCTACGAACCAGGCTCAATAGAATTTATAGTTATTGATGCAAAAGGAAGTCTTGTTCATCAAGAACAAATGGAACTTTCAGGTGGTGGTAAATATGTACTCCCAATTAATTTTGAAACTAAGTTACGTAAAGGCATGTATATATTAAATATTGTAAATGAAAGCAATCAAATAATTAAAACTCAAAGCTTAATAGTGGCAGAATAGTTTTAGAAACTATTGATAATTTTACAAAAAACCAGTTCATTAAAATGAACTGGTTTTTTTTATTTTAAAATACAAACTCAAAAAAAGCTGTCTCTTTTCAACCCTCAATACTTAGCCAACAAATTAGCAATTAACTCCAGCACTTCTCTATCAAAACCCATGCCTAAGTGTGGGCTGTCTACTTCAATATTTTCATACAAATCGCTTACGGTATCTTCAATACAAAGCTCCCAGGGTACAATGCCATCTGTTTTAGAATAGATGCAAGTTGTAGGCAATGGCGGTGGTGCAGGTATATCCGCCAATAATACTTCGTGCGCATCTTTTATCTCCTGGCTGTGCATTATTTCGTACACCCAACTAATATTATTACTGTCTCTTACATTTTTAAAAGGAGAAGCCATTGTTATAACGTGCCGTATAATTTCCGGATTACGTTTTGCCAACTCTCTGGCATAAACACCGCCCAAACTCCAACCAATTAAAGTTATTTTTAGTTGATGCTTTTTATATATTCTGTTTAATCGTTTTAAAAGTTTTGGTAAATTTTCAATACGAGCATAATTGCGACCCATATTCCAATCATAAGCTGAATAGCCAATTTTGGTAATAAACTCACGCAGCGGTTGTGTAGAAAGCTCACCAGCCAAAAAACCTGGTATTACTACAACCGGATGGCCGTCGCCCAATACTTGCGGTTGATAAGTTCTTCTAAACCTAACCGATTGTACCCGCTCTTTAAAAGAGCGAATACCTTCCCTTATTAATAATGACAATGGCGGCCTCTGTATAAATTGCATAATTATTGTTAAAACAAAAGTATAAAAACTTACGTGATATTTTTATTTGACGAATTAAAAGGGGTTTTGTTGCAAAATAATATTTATGCGAAGTAAATACTACATATTTATGAATTTTAATTAACTATTTATCTACTACCAATCTGTTGTGCATTTATCACGCCAATAGTAGCCATATTAACAATTTCGCGAATACTGCTACCTTTTTGTAATACGTGTACTGGTTTTTTTAAGCCCAGTAAAATTGGTCCGATTGCCTCTGCCGCCCCAAGTGTAGAAATTAATTTATAAGCAATATTGCCCGAAGAAAGGTTTGGAAAAATAAGTGTATTTACTTCTTTATCCACCAACTCGCTAAACGGGTATTCCTTTTTCAACATTTTATTGTCAAAAGCTAAATTAGCTTGCATTTCACCATCAATAATTAAATGAGGTACTCGACTTTTAATTTTTTTAACGGCGTTGCTCACCTTAGTAGAAAGTGCATCATTTACCGAACCAAAGTTAGAGTAAGCTAACATAGCAATTTTTGGTGTTACGTTATAATTTCTAATTTCCTGGGCCGCCAAAATCGCAATATCTGCCAGCTCATCTTCTGTAGGGTTAATGTTTACGGTAGTATCTGCAAAAAATATTGGACCACGTTTGGTTATCATAATATACATACCCGCAACCCTTGCAACATCATCGCGTTTACCTATTATTTGCAAAGCAGGCCTAATAGTATCTGGATAACTGCTCGTTTGACCTGATATCATAGCATCACATTCGCCTAACTCTACCATCATACAGCCAAAATAATTACGTTGTTGCATTAGCTTTTCTGCACGGTCTAAAGTTAAACCTTTTCTTTTACGTTTTTCGTACAACCATTTGCCGTATTCTTTTCGTTTTTCAGCTACTACATCAGCGTAAGTATCAATTAAAGTAGCATCAGTTAAATCTAAGTTATACTCATCAATTAAATTTAAAATAACCTCTTTTTGCCCTATTAAAACGGGCTGCGCAATGCCTTCATCTTTAACAATTTGAGCGGCTTTTAAAACTTTAATATTATCAGCCTCGGCAAATACTACTTTTTTAGGGTTCTGTTTGGCTTTAGTAAAAATTACCCGCTGTACTTGGTTATGAATACCCAGGCGTTTGTTTAGTTCAATTTTATAGGCCTCCCAATCTTCAATTTTTATTTGAGCAATGCCAGAATCTATTGCTGCTTTAGCCACCGCCGGAGCAATGGTTTCTAACAAGCGCGGATCTACTGGTTTAGGTATAATATAGTCCGAGCTAAATACTGTACTTTTTTTATCATAAGCAATATTTACAATTTCGGGTACAGGTTCTTTTGCCAAAGCAGCAATGGCTTTTGTTGCTGCTAATTTCATAGCTTCGTTTATGCCAGTGGCCCGGCAATCTAAAGCACCTCTAAAAATATATGGAAAGCCCAACACATTGTTTACTTGGTTGGGGTAATCCGATCTTCCTGTTGCAACAATGGCATCGGGTCGAGCCGCCTTGGCTACATCATAAGCAATTTCTGGTGTTGGGTTGGCCAAAGCAAAAACAATGGGCTTATCAGCCATACTTTTTACCATTTCTGCACTAATTACATTACCAACAGAAAGCCCTAACAAAACATCGGCATCTACCAAAGCTTCTGCAATGTTACTATAAATTGGTTCTGAAACAAAAAGCGCTTTGTAAGGGTCTAGCTCCTTTCGTTCGGTAGAAACCAAGCCTTCAACATCAAACATAAAAACGTTTTGCAATTGTACACCAAGGCTCAACCACATTTTCATACAAGAAATAGCTGCCGCCCCAGCGCCAGATACCACTACTTTAATATCTTCAATTTTTTTGCCGGCTAACTCTAAAGCATTTAGCAAACCCGCACCAGAAATTATAGCGGTACCATGCTGATCATCGTGCATTACAGGTATATTCAGTTCTTCTTTAAGCCGTTCTTCAATAATAAATGCCTCGGGTGCGGCAATGTCTTCTAAATTAATGCCACCAAATGTAGGCTCCAGCGCCTTTACTACCGAAATAAAATGTTCTACATCAGTAGAGTCTACTTCAATATCAAACACATCAATATCCGCATAAATTTTAAACAAAATACCTTTACCTTCCATTACTGGTTTTGATGCCAGCGGCCCTTTGTTACCCAAGCCCAATATAGCTGTACCGTTCGAAATTACCCCAACCAAATTACCTTTGGCCGTGTATTTATAGGCATTGCTGCTATCTTCTGCAATTTTTAAAACTGGTATAGCTACACCAGGCGAATAGGCCAACGATAAATCGCGTTGTGTTTTGGTTGCGGTAGTAGGCACCACCTCAATTTTACCAGGCCTGCCTTTACTATGATAATTTAGCGCATCTTCCTCTCTTATTTTCATTTTTACTTTTTTAGTTCTTGCCCAAATAAAATTTAATGAAGCGAAACTAACAATCTATTTATTAAATGTGGTCACGCTTTCCGTTCAAATGCTACGCTGTGCTTCAAAAGCCAACGCTTCAGGTAGCATAACCACTTCAATCGTGGCTAGTTTAAAAGCTTTTGGGCGGTTTAATTGCCTTGACGATGTTATAATTTTACTTTCAGTCTATATTGCTTTAAGTTTTTCCATATTATATACATTCAATTTTGTTGCCACTTTCATCCCAACATTTTTCAGCTACAATTTTATCGTTCTTCCAAGTTTGTTCCTTCCATAATTTATCTTTTGCTTTTTCGTGATAAATTTTCCAGATGCCTTCTCTTTTTCCATCTTTAAAAAACGCTTCTATACAAAATTCATTTTTTCTAATGTCGCATATTTTCCATTTTCCATCTCTTATATCATCTATCATATTTCCTTCACCAGCAAGCAATCCTTTTTCTTGAAACCATTTCATTAATCCATTTACTTTTCCTTTTTTGTAATAGCCTTCTAATAATAAAACTCCATCATTTGCCCATTCTTTATGTAAACCTTCTTTTAAGCCTGCGGCATAACTTCCTTCCGCTTTTAGCTTACCATTTTCATAATATTCTTTCCATAAACCTTCCTTTTTATCATTTTTATATTGATTTAGAATTAGGTTATTTACATATTCAGAAGTCTCTGTTGTGTTTGTTTCAACAGTTTCTTTTGCTTGTTTACTTACATTTTGGTTCGCTTGGTTAGTACACGCAAAACAATTTACTAGCACTAACAATCCTACTACAAAATTTTGGATTGTATTTCCGTAGTGCTTTCTACATCCAATAAAAAATTTGCCTTTATTCATTCCTTTTTGGTTGTTAGCTTTTTGGTTGTTCAAAAAATAAGAGCCACTACTCAAATACAAAACCTTTCTAAAAATACACCTTAAAAAGATAAAACTACACCTCTTTAAATTTTCTAAAAACAAACAGCGCTACAATGCAAATTATAAACGCAAAAACGGCGGTTAAACGTACGCCAAAATCATTTTCTACACTTTTGCCATAAATTAATAAGCTGGGGAAAATAAAATTAGTAGCCGATACACCCAGTTTCATCATAAACATTCTAACCCCAAAATACATACCAGTATTATTGTTTTCACTTTCGTCTTTTTCTGCTAAATCGGCAATAATTGCGTTGGGCAAAATGCCAAATACTGCGGTAGGTAAAGCTGCTAAAATAATTAATGCCAACAATTGATCTTTTGGTTCAATAGCGGTATAACCAATACTTAAAATACCAGCAAATACAAATGCGTAGGCTACAAATGCAGTAATTATTAAAGGTTTTTTACCCACTTTTTTAGCCAAAAAATTTACTGGAAAATAAAAAATAAAGCTGAGTAAAAACAGCAGTAAGGCATAATAGCTGATTTGTTCTTTTTGTTCAACTAACAAAACGGTTACATAATATACTAGGCCTAATTGTATTGAGGTAAGCGCCATCCAATAAAATAAATCGGTAATAGCAAATGTTTTAAAATTAGCATCTTTTAAAACCGTTTTTACCGATTGAAATGCAGTTAAATCACTTTTGCCCTGTAAGCTATATTTGGGTTCATCAATTAATATTACAGGAACCATCATAAAAACAAAAGCTACAAATGCGTAAATGCTAACTGCAATTTGAAAGGCTTGCGTTGAGGTATAAAACGATTCTAAATATTGTTGAAAAGCCGGTATAGTAGTGCCAATTGCAAAGCCTAATGCCCAGGTTACCGAAATATAAGTAGATAGATTTAGCCGTTCATTTTTAGTATGACCTAACTCGCTTAGCCAGGTGGTGTAAGGAGTTACATATAAAGTCATAAAAAAAAAGAAACCCAGCAAAGAAAAGCTTAGCCAAATAGCGTTTAAAGTGCTTAAGTTGCCCGTTAATGGAAAAAAAACTAAAACCGAAAAAATAGCAAAAGGCAAAGCGCCATATTTTAAAAAAGGTTTTCTACGGCCTGTTTTAACGCTTGCTTTATCCGACCAATTGGCTATCAAAGGATCTGTAATGCCATCAAATAAACGCCCACCGAAGGTAATTATGCCAATTATAGTGGCAAAACCCAGCAAGGCACCTTGGTAAATATAGGTTGGAAAAATTGCGGAGTCTGCCGACTCGGGCGGTAAATAAAAATAGGTAATTAGGTTGGTTGAGGCATAAGCACCCAATGACCAACCTAATTGCCCTAAGGCATAGGCTATTTTAATGCCTATGCTTGGTTGTATTATTTTTTGTTTCAGTAAATTTAAGTTTTAACAATAGTATGTAAAATACTTAGCTTTTTAAACTATTGTTAAAACTTATTTTGATGCTTTGCTTATTGACAGGACTTTATATCAAGTAAAACATTACTTGTTTTATCTACTGAAAAATCACAAAATTTTGTAACTTCAATGGACTCTTCGGCATAAAATTTATATTCTGCGTTAAATAGAAATTTTAAATTATTTGAGCTAAATAGGATTGTTTCATTCGCTTTAATTATATCGGTACCAGTAAAAGGAAGTTGAGTGGAATAATTTTTATTTATAAAATCACAGTCACAAATAAGTGGATTAGCTTGTTGATTAGCCAAACCCGGAGATCCTAAAGTAAAAGTTGACGCCGCCCAATTTGCAGGATTTGAGTTATCCGAATTTGGGTTTAACAATTCTAAGGTAAATCCTCCGCCGTCAGGTGCTATTGGCCAGGGCGCCTTATCATTATATTTAACAGAATCAATCAAACAACCATAATCTACCGTTTTGAAATTATAAACAGAAACAAGCTCTCCATTATTAGAAAAATTTAATTCTGTATCTAAATTTAAAAAGGCGGCATTTGGACATTCTACAACATAACTAAATTGTGCAGCAGTATCAACCAATACAATGTACTCGCCAGGGTTTAAAATATTTCCTGAGGGAATTACGTATTGCTCCCCTTCATTATTTACTTTATATGCACTTAAATCAATTGCATTATTCCCTGCGTTATATAGTTCTATCCAGTTTCCTGGGTTTTCACTACTTAACGAATTATAGTTAATTTCATTTATAACAAGGTTTTCAGAAGTATTCCCAACGCAAGGATCTGGTATATTATTAGCTGATCCAGGCGTTCCATTTTGTGCTCCACTACTTGTAGAAGGCGCCCAGCTACCAGCAATTTTATTATTGTAATCTTCTTTAATTAATGACAAAGTGGGGCCACCACCGTCTGCTGAGGTTGGCCAAGGTGAACTGTTATTATATTTCATACGGTGTACTAAACAATTGTTGTTATCCGCTAAAGTTATGGTTTCTCCACCACCACTTAATTTCATAAACGAAGCCAAATCAACATATTTATCAGTTCCATTTACACTTGGATGTACACTAAAAAATTTAGCTAAAGAGGAGGCAACAACCAAATACGCCTCTGAATTAAAAGTAGTAGCACTTGGAAAAATAAACAAGCTATCAGTATCATATAATATCCAGTTGCTTATATCTACAGGCGTTGCTTCGGCATTATAAAACTCAACCCAATCGTCTGAATCTTTTGATAGGTCTATAATATCCGATTTATAATTAATTTCGTTTATAATAATGTTTGGAGGAGATGTTGCGCATAAGCCTAATGTGTTGGCCAAGCCAGGTGTACCACCCATTACCCCGCTACACACCCAATTTGCCACATTGTTGTTGTTGGCACTAGTACTAATTAATGATAGTGATTGCGCTTTACCATCAGCACATTCTGGCCACAAACCTTTATCAAAATAGGTTAATGAATCTACAACTGTACCAACGTTGTTAACAATTTGTATTAATTCACTATTATCATCTAAACCTCCAAGTATGGTGTCACCCAATAATTTTGACGATAAAGAAGGATAATTGGCCAGCATTAAACTATCTTTACTGGTAACTACTATATACTCGTTTGCCCCTAAAATATAATTTGGTGCAACATACGATTTTGTTCCAAATTTTATTTGCCAGTCTGTTAAATCAACAGCTGTATTAGAAGTATTATAAAGTTCAATCCAATTACCAGCTTCTAATTTATCTAAATTATAGCCAAAATTGTACATTATCTCATTTATTTTAACTGTTTGAGCATATGTACTAAATGATAATCCAACTAATAATAAAATTGAAAATAATTTATTTATATTCATAAATGTAAATTTTTTTTGCTTTAAGATGCTGCATTTAAATATTTGCAACGGGCATTGTAACAATGCTTTAAATCAAAAGGGCAAATAAGATGCCAAGTTTAAATTTTTAAAAAAGTGTAACTATTTTTATGGAAAAAACAAATATTGTTGGCAGACGACACTATTACCAATATAGTATCTTAAATTTGGTGTTAAAATTATTAGTAGATCTATGAATACGAAATATATCCTTATTATTATTCTTGTTTTAACAGAAAGTTACACCGCTTTTTCTCAAACTGATTTGAGTGAGTTATTTAAAGAGGAGTTAGAAACAGATGAATTTGTAGATTTTACTTTTAAAACTACAAGATTAATACATACCCATACCACCAAAACAGTAGATAAAAATGAACTGGATTTTAGAATAACGCATCGTTTTGACGATATTGCAGGAAGTGCAGGTGGTATTAAAACCTTATTTGGTTTTGATAATGTAAGTGATATTAGAATTGCATTTGAGTATGGCATTACTAACGATGTTACGGTTGGTTTTGGAAGAAGCAAAGGTGGTTATACTGTAGGACCTAAACAAGTTTTAGATGGCTATATTAAATATAAATTTTTAAAACAAACTCAAAAAAGCATGCCTTTAACAGTTACTGCATTAGCTATCACAGAATTTGCTACCGAAAAAAAAGGTACAAATGCTGAATCATTAAATTCCTACCCCAAATTTTCGCATCGCTTTGCTTACATGGCTCAATTATTAATTGCGCACAAAAGATCTGGTACATTATCGTTTATGTTAATGCCTACTTTTGTACATCGTAACTTTGTAGCCTTTGGTGACGAAAACAATAATTTTGCTTTAGGCGCAGGTGGCAGAGTAAAGCTTACCAAAAGAATGGCAATAATAGTTGATTACTATCATTTCTTTTCAAAATATAGAAATGATTTAAGAGCTGATAAACTATCAGATATTGATTTTTTTAATCCATTAGGCATTGGTTTAGAAATTGAAACCGGTGGCCACGTATTCCATTTAAATTTTAGTAACGCTGCCGGCATTATTGAAACACAATACATACCATATACTACCAAAAATTGGTTAGATGGAGGTTTTAGGTTTGGCTTTAATATATCAAGAGTTTTTGATGTAGGTGGCGGAGGCCATTAAGTAACATCATTGGCAAAAAGTGGATACGTTTTCATTTTAGCATGTACTGTTTGTTTTATACTTTCTAATTTTGATTCATTATCAGCATTAGTTATTACTTCGTCAATCCAGTTTACAATTTCAATACAATCATTTTCATTTAAACCTCTGGTTGTAATTGCTGGTGTACCTATTCGTATACCCGATGTTACAAATGGCGATTGTTTATCAAAAGGGACCATGTTTTTATTAACGGTAATGTCTGCCAAGCCTAAAGCAAGTTCTGCTTTTTTACCAGTTATGTTTTTATTACTTAAATCAATTAACATTAAGTGGTTGTCGGTTCCGTTTGATATGATGTGATAATCTTTTTCAACCAAGGCTTTTGCCATTGCCGCAGCATTACTTTTCACCTGCAAAGTATATTGCATAAAATCATCTGTTAAAGCTTCTCCGTAAGCTATTGCCTTTGATGCAATTACGTGTTCTAACGGGCCGCCTTGTGTACCTGGAAATACGCCACCATTTAAAACGTTGCTCATTTTTATGGTGCTGCCTTTTTTTGTGGTTCTGCCCCAGGGGTTATCAAAATCAGCTCCCATCAAAATCATTCCTCCTCTTGGGCCACGCAATGTTTTATGGGTAGTGGTAGTAACTATATGGCAGTATGGTATCGGGTCGTTTAACAAACCTTTGGCTATTAAACCTGCAGGGTGCGCCATGTCACACAGCAACATTGCCCCAACTTCATCTGCAATTTCTCTAAATACGTTATACTCCCAATCGCGACTGTAGGCAGATGCACCACAAATAATTAATTTGGGTTGCTCCTTTTTGGCCGCATCGCGTACTTTGTCCATATCAATTATACCAGTATCTTTTTCTACACCATAAAAGGTAGAACGGTATATTTTACCAGAAAAGTTGACTTTAGAGCCGTGGGTTAGATGGCCACCGTGTGCCAAATCAAAACCTAAAATAGTATCACCTACGTTTAGTATGGCCAAAAATACGGCAGCGTTGGCTTGCGCACCTGAGTGTGGCTGAACGTTTGCATATTCTGCACCAAACAACTCCTTTGCCCTGTCAATTGCTATTTGCTCTATTTCATCTACCACTTCGCAACCGCCATAATACCTTTTGCCTGGGTAACCCTCTGCAT